>CEVM01127923.1_pt1 | contig 45715 bp, 32 predicted proteins | sample 531481 | NCBI WGS metagenome assembly CEVM01 (sample SAMEA2623649, study PRJEB7988) | marine metagenome | biome: marine biome (ENVO:00000447); feature: mesopelagic zone (ENVO:00000213) & marine oxygen minimum zone (ENVO:01000065); material: "saline water (ENVO:00002010), including plankton...
AATTCAGCAGCCATTAATACGCCACTATAAAAATCCAACGCCACTCGAACGGTACGTTGTTCTTTTAAGATCTTCTCTTGAAGGGCGGTAGAATCAGATTCAACTCGATTCAACATAAAAGGCAACATTACCACAAGGCTTTTTCGATCGCGATTGGTAATGTTATTCTCTAGGTTGATGACTCCCATAGCCTCTGAAACTTCGTCTGAGGCTGCTTTCGGAATTTTAAGGATCATTCCCTCTTTGAGTCCGTTTTTCGCATATGGGTTGAGCGCAACGATTTCTTCTTCGGAAAGTCCTAATTTCACTTTTAAACGATAAAAGCCTTCTTTGGGTTGCACTTCGTAAAAATCAAACTGACTATCCTCGATCACGGCCGAATTGACCACCGATTGTTCTCCCACAGTGAGTTCATACCCAATGGGCAGGTTTTCCGGCAGATTGGGATTCAAAGACCGTAACTCTGCCAGCGTCATTCCATACTTTCTGGCAATGCCGAATTGTGTTTCTTTAGGCTGTACGACATGTACCGGACCCGAAGCAGCTGGGTTAGTAGTGTTTGAAGTTTCAGTAACGACTGTCGAAGGTTTCGATCCCACGGGAATTTGAAGGCGCTCGCCTTTTTTCAGTTGTGCTGCGTATAAATGCTTATTATATTTTTTAATGTCGTCAACGGTAGTATTGTATTGTTGTGCGATGCTGAAAAGGGTTTCTTTACGTTTTACACGATGGGTTTTAAAAGATAACCCTTCATCGGTCGCGATCTTTTCAGCGTTGCTTGGCAAGATCAGTACACTATTAGAGCTAATACCATTCTTTGCATCCGGATTAAGTCGATAGATAGCATTCTCCGAAAGTCCGTATTCTTTGGCGATACTATATACCGTTTCGCCTTGTTGTACCCGATGGGTTTTATACGAATTTTGTGAAGGCTGGGAATAGCTTCCGCAGCCCATTCCGATTACGCACACCAAAGCAATAAAGAGCGTGTATCTCATAAGAAGTTTTGCAGTTATTTCGTTTAGATTGATCATTCCCACTCTATGGTAGCGGGCGGTTTTGAGCTAATGTCGTACACTACTCTATTAACGCCTTTTACTCGGTTTATTATATGATTACTGATTTCTTGTAAAAATTCATATGGTAAATTTACCCAATCTGCGGTCATCCCATCGGTAGATTCTACGGCACGTAAGGCAACCACTTGTTCGTAGGTACGTTCGTCTCCCATCACACCTACACTTTGCACGGGAAGTAGAATCGCTCCTGCTTGCCACACCATATCGTACAAATTCCAATTTCTCAAACCATTGATGAAGATGGCGTCTACTTCTTGTAAGATACGAACTTTTTCGGCAGTAATATCGCCTAAAATTCGGATGGCCAATCCGGGTCCCGGAAATGGGTGCCTCCCCAAGAGGTTCTTATCCATTTCGAGCTCGGCTCCTACGCGACGCACTTCATCTTTAAATAACATGCGCAGCGGCTCAACAATTTTCAATTTCATAAAATCAGGCAAGCCTCCTACATTGTGGTGCGATTTGATCGTCACGGATGGACCATTAACAGAAACACTTTCAATCACATCCGGATAGATGGTGCCTTGCGCCAGCCAATCAACTCCTTTGATGGCCGTTGCCTCATCGTCAAAAACCTCGATAAAGACCTTCCCGATGATCTTACGTTTTGTTTCCGGATCGCTAACGCCTTTCAACGCTTCCAAGAACCGCGCCGAAGCATCCACACCTTTTACATTCAGCCCCATGTCTTTGTATTGCATCAATACATCACTGAATTCGTTCTTCCGAAGCAGACCATTGTTCACGAAAATGCAATACAGGTTTTCTCCTATAGCCTGATGCAATAACATCGCGGCTACCGAAGAATCTACGCCACCACTTAGCCCTAGCACTACTTTTCCGTTGCCTACTTGATCTTTTAGGGCTTGCACAGTAGTATCAACGAATGCTGCGGGAGTCCATGATTGCTCCACACCGGCAATCTTGGTAAGAAAGTTTTCCAGAAGTTGTCTTCCGTCGGTGGTATGATACACTTCCGGATGAAACTGAATGGCATAGGTTTCTTCATTCTCAATGCGATAAGCAGCATTCAGCACATCCGCCGTACTTGCTAGTCGGATGCCTCCTTCCGGCAGGGCTGCAATGGTGTCACTATGACTCATCCACACTTGTGATCCTTCCGGAACAGCTTCAAATAAGGTTTCTTCAGCCTTAATCATACTCAATTTCGCACGACCGTATTCGCGAATGTTACTAGGTTCCACACTACCGCCGTTGAAATGAGCGAGATACTGCGCGCCGTAACAAACCGCTAAAATCGGTTTGTGACCTTTTATTTGGGAAAGGTTAGGATGCGGCGCATCCTCGGCGCGCACCGAAAACGGACTCCCGGAAAGGATGACGGCTTTAAATTCTGAAAGGTCTTCAGGAATATTATGATACGGGTGAATTTCGCAGTAAATATTGAGTTCACGAACCCTTCTTGCAATAAGTTGGGTATACTGCGATCCAAAGTCAAGGATTAGGACGTTGTTTTGCATAAGCAAAAATAGGATGTTTTTTTCATTGAGATCAATATATTTCCTTGAGATTTTCCCCAAAAAAAGTAAAAAACACGGAGTGGTTGGTCATTTGCTCGTTAAACATTTGCTAAATGCACTGGTATGAAATCTCTGTGGGCGTCTTTTCCAGTACATTTAAATTATGATAGAAAAAGAACTGATCGATACCATATGCAACCATCTTGAAAAGGAAGTTCCCGTCAATGAAATTCTTCCTGAAAGCGGGTATTTACATATCGACAAATTGCTTCCATTTATTTGTGTGTATCGATTTAAGGAACCCGATGCCTATTTTTCGGGTTTATTAAAAACACAGGCTTCTTTTATACACGTTAAAGATACCGTCGATATTTCTAAGTTGTTAGAATGTCTTTCGATAACGGTTTCAGAAAAATTAAATGCCTTTCTCATTTTAGAAATGTGGCCCCTGCGGAAAGATCACGAAGCCGAATTTGAGATCTACTGTCCCAAGGGAAAAGCGCCTGCTACGGTGAAAGCGTTGGAATCGGGAATTAATGAAATGCGTGTGATCTATCCTGAACTTTCCGTTACGGTAATGGATTCGCATCAACGCCATCCCGATCATTTAGAGCCTTTACTGAATATTGAAGATTCCAAAGAAAGTGGAAGTTTGATCATTGGCTTGGGAGTTCCTACCATCTACGAGCGTCCTGAAGAGAACGAAGTATATTCTATTTTTTACCGCAAGTTCTATTCGCGCTTTTCGGAGGTCATAAAACGCGCGGTGTATGAATTCATTCGTGTACAAACATCCAACCCGTATGAACATTATCTCATGCTGGGAAAGACAAATCTGGACAAAATAACGTTGGAAGCCGATGAAGCTTTGGCGGCAATCAGTGAAGGAATGTCCTTTTTGTTACGAACCACTCCGGTGAATAGTTCACAAGAGTGGGAAAAATTCAAGAAGAGCGATTTTGAAAAGAAACCTGCTTTTACCTACCGACTGATCGCCTTAGATCCGGAGCAAGAAAAAAGAAAACTGTACGACATTCCTATTGATAAAATAGACGATCCTACCATTGCCTATATTTTGCGAGACAAACGCCTTGAAATTGAAAAGCAATTAACTATGCTGGAAGAACGAGGCACCGATAGTTTTCGTTTTATAGGGGAAAGTCTGTATGGAAAAGTGGAAGAACGCACTATGGAGGAGGCACGAAAGATCCTGAAAAAATTTCCGCATGGCGAAAATCAAGCGATCAAAGAACGCTATACCTGCCACGAATTTGCTGCACATGCTCAGAAAGAATTGGAGTATTATCAAGAGCAGTTTCCTCGTCAGAAACTAACCATAGAGATCCGAAAAGATGTGGCCGGTATTATGGTTTCGGAAACACAACTTCTCATCAGTACCGAAATGTCTATGGATGCCGAACGTTGTGATGCCTTGATCCAACATGAGATTGGAACCCATATTCTTACTTACTGTAACGGTCGATCACAGCCATTGCGACAAATGTATACGGGTTTTGCCGGGTACGACCAACTTCAGGAAGGATTGGCGGTATTGGCCGAGATTTTAGTCGATGGCGTAACCGTGAACCGCATACGCCTGCTCGCCGGAAGAGTATTAGCAGCCGATTCTATGGTGAAAGGTGCAAGCTTTTTAAAGACCTTTACCATGCTAAACCAGAAATATAATTTTCAAGAAAAAACAGCTTATTATATCACGATGCGCATCTATCGTGGAGGCGGACTCACAAAAGATGCTGTCTACTTGGCCGGTTTAATTGATGTGTTAGAGTACTTGAAACAAGGTGGAAAATTAGAAACGCTCTACACAGGAAAATTCAACGTAAATCACGTACCGCTCATTGAAGAATTATTGCATCGAAACGTGTTACACGACCCTATTTTACCGCGTTTTTTAGAACGAGAATCTGTTCAGAAAAAACTGAAAAAACTTCGTAAAGGAATTGAACTCACCGAATTGCTAAACTAAACAACCTATGAAAATTGCTTTTATCATCAACGACCATGCTACCGAAAAGCCCAATTTCACGACGCCGGCACTAGGTTTTGCTGCCTACAGAAGAGACCATGAGGTATATTTTATTGGAGTGGGAGAACTCGCATATTCTTCGGAAGGACATATGACAGCTCGCTGTAAAACCGTAAGTGGAAAAAACTTTAAAACCCAAAAGACCTATTTTCAGGCGGTTCAGAAAGAACCCTTTACGCGAATCACTTCGGAAGAGTTAGACGTACTATTTCTAAGAAATGACCCTTCCGACGAAATCAACGAACGCGAATGGGCACAGAATGCCGCTTTTATCTTTGGAGGGATTGCCAGAAACGACCGTGTTTTGGTAGTAAACCATCCCAAGAGTTTGGCCGAAGCTGTAAACAAAATGTATTTTCAACACTTTCCGGAAGTACTTCGACCTAAAACCATTATTACTCGCGACCCGGTTGAGATCAAAGAATTTTTTAAATCACAAAAGCAAAAAATGATCTTGAAGCCATTGCAAGGCTCGGGAGGTAAGAATGTGTTTTTGATGAACGAAAAAAATGAACAAAACCTCAACCAAACGATTGATGCCATCGCGAGAGACGGTTTCATTATTGCGCAAGAATACCTGCCGGACGCGAAACAAGGAGACATTCGATTGTTCCTAATGAATGGTGAACCCTTGCAAGCCAATGGGAAATACGCCATTATGCAACGCGTAAATGCCTCATCTGATATTCGTAGTAATATTCATGCCGGAGGAAAACCGGAAAAAGTGAAGATGACCGATCAAATCATGGAATTGGCTGAGATCGTTCGTCCCAAATTGGTACAAGACGGAATGTTCTTAGTGGGCATTGATATTGTTGGAAATAAGCTGATGGAGATCAATGTATTTAGTCCCGGCGGACTTAATGTGATGGGACAAATGTATAAAGTTGATTTTGCCACGGAAGTGATCAAATCGCTTGAAAAAAAGGTGTATTATAACGAGACCTACCAGAACTATTTGTTCAACAGTCGTTTGGCAACGCTCTAAAGCGTAAGTACCGTAAATTCATCGACCAATGGATCTAACTCTTGTTTCAAAACATCTAGTAAACGCGTACCGTATTCGATGTACAATTCTGAAAAGTTTTGAGAGCGTTCTTGCAGGCTTCCATTAGGAAATAACGTATCCTGAAGCAAGGTTAACCGTTCGAGCTCCTCAGACAATTTTCTTTTTTGTGCTCTTAAAAGGCGTTTTTCCAAATGATCGAGTCCGTTGAGCTGCTTTTTTTCCTGTGCTCCTACCGCCCCCAAAAACGAAGCATCGGTTTGTTCTGCAAGTCGATAGAGTGCCTCAAACTGTTCTTGTAAATGCTTCCGTTGTGGGGTAAAGTCGATGTCTATTTCTGAAATCTGTTTCGTATGTTTCGTTTTTAATTCGTGCTGCGGAAGGAATAGCGCTTCTGTAGAAACATTTAATCGCTGTAACTTTGCCTCGATCTTTTCCGAAGAAAGCAAGACCGAATTCCGAAGCAACAACATAGGAAACGGAACCGCTACGGCATTAAAATAATCTTTTAACTGCAGCCAGTAGGCCAACTCTCCACCTCCGCCAATGTAGCACAGATTAGGTAACACCACTTCTTGATACAACGGTCGTAGTAATGCATTGGGGGAGAATCGTTCCGGATGTTTTTTAAGTTCTTCTTTCAACTCTTCTCGAGAGAACTGTATTTCGGTTTCTAGCACAAAATAAGTGTCTTCGCGTTGTACGATGCGCTCTCGCAATCCGTCTTTGATGTAGAACAAATTGATCTCGCGTGGATGTACCTGCTCTTGATATCCCAAGGAGGTAAGCTTTTCGGTGGTTTCAGTAACTTTTGAAAAGGCGGTTTGCTGTAAAAGCTCTTCTTCCATATAGGGAGCGAAGACTGTTTTTAAGTCGGCTGAATCTCCGTCAAGAATCACCAATCCGTAATCCTTGAACAATTCATTGGCAATATGTCTTGTGGCATCTACCAACGTTTCGTGGTCTAAGTAGGCTTTTTTAAATAAAGTAGTGAGTTGTTGTGCGTTTTTACTACTGCCAATTTCTTTTTGAAAGAGCTCGGCAACCTCTTCAAGACCTTCTGTGGACAAGCGACCCACCGGACCCGAAGCATTACGATTCCATTGCATTTTTTTTCCGTGGGTGTTAAAATAATTGATCTCTTCAAAATCGTGATCCTCAGTAGCCATCCAGTACACGGGCACAAACGCATACTCAGGATATTTTTGTCGTAACGATTCCGCTAGATTGATGGCCGAGAATATCTTGTATAAAAAATACAAGGGCCCGGTAAACAAATTAAGTTGATGACCCGTGGTGACCGTGAAGGTGTTTGATTCTGCTAAAGCAGAAATGTTCTTTTTGGTGGCTTCGGAAGTGGGAAGTCCAACATATTGTTTCTGCAAGGAGGCAACCAATTGCTCACGTGTGGTACTTGAATACTTTTTTGTTTTTTCTTTGAATTGTTCGGAAGCATTTTCCAAAGACGGATACCGATGATAAAACGCTTCGAGCGTTTCTTTCCTTTGAAGATAATCACATATAAGGGCTGAAAAATACCCTGTTTCGGCATACGGAATCGTAGTCTTAATCATAGAATACATTGGATAGCAGCATCAAAAATAGTTACTTTTCGGCGTACTCCCCCTAAAATAACGTTAATACCTGTAAGGTGTGATTAAGCCAACACATTTCCATGAGAAAATGTATCTTTAAACTTTTAAACTAAATAGGCATTCATGTTACGATATCTCTCCTTGTTTTTCCTCTTGATCAGTGTAAAAAGTGTAGCTCAGTTAAAAAGCCCTGCCGAATTCCTTGGGTATGAAATCGGCACTCAGTTTTCACGTCATGCAGATGTGGTCGATTATTTTGAACACGTGGCGTCAGAAAGTGAATGGGTTACTTATAATTCCTACGGAAAAACGTACGAACGTAGGCTGCTCACCTACGCCATTGTAACGAGTCCAAGTAACATGAACTCCTTAGAAACGCTTCGGAAGAATCATTTACAAAATGCAGGCATTCGGCCGGGAAACGGTACTTCAGACAAAGCAGTCATATGGTTAAGCTATAACGTTCATGGGAATGAGGCTTCCAGTACGGAAGCTGCCATGAGCACCCTCTACAAACTGATCACAGAGAAGCAAGATTGGTTGCAAAATACCATTGTCATCATTGACCCATGCGTGAACCCCGACGGGCGTGATCGATACGCCAATTGGTACAATCAAGTAAAAGCCACCCCTTACAACCCGAAGCAAGTTGCCACCGAACACAATGAGCCTTGGCCGGGAGGACGCCCAAATCATTATTTATTCGACCTCAACAGAGACTGGGCCTGGGCCTCTCAAGTGGAGAGCCAACAACGTCTAAAAGTCTACAATAAGTGGATGCCGCATGTACATGTCGATTTTCACGAGCAAGGGATCAACGAGCCGTATTATTTCGCACCGGCCGCCGAGCCATACCATGAGGTGATCACCGACTTCCAGCGAGATTTTCAAGAAGAAATTGGGAAGAATCACGCCAAGTACTTCGATCAGGAAGGTTGGTTGTTCTTTACGCGAGAGCGATTTGATCTACTCTATCCAAGTTATGGTGACACCTACCCTACCTTTATGGGAGCTATTGGAATGACCTACGAACAAGCCGGGCACGGACGTGCCGGTCTTGGCATCAATACCGACGAAGGCTTCGAATTGACACTGGTCGATCGGGTGGCGCATCATACCACCACCGGACTTTCAACCGTGGAGGTGGCCAACAATAATATTGACCGATTGAATCGCGCGTTCAAAGCCTATTTTAAAAACGATGACCTCAAGTACAAGTCGTATGTTCTCAAAGGACATCCCGACAAGATCAAGGCGCTTACACAGCTTCTCGACCTCCATGAGATCGCCTATGGGGTTACTTCAGAAACAGCTGTCAATGGTTATCGCTACGGAACCAACGACACGGGCAGTATGCAAAGTGCTGGAGCATTGGTGATAAGTACCAACCAACCGAAAGGTAAAATGGTAAAGGTATTATTTGAACCCAATGCCGCTTTGAGCAATCCGCTTACCTATGATATTACGGCGTGGAGTTTACCACAAGCATACGGTTTGGAAGCGGTGGCAAGCACTCGCTTGATTGCTGCCAATGGCTCGAACAGCAATGTTCCTGTGGTCAATCAGGTAGGTCCGCAAGGGGCGGGTTACATTGTTTCATGGAATAGTTTGTACGACGCAAAATTTCTTAGTGAACTGTTACAACAAGACATCAAAGTTCGTTTTTCAGAGAAAGACCTCATCTTTAACGGAAAAGAATTTGCTCGCGGAAGTCTGCTGATCACCAAAAGCGATAATCGAAAGCTTGATAATTTTCAAGAATTAGTTGCTAAATCAGCCAACAAACACGGAAGAACACTACACGCCATTGCCAGTAGTTTTAGTGATAATGGTACCGATTTTGGTTCGCCCGATATTAAGTTGGTTCCTAAGAACAGGATTGCCGTCTTACAAGGTGAGGGCACTTCCTCCTTAAGCTATGGGGCAATTTGGCACTTTTTTGAACAACAATTACAATATCCTGTCACTTCCATTAATACCAATGATTTTAATCCGAAAGCATTACAGCAATTTGATGTGTTAGTGATGCCCAGCGGATGGTATGGCGCTATGGCTTCGGAAGAGGCTATGGATGGATTGAAAGATTGGATTCGTAGCGGCGGAAAAGTCATTGCAATTGGCAATGCAGTTAGTGCCTTTAGTGGTCAAAGCGGTTTTGACCTAGAGCGTAATAAAGAGGAGGATTCTTCCGAAGAAAATTCCGAAGAAATAGCACTTATCCCTTATGATCAACGAGAACAATCCCGACTTACCAATTTCATTACCGGAAGTATTTATAAGATCAAATTAGACTCTTCTCACCCTATGGCCTTTGGGTATGACGACACGTATTTCAGTTTAAAACTAGGGAGTTCTTCATACCGTTATTTGGAAAATGGCTATACGGTAGGGTATATTGGCAATGAAGTAGAAACATATTCCGGATTTTCGGGAGATAGCGCGAAAAATAAACTCAAAAACTCGATGATCTTCGGAGAAGCACGAATGGGCGGTGGCAGCATCGTTTATATGGTAGACGATGTGCTTTTCAGAAGTTTTTGGGAAAACGGAAAATTATTGTTCGTGAACAGTTTATTCTTTGTGAATAGTAACGTATATCGCTTGTAGATCACTTATCACGCATGGATATCTCTTTGGGAGAAATGCCGTATTTTTCTTTGAAAATCTTCGAAAAATAGCTTCTACTGGACAAGCCCAGCTCATAGACCACTTCAGAAACATTCTTGTTCTCTGTAGTGAGCATTTTCAAGGCCAGCTTCAAACGGTGGTCTTTAATAAAGTCATTGACCGTTACATGATATACTTTCTTAAACCCTTGTTGCAAGCGGTAGGGTTCTAACCCAACAGTTTCCGCGATCTCAGGGATGGTTCCTAGGGAGTTTAGATTTTCTTCAATATGGGCCACCGCCTTTACAATGGCTTCCATATCGTGTTCCCTGAGAATTGGTTTTTTACTGACTCCTGAAGCATCTTGGCGATATAAGGCGAGCATGGCCGACATGATCTCTAGTGCTTTTGCCCCTAAGAAATTGGTACGAATAAGTCCTTTTTGCTCATACGTATCCAGTTGACTTATTATATCTGATATTTCTAAACTGTAATACCCTTTGTGCCAGATTCGAGTAAGGTTATTGATATCGGCAAAGAGCGAATAGAAAGAAGCATCAATTTTCGTAAGGTCATAGGAAAGCTGCTGCTGAAACCGTTCTCGGTCAATCTCTAAATAGCAGATCAATGTTTCCGTATGTGCCTTGAAGCAAAAAGACTCGCTTTCATTATATTTTGGTGCGGTAATGATATGCTGATAGCGTTTCACATCTTTTACCTCATCATCATCCCCAAAAACATGTTCTAAACATCCTTTTACACAATAAATAAAACGTAAGGAACTAATGCTATCATTGGAGAAATACAACTTAAAATCTTCGTAAAATTCTCCTTTGAGAAAGTGGAGTCCTACTCCATTGGGAAAATTGATTCCCCATATGGCACCCTGACCAAAACGCTCCGGGATCTTCAATGAAAACTCACCAAAGTTTTCATAATAATCGGTATTAAAATGTTTCGCTAACTGAGGAATAAGATCATCTACATGATCGAGATTAAGCGTACAGGTATTCATTTGGTAATTTGTTAGTTATCAGGATGCCTATAGGATGCTCGTCAAGTATACGCTGCTCTCAAAGCACCTATCAAGTTTTAAAAATAGAAAAAATATAATAAATGTAGTTTCGAATCGCCTTATTCGACCTTTACGGAAACCATAAGAATGTTAGCAGGGCCACCGGCTCCTTCGTTGGAGATGTACATATTCCCGCCGGGACCAAAGGTAATTCCCTCGGGCTGTGGAAAGGTTTTGCTATCGAGTACAAAAAGTGCTTTAGCGTTTCCTTCGGGATCTAACACGAGAAGTTTTGGAGACTTTCCTTCGACAAGGTAGATGTCATTGGTTTTAGGATGAATGGCAATGGCGGAAGGCGCAATATTTCTATAAAAGACATTTTCGCTTAAGCGTTTAAAAATCGAATCGGTAAAATCGATTTTAAAGGCAGGGTTTTCTTGTATGGTTTTCGTCTTGAGATCGAAGGCATAAACACGTCTGAAGTTTTCGTCTTTATCTCTGGCTCCTTTCGCTGCCAGAAGTAGGCGATTGTTCTTTTTATCGTAACACAACCCTTCCACGTTTTCTTTGGATTTCACCAACGTTTCATACTTCTGCGTGCTGGGGTCGGTTGCATAATTAGATACTTCAAAGACATCTCCATCGCTTTGCACTACATACGCCGTATTATCCACTACCGCGATCCCTTCAAAATCCCCTGGATTAGAAAATTTAATTTCTCGTTCTATTTCCGAAGTCTTCAAATTGAAAATATAGATAATACCTTCTTCGTCCTGCACACAGGCAATGCGATCGTCAGAAAGATAACTCAAGCCTGAAATTTCATATAAGGATTCGGGCATGTTCCAAGACGCTCTAATTTCATATTCATCTGAATCTGCAATAATTCTACTAAAGCCTGAACTTCTAAAGAGAAAAAAAGAAATAATCGCAAAGGCAATAATGGCCGACGTAATGACCCATTCTAAGGTGTTCCAACGCATGTATCCGTTATTTTTTTGGTCTAACTATCAATATAAAAACAAAACTGCAGGGGTACGAAAGCTTTAGCAAAACAATAACATTTCAGTTGTATTCCTAGAAACTAGTTGGCATTTTGGTTTTTTTCAGCAATGTATTTACTTAAATATTTATAGGTCTGAACCGTATGATGCTGTAATATTTGAGTAATAAAATGGTTCTTACGATGCGTTTGTAATTGCACTATCATCTCCTCTAAAGTCGTCATAAAAGGAGTTTCAAAGCGCTCTGAAGCGAATTTCTGTTCCAGAATGGAAAACCCCATACCTTGACGTTTCTGCCAATACGTTTCATCATTATACAAGCGAGCTGCTTCTTTCCCCCAAGCTTCTGGGTCACCTACTTCAAAGCTGGGATATAGGCCCTCCCCCATTCCTTCGATTCCGATAGCGGTTGTGATCACCGGAGTACCCACAGCCCATGCCTTCAAGATTTTCCCTTTTAACCCGGCACCAAAGCGCAGCGGCGCTACACACACTTTTGCCTTCTTCAAGACCTCATCGGCATCGGGAGCCCAACCTTGGATGAAAAATCCATTTTGCTCGTTGTGAAGTTGCATGATACTTTTTGAAGCGTAGGCTCCGTAGATATGAAGTTTAGCATTAGGAAGCTGTTTTCGTATGGCAGGCCATATCTCGGTTTTCAAATAGCGTACGGCATCGGCGTTTGGCGCATGTTGAAAGTTACCCATGGTTACAAAGTGTTGCCGATGTTGGAAGTCGGGCAGGCTATTTTTTTCTGCTTCGGAAGGGGCTGTTGCCAGGAACGGCAAATAGTATAACAGTGTTTTCGGAATTTGGAAGGTTTCTGTTAATAAGGCATATTCATATTCCGAAATAATTAACGACAGGTCACAACGCAATATACTCGCCAACTCTCTCTTTGCGATCTCCGTATACAAATGGGCTTCTGCGGCAACACCTTGATTCTTTACAGCTTCTTCTCGTGCCTTTCGAAGAAAATGAAGGTCTTCAGTGTCCAATATTTTTAATGCCTCCGGACAGTTTTCAGACACGCGCCAGCCAAATTGTTCTTCGGTAATGAAACGATCAAAAAGCACTACTGAAGGATTTTCGTTACGTATAAAGTGATCAAAAGAAGCATCGTTCAATCGAATGCTTTCCCATCGAATAGCATCCTTATCAAATGTTTCGGAATAGGGGGTCATTTCTGCGGTTGAACAAAATACAATCTCATATTCGGCTTTCAGAAAAAGATGTACAAGCTGCATCATTCGCACTCCGGCAGCTGTAGTATTCGCTTCCGGGAACGTATGACCGATAATTAGAAGACGCTTCATATTGCGAAGGTATTTTATTTTGCATTCCTAACTTGTTTTCGGTCGTGAGAATTGCCGTAAGGAAAGAAAACCAATAGTCTTAAAATTTTATTAAAATCGGGGGCTTACGAATTGATTTGAGTATCTTGTAATCTACCAAACAACCAATAAACATAGTAGTTTAGAAAGATTAACACCATTGCTAATTTTATTAACGCTATTCTCAAAAAAGATCTCCATTGAACCCACAAACAAATAAACATGTCATTGTCGCACTTGGGGCAAGTGCAGGTGGTTTACAAGCATTGAATCATTTTTTCAATATTGTTCCAAAGCAATCACAATACACTTTTGTTATTGTTCAACATTTATCCCCGGATCATAAGAGTTTAATGGGAGAATTACTCTCGAAGCAAACTACCATTCCCGTGGTTGAAGTGAAGCAAGATTCTGAGATCCGGAAGAACACCATTTACATCATTCCGCCAACAAATAATTTAGTGATCGAAGACAATCACATGAAGCTTCTCAAAAAGCCGGAAGGGAAAGAATTAAACCTTCCCATCGATATGTTTTTTGAATCCTTGGCTAAAAGTTATAAAGAGAATGCTGTAGGCGTCGTTCTTAGCGGAACAGGAAGTGATGGCACCAAAGGCGTTTGGCATATCAAGGAGAATGGCGGACTCGTAGTAGCGCAGCAACTAGAACAAGCGAAGTTTGATGGGATGCCACAAAGTGTCATAAAAACGGGCTTGGCAGATTATATCCTTCCGGTAGAGGAAATGTATACTGAAATTTCGAACTATTTCAGTACACCAAAAATTTACAATGCGTCAGAGCAATTAGTCAATGCGAATGAAGAAACCTTCAATAAAATTCTCAAGCTAATCAAAGAGTCTTCTGAACTAGACTTCAACTTCTATAAAAAACCAACGCTCATCCGGCGGATGAGTAGGCGGTTACAGATCCATCAATTAGATTCTTTAGATGCTTATTACGATCTCTTGATGCAAGACCCCAGTGAAATAGACATTCTTTATAAAGAATTTCTCATTGGCGTCACAAAATTCTTTAGAGATGAACCCGCCTGGGAAGTATTAGAAAATGAAGTGATCGACCCCATGGTTGAAAATGCTCCGGACGAATGCACTTTAAAAATTTGGGACGTTGGATGTAGTACCGGTGAAGAGACCTATTCACTTGCCATCTTGTTCCACGAGGCCTGCAAGCGCTATAAAAAGAACCTAACGCTGAAAATCTTCGCCACCGATATTTCTCAGGTGCATTTGGATATTGCCAGCCGAGGTGCGTATGAGAAAACCATTCTCCAAGGCCTATCCCCCAATATTGTCGCCACCTATTTTCACATTGAGAAGGATTCCTTCAAGATCAACGATAGCATTCGTAGAACGATCATTTTTTCGAACCACAATGTAATTACCGACCCCCCTTTCAACAATATTGATCTGGTTGTGTGTCGAAATCTGTTGATCTATTTTCAGACAGCGATTCAAAAGAGGGTGCTGAAGATCTTGCACTATAGCTTAAAAATGGATGGGTATCTCATGCTAGGTAGCAGTGAGCATTTGGGTCATGAGAAAAGTTACTACGAGACCGTTCATCAAAAATGGAAAATCTTTCAGAATACTGAAATTACCAAACGCCTTCGAACCGAATCGTTACATTCTACTTCTGATAGAGAACGGCGAATTTCGGTGCGACACGAGCAGCGTCATACCAATCTATTACAAGCGAAAGAATACCGCCAAATGGGAGATGCGATAAGTGAGGCGTTACTCGACCAGTTGAACGCAACTTCGTTATTTATAAATGGAGAATTAGACATCCTTGAAGCGAAAGGAAATTTCGGAAACTTCGGAACGCTACCGGAAAAAGGATTTAGCACAAATCTTTTGAAAATGCTTCCGAGTGAATTCAAAATACCGGTTACTAATGCCGTGAAAAAAGCGCGAGGCAGTGGCAAAAAGGTATACCATAAAGACATTGTTATTAAAAATGGGGACCAACCGCGTATGGTCGATTTGCTGGTATCTCCAACAAATTCAAAATCGAAAGATGGTGAGGACCAGCGCTACGTAATTACGCTCGTTGAACGTGATTTCACAGAGATCACTGATGAGATTTTGGAAGGAGCCACGTTGAATGAAGCGGCTCGAATTCGAATTCAAAACCTAGAGGAAGAATTAGATCAGTCGGAAGAAAACCTGCATCGCGCGATTGAAGAGACTGAAACCAGTAATGAAGAACTACAAGCTACCAATGAAGAATTGCTGGCTTCCAACGAAGAACTTCAGAGCACCAATGAAGAACTTCAGAGTGTCAACGAAGAACTACAAACCGTCAACGCAGAGCACGTTCAAAAGATGGAAGAATTGGCGTTGCTGAATGCCGATATGGACAATCTCTTAGAAAGTACCAACATAGGCGTCTTATTCTTAGACACAGAATTACGTATCCGAAAATTCACTCCGGCTATTCGGCATCACTTCGACCTCTTACCACAGGACATTGGTAGGCATCTAGACAACTTTACCTTCAACTTTGATAGGTCGAGCAAAGACACTATTATTGAACATGCCAAGCAAGTAATGGAGACCCAAAAACCTATCGAAAAACAGATCATTAGCAAAACAGGGCAACATTTTTTGAAAAGAATTACTCCCTTTGAAAGCAAAGAATCTGATACAGAAGGAATTGTTATTTCCTTTATTGATATTCAACGAATTATCAATTCCCAGATTGAACTTAAGGAGAGCCAAGAAAAATTCAAGGATTTTTATGAGTCAGATCCCATCATGCATCTCAGCGTGAACCCTCATACGGGAGCCATCGTGGAATGTAATCATCGATTCGTAAAAACTATTGGCGCGAAAAACAAAAAGGAGATCATCGGCAAACCGGTATTTAAATTCTACGATGAAGCGTCAAAGATCAAGGCGAGCGAACTTCTCGAAAAGATCAATGACAATTCTCAGGTCAAAAACCAAGAATTGATGTTGAAGACCTTAAAAGGAAAACTGATCCCGGTCATTTTGAATTCGAATGTGAAAGTAGAACAGAACGGGAATAGCTATACGCGTTCGACCCTTACGGATATTTCTGAAATAAAAGCGCTTCAAGACAAGCTCATGAAAAAAAGTTATGAGCTGGAACAGGCAAATAAAGAGTTGGAACAATTCGTCTCCATCTGCTCTCACGATTTACAAGAACCACTGAGCACCATTCGCTTTGGAAGTGATTTGCTACGCACCAAGTTCAATGACCAACTTGATGACAAAGGAAACGAATACGTCAACTACATTCACGAATCGTCGGGTCGTCTGGCCAATCAAATTAAAGCGCTGCTAGAGCACACAAAAATTGGGGAGAATTTGACCAAAGAAGAAGTAGACACAAAAGAACTTGTGGAGGTAGTAAAATACGATCTCAGCAAACGTATTAAAGAATGTGGTGCCGAAGTTAAAGTGGGCAAATTGCCAACGATACAAGGGTATAAAACCGAATTGCGATTGTTATTTCAAAACCTCATCGGAAATGCGATCAAATATTGCAAAGGAGATACCCCGCCTAAGGTTCGTGTAACGGCTTTTGAAGATGGACCGGACTATATTTTTAGTATTTCTGATAATGGGGTAGGAATCAAAAAAGAGGATTTAGAATCCATTTTCACGATTTTTAAACGGGTTCCGGGAGATGAACAGAAGGAAGGTACAGGAGTTGGACTCGCACACTGCGAGAAGATCGTCAAACTGCACGATGGTAAGATTTGGGTGGATTCTGAATTTGGGGAGGGCAGTACGTTTTATTTTAAGCTCAAAAAAGATTAATTATTTTGCAAGAGGTATGGCCGAAAGCTTTATGTGCGGCGCTCCAGAAGAAAGATCTGTATAGCTAACATAAAGCGTGTCTTGAAATAATTGTAACTGCGGAAAACCACTTGCGCGTTCGGGGCTTATCTCTGATATGGTTACTTCGGAATGTTTTGTACCGTCTGAAGACCAATGCGCAAGTTGAATCACCTCCTTGTCTCCTTGAGGTTCCATCCAGAGTATCCATGCGCTTGTAGGTCCGTCCATAACAACAGATACCCGACCAGTTGCATTTCCATTATCCACTCGGATTTTAGGTCCGAATCCTTTCGTCTCGGAACCAAAGGATAAGTTCACCACGCCTTCTTCATCAGGGGCGGTAAACCACGCTAAGGCTACGTTGCTCTCAAATGAATCTATCGACGGACCATTAACGGGACAGCCATTAATTTTCCAATCATCGTTTGAGACGGAAATAGGATCTTCCCATCCGTGATCACGATGTTTTCTAACAATAGATATATCTCTAACTTCTCGTTCGCTGCGATCTCGGTAGGCGACCCAGGTGTAATTTGTCGTCGTTGCCATGCTGGTTTGACAACAATCGCAAACACGGGAATCTAATTGAGTGCTTTCTATCACCGAGCCATCCGGTGAAATGATAGCACCTCGCAAGGTCATTGCGCCTTGTTCCTGAAAAGTGGAAGTCCCGTGCCCATGCCCTGCCGTAAAGCGCCCATCTAACCACACAATATGAAACTTATCGCGTCCGGAGGGTACTACGGAAACAAAGCCATGCTCGGTATTGGTACTGTCTGCATGCAGTAGCACATCCTTTTTCCCTTTGTTGGTTTCACCGTTGAAATGATTGTATCTAACATCATAGGCGTAGGTGGCCGTATCCGATTTTTTCAAATACGTACTCAACACCAAAGGGTCATTCACGCTGATCACCGGAAAATCGGCCCAATTCACAAACCAATCGGTACCCGATGAAACGTTAACGGGGTCGGCCCATTGTTGTCCATTGAATGGTGCATAATATAAAGTGCTTATGGTATCGGTTTTCTGAACCCATGAGAGGTACAGATAGTTATCATCAGCAATAAGCCGTGACAGCGAGCCTCCAGATGAAGCCGGATTTTCCAGACTAAGGATCTCAGGAATAAATGTCGAGGTTTTCTCCTGTACGGAATCAGCGCAGGACGCACATAGGCCGAAGGCCAAAATTGCTATGAGCCACTGAGTGCTAAGACGCATCGGCAACTAATTCAGCATACAGATCGAAGTCGGCTGCATCAATGATCGAAACGGTATAGAATTCGCCGGTGCGCAGATACCCTTCTTCTGCATTGATAAGGACTTCATTATCGACATCCGGACTATCATGTTCGGTTCTTCCTACGTAATAGCTTCCCTCTTTCCGATCAATAACCACGCGAAATTCTTTCCCGATCTTGGCTTGGTTTAATTCCCAAGAAATCTGCGATTGAATGTCCATGATCTCATTGGCACGTTGCATTTTCACATCTTCCGGCACATCATCTTCAAGATTGAATGCATGCGTGTTTTCTTCGTGAGAGTAGGTAAAACATCCCAATCGTTCAAAGCGCATTTCTTGCACCCATTCTTTCAATAGCTGAAAATCTTCTTCAGTCTCTCCGGGGTATCCAACGATCAGGGTAGTGCGTATGGCCATTTCGGGTACTGCTTTCCGGAAATCTTTTAATAATCGGGTTGTCTTTTCATAGGTGGTTCCGCGACGCATGGATTTCAAAATATGGTCTGAAATATGTTGCAACGGAATATCGATATAATTACACACCTTTGGCTCTTCTTTCATAACCTCTAGGACATCCATCGGAAATCCGGTGGGAAAGGCATAATGGAGTCGAATCCACTCGATTCCTTCTACTTTTACTAAAGCCTGAAGCAATTCAGCCAATGCTCGTTTCTTGTATAGATCGAGTCCGTAGTACGTCAGATCCTGAGCGATCAAAATAAGTTCTTTGACACCCTCAGCGGCTAATTTTTCTGCTTCTGTGACTAAGGATTCAATAGGTGTACTTCGATGTTTTCCACGCATGAGCGGGATCGCACAGAACGAACAAGGACGATCGCACCCTTCGGCGATCTTCAAGTAAGCGTAATTTTTCGGAGTGGTGGTAAGGCGCTCTCCTACCAATTCGTGTTTATAGTCGGCTCCCAAAGCTTTCAGTAAACTTGGAAGTTCTGTGGTTCCGAAGTATTGATCTACATCGGGAATTTCTTTTTGAAGATCCGGTTTGTAGCGTTCCGAAAGGCAGCCGGTCACGAACACTTTATCAACAACACCCTCTTCTTTCTTTTGTACGTACTCGAGTATGGTGTTGACACTTTCTTCCTTCGCGTTCGCAATAAAGCCACAGGTATTGATCACGACCACGTTGCCCTCTTCCTGATGCACCACTTCTTTATTATTGGCACGCAATTGTCCCATAAGCACCTCGCTATCATATACGTTCTTCGAGCATCCTAGGGTAACGACATTGATCTTATTCTTCTTCAACGACTTCGTGCGCATGTGTGTTAATTTTGGGGTGCAAAGATACTAGGAAACTATCGTTTCTAACGTTAAAGTCTTCAAGGAATTAAAAAACCAAAAGTAACCGTTTGATTTCTGAGCTTGAAAAAGGAATTATTCATTCTTGAAAAACGAATCCACAAATTCAATTTTATTGAATACCTGCAGATCTTCTACCCCTTCTCCAACGCCAATATACTTAACCGGAATTTGGAATTGATCACTAATACCGATTACGACACCGCCTTTTGCGGTTCCATCAAGTTTTGTTACTGCTAGAGACGTTACTTCTGTGGCTGCCGTAAACTGTTTTGCTTGTTCAAAGGCATTTTGACCCGTAGAACCATCAAGAACCAATAAAACGTCATGCGGAGCGTCAGGTACTACTTTCTGCATCACACGCTTAACTTTGGTCAATTCGTTCATGAGGTTGACCTTGTTATGTAAGCGTCCAGCCGTATCTACTAAAACCACATCAGCTTGTTGTTGTACGGCGCTTTGTAAGGTATCAAAAGCAACACTGGCAGGGTCGCTACCCATTTTTTGCTTCACGATAGGCACCTCGGTGCGATCGGCCCATACTTGCAATTGATCGATGGCAGCAGCTCGAAAGGTATCTGCTGCACCTAACACTACGTTTTTCCCGGCGTTCTTAAATTGATGCGCTAATTTTCCAATGGTCGTGGTTTTTCCGACTCCGTTTACTCCTACGACCATGATCACATATGGTTTCTTGTCGGCAGGAACGGAGAAATCAGTGGCTTGTCCGGTATGGGTTTCACTCAAGAGTCCGGCGATCTCTTCACGCAGAATCTGATTGAGCTCTGCGGTTCCCAAATATTTATCTCGAGCCACGCGTGCTTCAATACGCTCAATGATCTTCAAGGTAGTATTTACGCCTACGTCGCTTGTTACCAGAACTTCCTCCAAGTTGTCGAGAACATCATCATCTACTTTGCTTTTTCCGGCAACCGCTTTGGAGAATTTATCGAAAAAAGAGGTTTTGGATTTTTCCAACCCTTTGTCTAGAGTTTCCTTTTTTTCTTTGGAAAATATCTTTTTGAATAGGCTCATGATCGTAGTTCGGTTGTTAGTGTTTACGTTGCGTTAAGGATTGAGGCATTGTGGGAGCTCGCACGTAGTGCAGCGACTGCCGAAAGCCTGACCCTTGTGGATCCCGCAAGGGGAACGCCCAAAAATACAAAAAGCCACTCTTGAAAAAAAGTGGCTTTCTGAGTACGCAGCTAAGTTGCGTTAGTTTTTATTTAACCAATCGTTTACATCGTCGGGAGCCATGATAGACTCTACGAAGGTGTAGGCTCCGGTTTTTGGAGATTTAACCATTTTAATGGCCTTTGTTAATCGTTTTGAGCCTGTTTGTAATGATGCTACTGATTTCTTTGCCATAATTCAATTATTTTATCTCCTTGTGAACCGTCATCTTGTTCAAGATCGGGTTGAATTTTTTCAACTCGATACGGTCTGGAGTGTTCTTTTTATTTTTAGTGGTGATGTAACGAGACGTGCCGGGTTTTCCGGAGTTCTTATGCTCGGTACATTCTAAGATTACCTGTACTCTGTTTCCTTTTTTTGCCATGACTCGTGAATTTTGTCGTTACGTCTTATTTGTTTAGAAAGCCTTTTTCGCGAGCTTCTTTCACGACAGCGTAAATACCTTTTTTGTTGATATCCTTAAGCGCCGAAGTACACACACGAAGGGTTAACCACTGGTCTTCCTCAGGAATGTAAAAACGCTTCTTTACCAAGTTTACATTAAACTTGCGCTTGGTTTTGTTCATCGCGTGGGAAACGTTGTTTCCTACCATCGCTCTTTTACCCGTAAGCTCACAAACTCTTGACATTTCTTTACCTATTTTTCAGTTATTTTAAAACAGGGTGCAAATTTAAACAATTTTCTTTGTTTAGCAACTATTGAAATTAGTTTTTTATAATTTCTTTGAGCAACAGTTCCAGTGCCTTATTCACGGTTTTCCGAATGACGCGTTCGCGTGAATTCCCAAAATCGAATTTTTCAGAAATCACTCCATTTGGCGTAGCAATGCCAATATATACGGTACCCACCTCGTCCGCTCCATCGCCTTTCGACGGTCCTGCGATTCCGGTTGTTGCCACGGCAAAATGGGAGCCAAACAACTTGGTTGCCTGTGCAGCCATCGCTTCAACCACCGGCGCACTAACTACGTTATATTTTTCGATCAACGAACGCTCGACGCCCAGCACGCTAACTTTCTTTTCGGTTTCGTAGGGCACGATACTTCCTTTAAAATATTTTGACGATCCCGGAATGGCCGTGAGTTCCTGCGCAATCGCTCCACCCGTACAGCTTTCAGCCAAGGATAGGTATTGCTCTCGTTGTTGTAATAAGGCAGCAATACGTTCTTGGATGGTGGTTTCCTCTTCATATCCTACCGCAATATCCGCTAACATTTCAGATAATATTGCCATTTGTTCGTCGAGCTCTTGATGAATTTTTCGTTCATCAAAACCTGTTGTAGACAACCGCAGTCGCACGCGACCTAAAGAGGGCAAATAAGCTAATTTGACGCTGTCTGGCAACGCTTCTTCCCAGACATGAATACGATCTGCAATAGCGCTTTCTCCCAAACCATAGGTGAGCAATGTCTTGTGGTAGATATGGGGCCGGTTAAAGCGTTTTACCACCTTCGGAAAGACTTGATGTTGTAATAGTGCTTTCATCTCATAGGGAACTCCCGGTAGCGAAACGAACACCGTTTCTTCGGTATCGAACCACATGCCCGGCGCGGTGCCATGCTCGTTCTTTAAGATCGTCGCTTTGCTAGGCACCATCGCCTGTTGCAAGTTACTGGGAAGCGGTTCACGCTTGATGTATTTCTGAAAGATTTCTCGAATATGATTTTTGGTGTGTACGTCTTCTTTTAGTTCATCATCAAAGAACTCACAGAAGGTCGCTTTGGTAATGTCGTCTTTCGTGGGTCCTAATCCGCCGGTAACAATTACCAGTTCTACACGTTTGGCTGCATCTGCAAGGGCTGCTAGAATATGGTCACGATCATCTTGAATGGAGGTTATTTGAAAGACTTTGATCCCAATCTTATTCAGTTCTTTGCTGATGTAAGCCGAGTTGGTATCGACGATCTGCCCAATTAAGATCTCGTCACCGATGGTGATAATTTCTGCAAGCATCTACAGGTCAAAATCGGTTTTCAATTCCTTGAAAACTTGATGTAAGGTCGTCACTACATTCTCGAGTTCTTCTTCGATATGCGATCGATTCTTTGAGGTTTTTGTCCACGACTCGATATGTGTAATATCTTTTAATACCGCTATCCCGAACATCTCGATATTTGGCTTCATCTTGTGGGCAAATTGGTAGGCGAGCTCCCGATTATCATTGTCGATGGCTTCTTGCAATGCCTCAAGATCAGGTGGTATTTCCTCTAAGAAGGCTTGGGCTACTACCCCCATAAAATCTTCGTCACCGCCGGCAACTTCCTTTAATTGATCTGTATTATAATGATTACTCATAGCTTATTTTACTTTAATAGAAAACATAGATTGTTCTTCCAGATAGCCCTCCAGCACATCATGAGGCGCCACTTTTCCTACGCCGGCAGGAGTACCTGTAAAGATAATATCTCCGATCTTTAATGTGAAATATTTCGAGATATATTCTATCAATTCGTCAATTTTCCAAAGCATTAGTTCTGTCGATGCTTGTTGTACTATGGTGCCGTTTTTTTCTAATCTGAAGTGTAGGTCGTTGATGTCTTCAAATTGTGATTTTTGCACAAAATTTCCAACCACTGCAGCACCATCAAAGGCTTTGGCTTTTTCCCAGGGCAGTCCTTTTTCTTTTAGTTGCTGCTGAAGGTCCCGTGCGGTGAAGTCGATCCCGAGTCCGATCTCATCATAATAGGTATGCGCAAATTTACGATCGATATGCTTACCGATTTTCTTTATTTTAACCAATACTTCCACCTCGTGATGCACCTGTTGTGAAAATTCAGGAATTAAAAACGGATTTTTCTTTAGTAAGATGGAGGTATCCGGCTTTAGAAAAAGAACAGGATCTGTAGGCTTTTCGTTTGCCAATTCTTCAATGTGGGCCGCGTAATTTCGCCCTACGCAAATGATTTTCATTGTACTTACAATTTTGTGTTCAATTTCCGAAGCTTCACTCGTGTCAGCACATTTTTAGTATAGAGCGGAAAATCAGCATTCAGCAACCAACCAAAATATCCCGGTTCGTTCTCTAAGACTTCTTCTACCAAGGTACCTTTATGCTTTCCGAAGGAAAAAATTTCACGTCCCTGCTTATCGTACCCAATATATCCCGCAAAATCTGCAAACTTTTTGTGTGCACTAAACTCCGCCAACACATTCATGTCATTCTCCAGATCAGAATATTTCTCTAATTGCGATTTGAGTACCTCATAGGTAGCTAGGGTATCGGCTTCGGCCGAATGTGCATTTTCCAGCGTCTTATTACAATAGAATTTATACGCAGCTTCAAGGGTTCGTTTTTCTTTCTTATGAAAAATGGTCTGTACGTCTACCGAATTGGCCTTTTTCAGATCTATATCGACCCCAGCTCGCAACAATTCTTCCGCCAATAGAGGAATATCAAAACGGTTGCTATTAAACCCTCCCAAGTCACAATCTTTGATCAAGGCATATACTTTTGGAGCCAGCTCCTTAAATGTGGGCTCATTAGCAACCATTTCATCGGTAATTCCGTGAATATCGCTAGTCGCTTTTGGGATGGGTATGGTAGGATTAACGCGCCACGTATGGCTTTCTTTATTACCGTTCGGAAATACTTTTAAAACGGAAATCTCGACAATGCGATCGTTCGCAATATTAATTCCGGTGGTTTCTAAATCAAAAAAACAGATGGGTTTACTGAGGTTTAATTCCATGGTAGTGATTATCTCACAAAGGTAGTAATTGTTCTGTTTTTGAAGGGACGTATTGGAAGGATCTTCAAAAGTCAATTCTTGCTCCTCTACCCTGGAGATTACAAGCCCCTTTGCAAAGATGCGGAACACGCGTATCTTTCAGTAAATAGACACATATAGAACTTAAAAAGAGCCTTAGATCTCTCTATTGGGGTCCCAAGCTTCAAGGTAATCGGCTACCGCCTTTACGAATTGTCCTCCCAAGGCGCCATTTACCACACGGTGATCGTAGCTATGCGACAAGAACATCTTATAACGAATTCCAATAAAATCACCGTCAGGCGTTTCGATAACTGCAGGAACTTTACGGATAGCTCCCAAAGCCAAAATACCTACTTGCGGCTGATTGATAATGGGAGTTCCCATGACGCTTCCAAACGTTCCAACATTAGTAACGGTATACGTTCCTCCTTGAATCTCATCAGGTTTTAATTGATTATTTCGAGCGCGGGAGGCAAGATCGTTCACCGCTTTGCTCATTCCGACCAAATTAAGCTGATCGGCCTTTTTGATCACCGGAACAATCAAATTGCCGTCCGGCAAGGCTGCGGCCATCCCAAGGTTGATATTCTTCTTTTTGATGATACGATCGCCGTCTACCGAAATATTCATCATCGGGTAGTCTTTCAATGCTTTGGCAACCGCCTCCATAAAGATCGGCGTAAAGGTGAGCTTCTCCCCTTCTCGTTTCGCATATTCGTTCTTTACCTTATTACGCCAATTCCAAATATTGGTCACATCACACTCTACAAAACTTTGCACGTGAGCAGAAGTTTGGGTGCTTTCCACCATGTGATGCGCGATCAATTTCCCCATGCGGGTCATTTCAATGATCTCATCTTCTCCACTCACGGACACCGGTGGTTTCGATGGTGGCACCGATTTCTTCGACTCCGGATTTTTCGCTTCGACTACCGTTTTAGGTTGCTCTGTAGGAGCTGCACTTCGGTTTTCAATATAGGAACGCATGTCGTCTTTGGTCACACGTCCTTCTTTTCCGGTTCCGGGTATGGTATCGAGTTCGTCTTGGGCAATGCCCTCCTCTTTCGCCATATTTTTGACAAGGGGAGAGTAAAAACGTCCTTCTGAATGGGTCACTTGAGGCGTTGTTTGGGCTTTCGCTTCTGAAACTCGTTCTGCGACTGCTTCAACGACTTCAGGTGCCGGTTGGGGTTCGGGTGTTTCTGTTGTTTCTGAAGCGACATCCTCACCTTCCGTTTCAATAATGGCCAAGGTTTCACCTACTTGAACAACATCATCTTGTTGAAACAAAATTTCCACTAAGGTTCCGTCTACCTCACTAGGCACCTCACTATCGACCTTATCGGTAGCGATCTCCAGCACGGCCTCGTCTGCTTCAATCGTATCGCCTACCTCTTTGAGCCAGCTTGTGATGGTTGCTTCTGCAACACTTTCCCCCATTTTCGGAAGTTTCAATTCAAATTTTGCCATTACGAAATCGTTTTCTCTCGTTTACGGCTGCAAAATTAATTAAAATTGCGGGGTTTCTGTTTTAAATTTCTTAAAAAACGGTCACCGTCCCACGGTCATCGCTTCGATCACTCCCTAAAATGAAACGACTCTCTTTTGGAAGTATACGAAATTGATTTCCTTGCTGCTTCAGTTGTTTCATGACGGAAAATATTTGTGCATACGACATATAATTTGCGTCAAAAATGAAGAGTTTATTGTGGTGGTCTTTATTCTGAAATATTGTTTTGGAAGCGGCCTGCAATGGCATGTCCATCACTTGCGACAGTCGGTTAAGTACGCTAAGGTTTTCCGTAAGAAGAACGGCTTTATCAGGTGGGTTTGTATGAGTTTTAGAAGATTTATGTCGTTTCCCCATCTTTTTCGCCAACGCCGTTGCGGTATTGACGACGCTTCGGGACAATACATTGGTCTTGTAGTTTTTTTTATAAAATAGCCGCATGGCGCCATAGAAGGATTCGTAATAAGAGTCATCCTTTTGTGTGCTTTCTCCCTTGTAATGCAGCAGGATGGTTGTTCCTAGATAATAATTACGATATCCGGCCTTCAACACTTTATAGCTAATATCGATGTCTTCTCCGTACATAAAATAATCAGGATCGAAACCACCTACTTCTTCAAAGACCGATCGTTTCATCCACATAAACGCGCCCGCCAAAACAGGAACTTCTCCTTCCGCATTTGGTGCGAGTTGGGAAGCGTAATAAGACCCTTGCTTACCGAGCAATTTCATAAGAGCCGATTTTGGTGTAGGAATATTTCGTTTACATTCCGGCAGGAAGTGACCGGTTCCATCCATGTACTGAACTCCAATAATACCAATATCTGAAACTTGTTCTGCGAAGTCTAAACATCGTATAAAAGTATCTTCCGCAACGGCCGTGTCGGGATTCAAGATGCAAATAAATTCGCCTTTAGCGACGGCAACGGCTTGATTATTAGCATTACTAAAGCCTACATTCTTATCGTTCTCTATCAAAAGAATATCTGGAAACTGTTGCCGCACCATCTCACAACTGTCATCAGACGAATTATTATCGATAACAATAATTTCTGAATCTATGCCATACGTGGCACGTGCCACACTTCGCAAACATTGCTCTAAAAAGTACCGTACATTATAATTGAGAATAACGACCGAAAGCTTCACAGGCTAGTTATTTTTTAAGGAAGTTTCAAAAGGAATTCTATGCAAAATGCTTCGACCCAAGGTCACTTCATCAGCATACTCTAATTCATCTCCCACAGAAATTCCCCGAGCAATCGTGGTCGTTGTAATGGAGGCTCCTTCGATTTGCTTGAAAATATAAAAATTTGTGGTGTCTCCCTCCATGGTAGAGCTCAACGCAAAGATCAATTCTTTCACATCGCCTTCTTTCACTTTTTGCACCAAGGAAGCGATCGTAAGATCACCCGGGCCGATTCCCTCCATGGGCGATATTTTTCCGCCGAGTACGTGATAGTGGCCGCGATACTGACTCGTATTTTCAATCGCCATCACGTCGCGTATATCTTCGACCACACAGATAATACTTCTGTCACGATTTGGGTTCGCGCAGATCTCGCAAAGTGTTTGGTCTGAAATATTATGGCAATTGCTACAAAAATTTATGTTGGAGCGCATCTCCAATAGACGCTGGGCCAACAGCTCTGTTTTGGCCTCCGGTTGTTTCAATAGATGAAGCACCAAGCGCAGCGCGGTACGTTTTCCGATACCGGGGAGTTGCGACATGGCATCAACAGCATTTTCAAGGAGTTTAGATGAAAAATCCATATGTAAACGTATCGCAAGGTAACAAAAATGCTTCAGAAATTATGGCAACTTCTGAAGCATTTGTAGGGTATAAAATTGGAAGGTTACTTCTTGATAAATTTTTGAGTTAAGGTACCTTCAGTAGTATTAATTCGCACAAAATAAACGCCAGGCTGCAATTGCTCAACGCCTACAGAATGCGTTCCATTCACCACAACATCACGTTCGAAAATAACTAGTTTCCCAAGGGTATCAAAAAATCGGATATCTACCGGGTTTTGGTTATTTAAAGCAATATTCAAACGATCTGAGGATGGATTTGGAAACATTCGGAAATTACTTTCCAACGCCAGCTCATTCACGGAGAATGTAGGGTCGAATTTGGGAGATGCCCATAATCCACGACCATAAGTTCCGGCGTAGATATTACCGTCTACTTGGTTGATCTCAAGTTCATTGACGATCACATTGGGAATTCCGTTATTGAACGGCAACCAGTCTGACATACGATCATCAATATAATAGATCCCATAATCCATTCCTAAATACAAACCATTGTATTCATTATCGTCCCAAACTACGGCCAAGGCACTAAAAGTAGGTAATCCACTGTTCAGGGTTGACCAAGAAGCTCCGCCATCTTCAGACACTAACACTCGTAGCGATGATGTTGTAGCGACTGCAATTTTATCAGGATTGGTAGGATGAATTGCGATAGAATTGATGTTCCCACCCGCCAGCGTTTGCTGTGTCCAGTTGGTAGCGCCACCATCACCGGTTCTGTAAAGAAAAGGGCCTTGAGAAGCATATATCACTTGATTGTTTGAAGGAGCGATTTTCATTTGATCCAAATTCGATCCAAAATTCTGTGAGATAGCGGTCCAACTCACTCCTTTATTTGTGGATTTGTAGACGCTGGTATACCCAAGGTAGATGGTATTCGTTACGGCAGGGTCTTGTTCAAACGGAGTAACCCAATTTCCAAACCCGGGTCCGGGCTCAGAAAGATCCGTTATTGAGGCTGCCCCATTATCGGTACGATACATTCTTCCATTCTGAATCATTCCGTACATCACATCGGTATTGTCTTTATCCACAAAGTTCTCCATACCGTCTGCTCCTAACCAGTCGCGCCAGCCTTCGGTTTGCGAATAGAAGGAAGAACCGTTATCTTGAGACCCACCATTAACAACCACATCAGCCGTTTGTGAGACGCCAATTTTATAGAACTGGCGAATACCTACCCCAATGGTAAGATCTTCGTAATAATCGGCAGTGAGGTTCGTTGTATTTTCAGCTTTAAAAATACCTCCGTCAGTACCCGCATATAGTGTTGTTCCGTCAAACACTAAAATATCTACATCGGCATGGCAATAGCCACGATTCGCGCCAGCGGCTTGCGCAGGAATCCAATCTGAAGTACAGGTCATTGTTACACCAGCATCCAGGGAACGCCAGGTTAGTACACCTGCAATATGAACTTCATTAACGTCTTGCGGATTTACAGCAATATCCATGTCTCTAGGAGCCTGCCCGCTATTATCGTTTCCTGTCGTACTATAGCCGAAAAAGTTTGACGATCCGTGATTGCGCTCTACGAAAGAAACGCCTTCGTCTGAAGAATAATACAGTCCGCCGAAAGTACTGTTATTAGCATCTAAAACGTATACGACGTTTGGATCATCTGGTGAAACACCAATCATTTTAGCACCGGAGTCAAATCCTGAAATTGCTGTAAACGTTGCGCCGCCATCTGTGGACTTGTAGACACTTTGAGAAGCAGCATACACAATTGAAGGATCACCAGGTTTGAACTCGATGTCATACCCATTGCCAGAGACAACTTGATTCCAGGAAGCACCTCCATCCGTAGAACGATAGATCCCTGCATTTTGGCTCGACGCAAAGATAATATCTGAATTGGTGGGATGAATTTTCACCTGATTGATGAGAGAATTGCTCAAATCGGCAATAAGTGTCCAAGTAGCACCTGCATCTGTGGATTTGAAGATAATTCCACTGGAAGAACCAAAATAGTACGTATCACTATCTTGAGGATCAATGGTCACCGCATACACATACATATTTGTAAAGTTATCGTTTAGAGGGGTCCAATTCGCACCTCCGTCGGTAGTACGCCATACGCCTCCGGTATTGGCACCAATGATCATGTGATCACTATTGCTCTCATCAATGGCTACGCCAGTAACGCGACCAACTCCGGGATTCCAAGAGGTGGTAGCATTCCAATCTACCGGGCCTAACTCAGACCAATCATCATTCAGTCGCATGTCGCCTTCTTGGTCGTTCAAATAGGCATTATACTGTTGCCATTCCGTCCAACGTTCTGTTACGGTTGGAAGATATCCCGCTTCATTTTGTAAACGAAGCGCCATATATTCCCAACGTTTAAATTGTTTATAACCAGAGCCGCGCCCTTTATCCTTATCAACGAAATACGCTTCTGCTGCGTCAATGATTTCAGCGACACTGTAGTCACCTGATTCTATCATCTCCAAATATTCCTGTGCCGGAGCTGAAAAACCAATACAAAACAGAATGGCTGTTGCTAGTACTTTAATTTTCATGTGTGTATGGTAATGGTTAACAATTTTTTAAGAATCTCAAAAGTACGTAAAAACTGTTTTACGGATTGTTAAAGTTTGTATTTTTGGGCGCAGATACAATTTTTATGCAGCCTATCCATATTCTCATTCTTATCGCGGCGTATTTTGGCGTTCTTTTGCTGATCTCTCATTTTACCAATAAAACAGGAAGTAATGACGAGTTCTTTAAAGCGGGACGACAATCGCCTTGGTATCTTGTCGCCTTCGGAATGATTGGCGCCAGCTTAAGCGGCGTCACTTTTGTTTCGGTACCCGGGTGGGTGGAAGCATCAAAGTTTAGTTACTTTCAAGTGGTCTTAGGATATACGGTAGGGTACGCAGTCATTGGGTTGATCTTACTTCCGTTGTATTACCGCCTTAATCTCACCTCTATCTACACCTATCTACAAGGGCGGTTTGGGAATAGCTCATACAAAACAGGGGCTTCCTTTTTCTTACTTTCAAGAATCGTAGGAGCGAGTTTCCGACTCTATCTGGTTGCTATCGTACTACAAGAATTGGTCTTTGATGCCATGGGCGTCGATTTTTGGATAACGGTGTCGATTACCATTTTACTGATTTGGCTCTATACTTTTAGAAGTGGTATTAAAACGATTGTCTGGACCGATACGCTTCAAACGCTGTTTATGTTGTTAGCCGTGGGTGTGGCCATCTATTTTGTTTCTGAAGAGATGGGCCTTCGTGGAATTGGAGTTTTTACCTTTATTGCAGAAAGTGATTTGTCCCAAATGTTTTTCTTTGACGATTGGAAAAGCGGTGATCATTTCGTAAAACAATTCATTAGCGGTGCTTTTATTGCGATTGTGATGACCGGCTTAGACCAGGACATGATGCAGAAGAATTTAACCTGCCGCAATCTGAAAGACGCGCAGAAGAATATGTTTTGGTTCACTTTGGTACTAACTGTAGTAAACTTCGTATTTCTGGCCTTAGGATTGCTGTTAACTGTATATGCACAACAAAACGGTATCGATGCGCAACGCGATACGCTGTTCCCTACCATCGCAGTGAATTCAGGATTAGGTCCCGGCATCGCCATTTTCTTCTTACTAGGTTTGATCGCGGCAGCCTACAGTAGTGCTGATAGTGCCTTGACCTCACTCACCACGTCCTACAGTATTGATATTTTGGAGATTGAAAAAAAATATGACCCGAAAGATCAAGTACGCATTCGGAAACGTATTCATATTGGCATGTCTCTGGTATTGATGGCTGTAATCATCTTCTTTAATTACGTAATTGGCGATGCTTCCGTCATTGCCAAGGTGTTTACTTTTGCCGGATATACTTATGGACCCTTATTGGGATTATACGCCTTTGGTCTCTTCTCAAAACAACAAGTGAAAGATTCCTACGTACCGTATGTGGCTATTCTAGCACCTATTTTCGGCGGAATCATCAGCTACGTGTGTTCTACCTATCTGAATTTTGATTGGGGCTTCTTTATTTTAATTCTGAATGGAACGTTAACGCTCTTGGGGTTAATATTGATTCGAACCCAACAAGACTAACGTACAGGCTACGTCTACTTCGATGTTATGCTTCCGAAGCATTTCAAAAAACTCAGGATTTTCTGTGCCGGGATTGAAGATGACCCTATTGGGCTGAAGCGATAAGATGTATTCATAATAGGCCTCTTGACGTTTAGGATTTAGATATAAGGTAACGGTATGAATATTCTCAAATGGAATCATGTCTGTTTCAATATCAACTCCAGACACCACTCCTTTGCGTAAACCAATGGCTACCGTAGGGACTTCCTTCCCCACCAAACGATTGATTGCCAGATGCGAATATCTTGAGGGCTTTAAACTGGCGCCGAGAACTAAGGTTTTTTTCATGAGTTTCGAATTTAGAAGTTTCAAAAAACCACTTTCGCCAAAACTATGTTAAAGTTTTTTGATACTGTAACAATGATTACGGTAACACGTCTATAGAATAGAAATGTTTCTAACTTTCTTTACTGTGAAATTTTTACGTTGATGGTTAGTGTTAATAATAGCAGTAAAGAAAATAGCCCGAGGTTCTAGACCTCGGGTTTTTTTGTAAAAAAACCTCCTTTCCTGTAACAGATTCTTGTTTCAAGCGTCATAATAGAAACAAGTACACTTTTTAGCACTCCTGCTGTTAGGAATTATGTTATACAAGTTACCTTGTTTTACATCATCAATCAAAAAACAATCAGTAATCAATCAAAAAATGAAACAGTTATCTTTTATGCTCCTATTATTATGGAGTACGCTCACCTTTGCATTTATTGAACCCGATCGCCCAGGCTCCATCTCTGGTACCGTGATCGATAAGAACCTCCAACAACCGCTGCCTTACGTGACCGTTGTGGTCAAAGATCTTCAGGGAAACACCCTTACAGGCGGTGTTACGAACGACGAAGGGTTTTTTGAGATCAAAGAAATTCCGGAAGGGAAAAGTCAGGTTTCCATCACCTACATCGGTTACAAGATCTATCAAACCCAGATTGAAATAAAGCGCGGGCAACGTAACATTGAAATGGGAAACATTTTTTTAGAGGAAGACATTGCCGCTCTAGACGAGGTAGTGGTTACCGCAGAACGAACTACCATTGAACAAAAACTAGATCGCAAGGTCATTACCGTTGGGAAAGACCTTACCACCTCAGGACCTACGGCTTCAGATATTATGAACAACCTCCCCTCTGTAAATGTAGATCAACAAAGTGGCGAACTATCAATGCGCGGAAATCAGAACGTACGTGTTATGGTGGATGGAAAACTTACGAATGTTCCTGTAGCCCAACTGCTGAAACAAATTCCATCAACATCCATCAAGCAAATTGAACTCATCACCAATCCTTCGGCAAAATACAATCCTGAAGGCATGAGCGGGATCATCAATATCATACTTCACAAAAACGTGAATATTGGGTTCAACGGGAATGCCAACGTGGCACTTACGTATGAGAACCAGCCCAAATTCAACAGCAGTATCGATATGAACTATCGCAATGGCAAGTTCAATCTCTACGGAAATTGGGGGCATAATACCTCTAAGAATGAGAACTACGGAAATGTTTTTCGTCCTGAAGACAACTCAGAGCAGTTCTTTAATTTTCTAGACGACAGCCAATCGAACCTTTTTAAGGTCGGACTCGATTTTTACCTCAACGACAAGAACACCTTGTCTTTCTTTACCAATCAGAATCTTTTTGAAGGAAGCACCTTGGGCAACGTTAATATTTTGTTCTATGAAATGCCTGCTCAAGATCTTCAGCAGTTGTTTGATAACGAATCAGAAAATCAATCCTCACAATATAATTTCGACTATAAATTATTGTTTGAAAAAGAAGGTCACAATATCGAACTGGAAGCAGACTACAATACGTTCTCTAGCGACGAACTAGCAAATTTTCGATTTAATGGTGCGTCTTTTATAGATGATTACACCGACTTTGTTGATACGGAGCGTGACCGACTCACCGTGAATTTGGATTACGTGAATCCTCTGAGCGAAACAGCCAAGCTAGAAGCCGGTTTGCAAGCGCGGTTGTTTGAAACCGACATTGACTATCAATCTACCGGACAAACCTTCAACAGCAACGGTGATCTAGTAGACACTCCGGATACCAATTTTAATTACATTCGAGATATCTATTCGGCGTACGCCACATATGGAAAAGAATGGAAACAATTTTCGGTACAATTAGGTGCTCGTGTGGAACGCGTAGAAGTAAAAGCAGACACCAACAGCGTTCGGGCTTTTACTAATAATTATGTACAGGTCTATCCTTCGGCTTTTATTACGTATACGCCCAGCGAAAAAAATCAATATCAGCTAAGTTATAGTCGGCGTGTGGATCGCCCGGGTTTAAACCAGGTAAATCCTATACGAGAATGGGCAACGCCTTTAATTTCTTCCTTCGGAAACACCCAATTAGAACCTCAGTTCACGAATTCCATAGAGACCAATTACACGCGTAATTTAGAAAAAGGGAGCATTACAGCAGGGGTCTTTTTCCGAAGCATTGAAGATGAGATCAACAGAGCCCTCTTTATTGATAGAACCGATCTCAACAAGGTGATCCTATCGTATGACAACTTTAGTACTACCAATGCGTATGGGTTTGAGGTTTCCAGCAATTATCGCCCTGCAAAATGGTGGAACTTCAATGTGAGTTTTGACCTCTATCAGCAAACGCAAAAAGGAATTTCAGAGCGTGTTGACAGTCCAAGCAACAATCCTACCGCTGCTGATATTGTGAGTGAAACTATTGAGGTAGATAACTTAGCATACAATGCACGAATGATCAATAACTTTAAAGTGACCGAACAATTGACGCTTTCGGCCTTTGGATTCTATCGTGGAAAGAACCGCACCCTTCAATTTGATATCGAACCTATGTACTTTGTAAACATTGGAGCGAGATATAGTTTGTGGGATGGACAGGGAACGTTCAGCATCAATTACAACGATATTTTTGACACCATGCAATTTGCTTTTGAAGGAACCAGACCCTTTACTCAAATTGGTGCGTTTAACTGGGAAAGCAACACAATTAATGTATCGTTAGCCTATCGGTTTGGTGGCGGAAAATATCGAGCTAAATCAAGAAAACGACGTGACGACAACGAAAAATCGGGCAGCGGCGGGATTTTCTAAGCCCATGAGGATCAAAATGTTATTATAACGTTAAATAAAGTACCTGAATGCAACATTTGGCACATTTTTTAGTCTATATAACAGAACCTAAAAGTTCTTTATGATTTATTTGAATTAGCCATTCTACAAAATGAACCTGATTTTTAGGTAGTTAAAAACCCCTCAAGCGAGGGGTTTTTCTTTTCTAAGATACCCGGTATTGGGTATTTTCTCCATTTTTTTCTACCACTACCTTTGAACTCATAACCCAATTAATTTCAATTATGAAAAAACACCTATATTTTTTAATTAGCGCATGCCTACTCTCGATAGTACTTGTTACGCTTAGTTGTAGTTCAGACGACAACGGCGGAACCATTGATCCTAACGATGATGATATGGGAACCGTAGATGACGATGGAATGTCTTCTGAAATAGAAGCAGCACAGCAAGCCACTACAGCAGCTATTACGGGAGGCAGTTCACGAACATGGCGCATCACCAATGCGCAGCTCACCAATGCTGGTGGCACTATTGACGTAAGTGACAATTTCAATATTGTGGATGATGAATTTATCTTCACCAGCAATGATATTGGAGGCACCTTAGAATGGCGCCCGGGCTTTGCCATCAATCCCGATGGTACAACCTCTCAAGAAGTAGGCAACGATTACTACTTAGCACCGGTGCAATATCCTTTTGTTTTTGAATCTGAAAGCAGCGACCAGCTTACCAGTGTTGATGGGAACTTCACCTTCACGGTAATTGATGAGAATACGATAACGGGAACTATTGCCTATCCGGTGCGCGCTGCAGAAGGTATGCTGGAAATAACGATGGGCGAGAAAACGAGCGAAGATTATGCGGCTCCGCCGGCTGGTGGGTTAACGTTCAGTCCTTCGCTATCGTTTGAATCCGCCGGCATCCGTGGTTTTGCTCCGGGAATGATAGGTTCTTACAGTGACAACAGTTTATTCTTTGTAACTCGAGAAGATGGATTGAATGATGGAACCGCTTCACCCGAACGAATCATCAAATTCAATCTAGATGAAGGGACCACTGAAGACAATTTGTATTTCAATGCTGACTTTGTTTCCAAACAATTACACATTATTGATAATGAACTGGTAGTGATTGGCGGGCAAAACGTTAACACCTATCCGTTAGATTTCAGTGGTGATCCTACCACCAACTCTCACGGATTACAAATTACACGTCATGGGATGGCGGTACAAGGAGATGTTGCCTACATCATTGGTGGCGATCTGAATGACCCTCCTGTCAACGGTAATAAAGTGTTTGGCTATGATCTTACCACACAATCCATTTCAGAAGCAGCCGCTTTTCCTGAAAATCGTTACGGAGCGAGAGCGTCTATTGTAAATGACAAGCTGTATGTTTTTGGAGGAACCGTAGATCAATTTGGAGAAACAGCTTTAAACACTATCTATATCCAAGATCTTGCTTCCGGAAGTCTAACTACGGAAACAATGACGACCAGCGCCCACTACACCTTTGTAGATAAGTTTGAAAACTTGATCTATGTGGCAGGTCAAATAGATGTTCGCGATGGGAGTGGTATGATTGTCGGAAACGATTACTTTATTGGTGTGTACGATACCAATACCGGAACCTATGAAGAAATTCCTACCAACCTATCACCGGGGACCGAGTTCTTTACCATCCACGGAATGTGCATTTTTAATGGAAACATGTACATCATTTTTGGAGGTCTTGGTGAAGACAATGGTGGCGATTTTCCGGAATGGGAAATACTTTCTGCTACTATTAATTAATTTGTTGTTAATCAGATATTGCTAAGACTGGGGAGTTTTAGCAATTCGTGAAGTAAAGGTCGATTGTATCGGCCTTTATTTTTTTACCATCGAATGATGGCGCTTCCCCAAGTAAACCCGCTTCCGAAAGCAGCCAACACCAAAAGATCACCATCATTCAATTTTCCTTCGGCCCAAGCTTCCGACAAAGCAATAGGAATCGACGCAGCCGTTGTGTTTCCGTACCGCTGAATGTTGTTATACACTTTATCATCGGTTAGCTGAAATTTCTGCTGAATGAATTGTGAGATACGAAGATTCGCTTGATGCGGAATCAACAAGTCGATATCACTTACGCTAAGTTGATTGGCTTGTAAGCCTTCCATAATCACTTCCGAAAAACGAACCACCGCATGCTTGAACACAAATTGCCCATTCATATACGGATAGTACGGAATATTCTCCTGTGGATTTTCCTCAATGATCTCCGGAACCCAATGTTCGGTACTTGGGCCCTGTAATGCCAATTCATCCTTGTGTTTTCCTTCACTGTGTAAATGCGTACTTAAAATACCGTGTTCCTCTTTTTCTGAACGAGAAACAACCACTGCTCCGGCGCCATCGCCAAAAATGACAGAAACGCCGCGTCCGCGCGTGGTAAAATCGAGTCCGCCACTATGGTTTTCACTACCAATTACCAAGATATGCTTATACATTCCTGTCTTTATAAATTGATCGGCCACCGATAATGCATACACGAAACCGCTACACTGATTGCGAACATCCAAGGCCGGAATGGTACGCATGCCCATCATCTCTTGTACTTGCACGCCACCTCCCGGAAAATACATATCAGGACTCAACGTCGCAAAAACGATCATATCAATATCATTCGGTTTTAAATTAGCGCGTTCTAAGGCGATTTCCGAGGCTTTGACCCCCATGATAGAAGTAGAATTGCCGTCGCCTTTCTTTATATGTCTCCGCTCCTGGATCCCCGTGCGCTCTTGGATCCAAGCGTCATTCGTATCCATTACTTTAGAAAGATCGTCGTTCGTCACCACGTTTTCAGGCACATAATGCCCTACACCGCTAATTTTAGAATGATACATGTGCATTTTTTATTTAGAAAGCCAGACAAGGTAACTAATAAGTGTTAGTTGTAGAAAAAAATACGCGTTAGAAGCTATGCATGCATAACACAAAGAATTGCATACCCCTGTATTTTTACCTACCTTTTTTGAAAATTTTTCCAAATGAAATTCTATTCCTTTCTCCTTCTCCTTCTATGGACAGTATCTCCCCTATTTTCTCAAGAAAAAACAGGCTATCAACAACCCCCTCAAGAAATTCTAGAACTGGTAGATGCCCCCTTGGCACCACGGGTGATCATAGATGATGCCGGTGTTAACGTGGTATTGTTATACAGAGACCCTTACAAAAGCATTGCCGAACTTTCTGAAACCGAAATGCGTTTGGCCGGGCTGCGTATCAACCCCAAAACAAATATTGGCAGTCGTACCAATTATTATAATGATCTGAAGGTAAAAAAAGCGACTGACCAAATTGCTAAGTCGGTTGCCGGCTTGCCAACGGAACCCAGGCTGAGTTATTTCAACTGGTCGCCCGATCAATCTAAGATCGCTTTTCTTCATACGGCGAAGGAAGGTGTGGAAGTTTGGGTATTGGATATCGAAAAAGCGGAAGTCAAAAAACTATCGTCTTCCTACGTCAATGCAAATATGGGAGACCCTATCAATTGGTTTGAAGACGGAAATTCGCTCTTAGTAAAGATGCTTCCGGAAAATAGAACATCTCTTATCAATACTGCGGAAGCCGTTCCAGAAGGCCCCACAATTTCCGTTAGTGATGGTTCTAAAGCACAAAATAGAACCTACCAAGACCTTTTAAAAAATCCTAATGACGAAGCCAATTTTGAACTATTAGCCGTTTCAGAATTAGTGAAACTGAACCTTGATGGAAGCGCTCGTTCCTTTCTTCCAAAAGCAATGTACCGCAATGTTAGCTTTTCCCCGGATGGAAATTACCTCCTCATTACAGCCACCGAACGACCATTTTCCTATATCGTACCCTATTACCGTTTTCCGTACCAACAAACCGTGTATGAGGCTTCAGGAAAAAAAGTACATACCATCAACAGCGTTCCCTTAGACGAAGTACGTCCTAAAGGATTTATGGCCACGCGTACCGGGAAGCGCAATATGAATTGGAGAAGTGACAGACCAGCAACCTTGTATTGGGCAGAAGCGCTCGATGGAGGCGATCCCGAAACAGAGGTTCCGCATCGCGATGTGGTCTACGAGGTAGAAGCCCCTTTTACCGGCAGAGGTCGGGAGGTATTAAAAACCATCAATCGGTTTTCCGGAATTCTTTGGGGCGATGCCACGCATGCCATAGCCTATGATTATTGGTGGAATGATCGAAACACCAAGACCTATACGTTCAATCCGCAAGACGGTTCGCAAACTCCAGTGGTTATTTCAGACAGAAATTATCAAGATCGATATAGCGATCCGGGAGAGTTCGTGACCACGAAGAATGAATTTCATGAATCGGTATTGGCGATGGATAACGGAAATGCGTATCTCATGGGAGATGGCTTTACGGAAGAAGGGCAGTTTCCGTTTATCGATGCCTTCAATCTGAACACTCAAGAAAAAAATCGTTTGTACACGTCTTCGTACACCGATAAAAAAGAGACGCTCTATGATGCAATCAATATGAAGCAGGGCAAGGTGTTGGTTCGAATTGAATCTCCCAATGAATACCCCAATTACTACTTCAGAAACATTAAGAGAAAAAACGCCTTAACTCCTGTGACGGCTTTCGAAAATCCATTTAAAAGCCTTCAGGATGTGCAAAAAGAAGTGATTACGTATACGCGTGAAGACGGACTTGAATTAGAAGGAACCCTCTATCTTCCGATAGGCTATGATACCTCTAAAAAAGAGAAAAAACCAATGATTCTCTGGGCGTATCCTAGAGAGTATAAAGACAAGAGCAGTGCGTCGCAAAACACCACCAATCCTAATGAGTTTATTTATCCCTATTATGGGAGTCCGATTTACTGGGTAACCCGTGGTTACGTCGTCTTAGATGATGCCGCTTTTCCTATTGTGGGCGAAGGTGAAGAAGAGCCTAATGATACGTTTAGAACACAATTAGTATCGAATGCCAAGGCAGCTATTGACGCGGTAGATGCGCTAGGCTACATCGATCGGGATCGTGTTGGGGTAGGCGGACATAGTTATGGTGCGTTTATGGTGGCTAATTTATTAAGCCACAGTGACCTATTTGCTGCCGGAATTGCCCGTAGTGGTGCCTACAACCGTACCTTAACTCCGTTTGGTTTTCAAAGTGAAGAACGGAGTTATTGGGACTCTCCGGAAACCTACTACACCATGTCTCCTTTTATGCATGCCGATAAAATGAAAACGCCGCTATTGCTGGTTCACGGCGAAGCCGATAATAATTCTGGCACCTATCCTTTGCAAAGTGAGCGTTATTTCAATGCTTTAAAGGGACTGGGAGCGACCGCGCGATTGGTCATGCTTCCGAAAGAAAGTCATGGCTATAGAGCCAAAGAAAGCATACTACATTTGTTATGGGAACAAGACCGTTGGCTGGAAATGTACGTGAAGAAAGAAAAAGCATCTTCAGAATTAAAAACCACCACTCCAATGAAGAATAAATAGCCATCCATAAAATCTATAAAACTAAGAAAGGGTTGTCATCAGACAACCCTTTCTAAAACAACCTAACCAATAAAATAATAGATAACTACTTTTTAATAGCAATTAATTTTAGACTATTACTGAATAAAAATACAAAATGTTTAACTATTATACAAAATAATTAAACAAAATTTTTGTATTGCTGAATAACGATACGTGATCCAAGTTCATTCAGTAAATTGTACAATCCGAAGAACGTTCTGTTGATATAAAGAAAATGCTTCGAACCTCGATTTCCGTTCATTTTCCGAAGGGTCGTGTCCTTTGAGTACTTGTCACTAAGCGCTGCAATTTTTCCGAAGAAAACAGCATCTGAAAAATCGAACGTCTCTCCGTGAAACGGTTGCGTAAACAGCGACAACATTTCATGAAACAACGCACTAAAAAACGCTTGCTCTTCTTGGGTATCACTCTCTTTGAGTATTTCCAATTCAAACATCTTTTCTCTAAAAATGTCCGGATCATTAATATTTTTAGGATCCGCCAATTCAAAATAAGGAACGTAGAATTCGTCCGGCACTTTTTTGACGCATCCGAAGTCGATGGCAATCAATTGATTTTCTTTATTCACTAAAAAGTTTCCCGGATGGGGATCGGCATGAACCTGTTTTAATTCGTGCATCTGAAACATGTAAAAATTCCAAAGTGCCTGCCCAACTTGATCTGCGGCTTCTTGACTGGAGTTTTCTTTAAAGAATTGGGAAAGATGTACTCCTTCCATCCAATCCATGGTAAGAATCCGGTCATTAGACAACGTTTCATAATATGTTGGAAATAGGAGGTTTGGGATGTTCTTGCACGCTTCTGTGATATACCTACTCTGTGCCAGTTCTAATTCATAATTTGTTTCTTCTAAAAGCTTGCCTTCGATCTCTTTGAAATATTTTTCAGAATCTTTGCCTTGTAGGTTGAACATTTTGATCGCCACCGGTTTCACCAATGCCAAATCGCTACTGATGCTGTTTGCGACGCCGGGATATTGTATTTTCACCGCGAGGCTTTGCCCATCTTTTGTAGCACGATGTACTTGCCCTATGCTCGCGGCGGCTACCGATTCTTTTTCGAAAGTGCCGAATAGCGCTTCAGGGGCTTTCCCAAAATATTTTTGAAACGTTTTGCGAACCAATGGTGCAGACAAAGGGGGCACACTAAACTGCGCTAGCGAAAACTTTTCTACATATTGCTTAGGCATGATATTTTTTTCCATGCTCAACATTTGTGCAACTTTTAGAGCGCTTCCTTTGAGACTTTTGAGTCCGTCATAAATATCAGCCGCATTACTTTCGTTCAGGCGATCTTTCGTGACTTCAGGATTTACTAACTTTTCTCCATAATATTTCAAGTAGTTGCCTCCAACTTTCACCCCGGTTTTCACCAGCTTGCTGGCGCGAGAAATCTTTCCGGTAGGTATAGAATCGATCGTTTTCATTAGCGCATGTTATTTTTCCAAAGAAATTTTCCAAAATCCACAACACTTTCCAACGGTTTGGTTTGGAAAACGTCAAAAACGGCACGGACGGATTTCTCAATGGCCATGTCGGTATTTTCAAACTGAGGCGAACTGTCTTCTAACCAATATTTCATTAAAAACAAGGTTTGCAGCCAGGCTCCTTCCGAAAAAAAAGCAACAGGTTGCTTCAAGAATTTTATATGCTTCTGTTCATTTTCTTCTTCGATTAAGGTGGCCGCAAAATCTTTCACACGGCGTCGCAATCCTTTCAATTGTGTTCTGTACTCCATCAGATCGCCATGTTTCGGCAACGCAAGTAACACATAGCTTCTATTAGCGGTTAGCAATTCAAAGAATGTGTAGAAGAAGGTGAGCATTTTTTCTTGGTTAGAAAGGGAATCGTACTCAGGTTGCTTTATAGCTAAAGCCATAGATTCTTCAAAGAAAGCATTCCAAATGGCAGCCCGAATTCCGTCAAACGACCCAAAGAACTCATAAAAATTAGATTCTTCGGTGCCGTTATCCTTTGCAAATTTATAAACGCTGGTGGGTGGCGTTTCAAGTTCTAAAAGATGATTCATATAAACATCGATCCATTGCTTTCTAGTTAGTTTTTTCACTTTCTTTTTTGCGGAAGTTGTTGCACTCATAATCACAGAATTAAATTCAAACAAAGATACTAATTGTTTAATTTTTAAAATATTTCATTAAACAAAACTTGTGTTAAAGTTGAATGATCAGCATAGTGACAAGCTGTCAGCTATTATTTAAATGGTATTCTATTTGAAATACGGGGCATATAACATTGAAAAATAAATATTAAAAAATATGAGCAAAGGAACTATTAATGTATCGGTAGAGAATATTTTTCCGTTGATCAAAAAGTTTTTATACAGCGATCACGAGATCTTTCTTCGGGAATTGATCAGTAACGCAACGGATGCCACGCTAAAGCTGAAACATCTCACAAATATCGGGGAAGCTTCGGTGGAATACGGAACACCACAGATCGAGGTGAAAATCGACAAGGACGCCAAAACGCTGCATGTCATCGACCAAGGTATTGGTATGACCGCCGAGGAAGTTGAAAAATACATCAATGAGATTGCTTTTTCTGGAGCCGAAGAATTCATCGAAAAGTATAAGGACAAGCAAGGTGAGGATGCCGGGATTATTGGGCATTTCGGACTCGGGTTTTACTCTGCTTTTATGGTAGCGAGCAAAGTTGAGATCATTACAAAAAGCTACAAAGAGGAACCTGCTGCACACTGGATTTGTGACGGATCTCCGAAGTATACTTTGGAAGCTTCCGATAAAAAAGAACGTGGAACAGAGATCATCTTACATATTGCGGAAGATGAAACTGAATTTTTGGAAGAAGCCCGAATTCGTGAACTACTTACCAAGTACAATAAGTTTATGCCGATCCCGATTAAATTCGGAACCAAAACAGAAACCTTACCGAAACCGGAAGATGCTAAAGAAGAGGATCCGGCGCCCACGAAAGAGGTAGACGATATTATCAACAACCCTGATCCTGCTTGGACCAAACAGCCAACCGATTTAGAAGAAAAAGACTATAAGAGTTTTTATCGAGAGCTGTACCCAATGCAGTTTGAAGAACCCTTATTTCACATTCACCTCAATGTAGACTATCCTTTCAATCTTACGGGAATTCTTTACTTCCCAAAGATGACCCAAGACTTAAATGTTCAGAAAGATAAAATACAACTGTATCAAAATCAGGTATTTGTCACCGACAACGTAGAGGGAATAGTTCCTGAGTTCTTGACGATGTTGCGCGGTGTGATTGATAGTCCGGATATCCCGCTGAACGTTTCTCGAAGTTATTTGCAGGCCGATGGAGCGGTGAAGAAAATATCGAGCTATATCACGAGAAAAGTGGCTGACAAGCTAAAAAGCCTTTACAATGAGAATCGAGAGGATTTTGAGAAAAAATGGGATGACATCAAAGTGGTGATCGAGTACGGAATGTTGACGGAAGATAAGTTCTTCGACAAAGCGCAAGATTTTGCACTTTACCCCACAGTTGACGGTAATTATTACACTTTTTCAGAACTCGAAGAAAAGCTTAAAGAACTTCATACTGATAAGGATGACAAACTCGTGCTATTGTATGCTTCCAATAAAGAAGAGCAGCACAGTTATATTGAAACTGCTAAGAATAAAGGGTATGAAGTATTGCTTTTAGACTCGCCCATTGTTTCGCATTTGCTTCAGAAATTAGAGTCAAGCAAAGAAAACATTTCGTTCACCCGAGTGGATAGCGGCCCAATTGACAGCTTGATCAAAAAAGACGAAGCAGCATTGTCGAAGCTTTCCGACGAGGAAAAGGAAACCTTAAAGACGACACTTACAGAGCTTATTCCGGAAGAGAAATTTACGGTACAGCTAGAAGCCATGGATAGCGACGGACAACCTTTTGTGATCACCGAACCAGAATTTATGCGCCGTATGAAAGAAATGCAACAAACCGGTGGTGGTGGCATGTTTGGTATGGGGAATATGCCCGAAATGTACACCTTGATCGTAAATACTAATCACGAATTGGTACAACAGATCTTGGCCACTAAAACGAACAAGAAAAAAGAACGTCTGGTGAATCAAGCGTTAGATCTGGCCAAATTGAGTAAAAATTTACTCAAAGGAGAGGCTCTCACGCAATTTATCAAGCGTAGCTATGAAATGATCAAATAGCAGTAACTCTCTGACTTTGAAGCCGCTCTAACGAGCGGCTTTTTTATTTCGTATAAGTTCTTGAAGATTTTACAAAATTTTAATAATTCTAATTGTAAGAACACCTATAAAACCTATATTTTTGAGAAAATATTAACGAATCCCTATTTATTAATTTATTAAACATTTATGAAAAAAATTACTTTTTCAATTTTATTAATGTTTGCTGCTTTTGTGTGTCATGCGCAATCGGTTTTCATTAATGAATTACACTATGACAACGACAGTGGTGATGTCGGCGAATTTGTAGAAGTCGCTGGACCTGCTGGAACAGATCTTTCCACCTACTCTATTGTATTGTACAATGGAAGTGGCGGTACTAGCTACGGAACTACGACACTTTCAGGAACGATTGATGATGAAGGAGGAAGCGGTTTTGGTGCTGTTTCTTTTCTAATTTCTGGCATTCAAAACGGTGCTCCTGACGGTCTCGCTTTAGTAGACGGAGGAAGTGTTGTTCAATTCCTTAGTTATGAAGGAGATTTTACAGCGACAGACGGCCCCGCCAATGGTATGATGAGTACTGATATTGGTGTGAGTGAGCCAGGAAATACGCCTGTAGGTCAATCATTACAATTAACCGGAACCGGAGATACGTATTCCGACTTCACTTGGAATGCACCTGCTGCGGAATCTCCTGGAGATATCAACGCCGGACAAACGTTTATGGCAGCAGTAGGTATGCCTCCTGTTATTTCATGTCCTTCTGACGTGATGGCTGATACCGACCCAGGACAATGTAATGCAGTAGTAAACTTTGCAGATGCAGTTGCCATCGATCCTGACGGAGGAACAGTAACCGTTACACAGACCATGGGTCCAACCAGTGGTTCTATGTTTCCAACGGGAGATACTATCGTAGAATTTACAGCGACCGATGATGAAGGTGATACGGCTACGTGCCAGTTCACTGTAACGGTAACTGATAACGAAGCACCAGTGGCAGCTTGTATGGATATTACTTTAGAAGTAGATCCTGTAACCGGAATGGTAAGCATCGTTCCTGCGGA
>CEVM01127909.1_pt1 | contig 45670 bp, 41 predicted proteins | sample 531481 | NCBI WGS metagenome assembly CEVM01 (sample SAMEA2623649, study PRJEB7988) | marine metagenome | biome: marine biome (ENVO:00000447); feature: mesopelagic zone (ENVO:00000213) & marine oxygen minimum zone (ENVO:01000065); material: "saline water (ENVO:00002010), including plankton...
AAACTATTCCTTAATTATTCATATAAAACTTATTTATTTTGTCTTTGAGGTTATTTGCAGATTTAACTACCCACAATTGCCAGGGGATTCCAATACATTTTACTCCCATTTCAATATATTCATTAAGGTTTTCATCGTTGGCGAGTGTTCCTGCTGTTTTACCTTTTCGAATTATTTTTTTCAAAGTATTAAAAATTATTTTCTTAACCTCCGGATGATCATTTTGACCTATAAAACCTAGGCTGGCTGCTAGATCTGAAGGAGCCACGTAAAGAATATCTAATCCTTCTACTTCAAGAATTTCATCTAAATTATCTATTGCTTCTTTATCCTCAATTAGTCCTATTAATCTAACATCAGAATTAGCTTTATTATAATAGTCATTTACACCATATGATCTTCTGTTACCAGCTACACCACGAGTACCTTGCGGAGGGTACCTACATGCTTTAGAGGCTTTTATTGCATCATTCGCCGTTCTTACATGTGGAACCATTATTGATCCAGCTCCTAAATCCAAAGCTCTAAGAATCAAACTTTCTTCGATTCTATTGACTCTTAAAACAGTCGACATGCCCCATAATTCACATGCTCTTGTAATATTAGGAATATCTTTCCAATCTATATTCCCATGTTCCATATCAATAAAACATGCATCAAAATCCAATTGTCCTAGAAAATCACAAATTTCTGGATTATTTAATCCATTAGCAATTATGGCAATTTTACCTTCATCTAATTTAGATGCTAATTTATTTCTTACAAAAGGACTCATTACTACCTTATCTTTCTGTAAACCCAATAAAGAACAAAAATAGGGAAAAAAATTATTCTATAAATTTTATTAAAATTTATTACTGGAGTTGATCTTCCCTTCCATTCTATTTGACCATCAAATGAAGATAAAAAAGAACGATATCCACTAAATAATAAAACAATCATTGAGATTGGATAAAAAAATGGAGTTCTTATTGGAAGAGAAAAGGATTTTGTAGAAATAAAACAAGTAAGAAACATAAAAATAACTGACAAAAAGGAAAAAAATAAATGGCGATCATAAAGTTCTATACCCAAAATAAAAGAAAAAAGGTTTAAAAAAGGTAAATAAAATATCAATAATAAAGCACTAAATGCAAACAAAAAAATTAATATATTATACCTAAAAGCAGCAAATATCACTTTCCCATGTCCATCAATCGCATTAGCAGATGTTGAATAGCCTTCTGTTTCCACTAAATCAGTACCATTAAAAATTGATGAATTAAATCCAACATATTTTATTCTTCTAGCAAGTTCAAAATCATCCAACAATAAATTTTTAATTGAATTATGGCCATCAATTTTTTCATAAGATTCTCTAGTAAATAAAAGGTATTGACCGAATCCTGCAGCAAAAATACTATAAGGTGATTTTTTTGCAAGGTATAAGGGTATCCATGAAAAGATAAAAAAGGAAACCATGCTCCATATAAAAAAATCCACTATGTTATTTATTTTTCTATTGGGGACTAAGGATAAAAATTCTAAATTATCATTTTCCAACTGATTTATTCCAGACGAAACAGCAAATTTTGTCAATTTAGTATCTGCATCCATAAATAGAAGATAATTACCTCTTGTAGAATTAAACCCTTGATGGCATGCCCAATTCTTACCTCGCCAATTACTAGGTAATTGTTGACCTTTAATGGATTTTATGTTTTTATTATTTTTAGATAAATTGTTAATCAAAAACCATGTTCGATCAGAAGAATTATCATCTACTAGAATTATTTCTATATTGTCATAATCTTGTTCTAGCAATGAATCAACACACTTAACTATATTTTTTTCTTCATTCCTACAAGGCACTATTATAGAAATTTTTTTATTTGATATAGGTTTCAATAATTTAGGTTTTTTAAAATAAAAAACATTAAAAATAGATACCAATAATGTATATCCAGAAATCAGACAGACAGATATTACAAGATAATTGAAAATATCACTCATACTAATCTCCCAAAATCTCTTTTAATATTACGAAGTTTTGGTAATTCACTGAGTTCTTTTCTATGTTTAAACGCCATAAATATCGCAGCAATTATCCAAATAATTAAAAAATTGTTTAATGTAATATATTGGTTAGATATATCCACCGCCATTCCATAGAGAAAAAGAGCTAAGTGTGATAAATTGACGGTCCAAGCATCATTTTTCTGTATTGTCCAAACAATAGCTAAGGAACCAAAAAGAGCCAAAACTGCTTCTATACCAAATAACGCTAACCACATGCCTGCTGTGACAGCCAATGCTTTACCTCCCTTAAATTTTAAAAATGGTGAAAACCCATGTCCTAAGATTGGTAGAACACAAATTAAAATCAAATTATTCCCTGTAATATCTCCAACGTGGATAGCTAGATAAATTGGAATTATAGCTTTACTAAATTCTATAAGCGTTACAATTATGCCAAAAATAGATCCTCCTATTTTCCAAGCATTTGCTGCTCCAGGGTTATTATCACCCACAGATCTAACATCTTTGCCTTTATATAAATTAGTCAGGATTACTGAGAACGGTATCGATCCAAATGTAAACGCTAATAGCGAGTATGCAAATAATTCCATATATAATCTGATTTCTTTGTTTTTATAATAAACATGATACAAAAAGAGCACCTATTTAAGGTGCTCTTTTTTAGTATTATGGGATAATAAACTCTATTTAATATTAGCGATTGCAGATAGCCCATCATCGTACATACTTTGGGGCAAAGCAACGAACCCTCCTTCTTCAGCTAACATCTGACCATTTTCTAGATAGAATTTGACAAATTCATAAACTTCTTTTCTTAAAATTTCTGAAGTATTTACATAAATAAATAGGGGTCTTGATAAAGGAGAATATGTCCCGTCATTGATACTGGCTTCACTTGGAGTAACACAACCATTTCCATCATCAATTCCTAATAATTTCAATCTCTTTGTGTTTTCCACATAGTACGAATATCCAAAGTAACCCATTGCTCCTTTATCTCCTGAAACACCTAATACCAAAACATTATCATCTTCGGATGGCGTATAATCAGATCTTGTTCTTCCTTCCTGACCATTAATTTCTTCTGTAAAGTAATCGAATGTTCCTGAGTCCGTTCCTGGTCCATATAGGTTCATATGTATATCCGGGAAACTTGACCGAATTTGATTCCAGTTATTTATATTAGATCCCTGATCCCAAACTTTATGTAACTCTTCAACTGTAAGGCAATCTACCCAATCATTAGAATTATTTACTACAACTGATAATCCATCAAAAGCAACTGTAAGTTCAATAAAATCAATTCCATTTTCAGTAGCGTCTTTAACTTCTTGATCTTTTATAGGTCTTGAAGCATCAGATATCGGTATTTCACCAACTGTAAATCTCTTAAATCCTCCTCCAGTCCCTGAAATACCAACAGGAATCTGTACTTCTGGGTGAGTCTCTCTGAAAATTTCAGCAGCAGCCATACTAATAGGAAAAACTGTTGATGATCCATCGATTTCTACAGTTGAAGATTCACTATTAGCTGAACAAGATATTAAACTAAAATATAAAAAAAATATTACCAACAACAGAGCAATAAAATTTTTATTATACATTTAGCACAATTCCTTATATACAAAAAATGTTTCTATTTATGAATCTATATGAATTTTCTGATATCAACATTAAGAAATATTAAATTGATTTAAAAAAACATTACAAATTTTAAAGTATAGTAATGTATTATTGAGTTATTGAAATTAAAAACATGACTGAACAAATTTACAATATTGATGCATACAAGAAAGAAATAAAATCTACCATTGTTGAAATCATAGATGATTATTTCGTTATTGATAAAACCATTTTTTTCCCTGGAGGTGGAGGGCAACCAAATGATTTTGGATTAATAAATGCTGATAAAGATTCCTTCGAAATCAAAAGGGTTAATTGGCAAAAAGGAAAAATTGCTCACTTTCTTAGTAAATCAGATCTGTCAAATTTAAGAGTCGGAGATGAAATAACTTGTACATTAGATTGGGAGAGAAGATATAAGTTAATGAGAACACATACTTCATTACACATTCTATGTGGTGTTATTTGGAGAGATTACCAAGCTGCAGTTACTGGAGGAAATATGGAACCTCTCAAAGGACGTATGGATTTTGAATTTCCTTCATTATCAGCAGAGCTTACAGAAGAGATTGAGACAAAAATAAACATCGAAGTACAAAAAGATAGACAAATAACTGTAGATTTCCTTCCGAGAGAAGAAGCTTTTAAAATACCTGACCTGATCAGGACAAAGGTCAATTTGCTCCCTGAATCATTGAAAACTATTAGAACTATAAATATTAATGGTTTAGATTTACAGGCAGATGGAGGTACTCATCTTTCAAGTACCTCAAGAGTTGGATATATCAAGATAACTGGTCATGAAAGTAAAGGTAAAATTAATAAGCGTATTAGAATAAGTGTGCTAGATTAATCATCTGAATAAAGCTAAAAATTCATCTTCGTATTCTTTAAATAACCCCCATTCATCCAATTCTTTATGTAAGTCGTTAGCTCTAATATTACCTTTTTTAGCTTCATTTATTAGACCTTGGATCCTTTTTCGAACCGCTACTGGAACTCCATTTTGATCCTCTAACAATCCAGATTGACTTAAATCTTTAAAATTATTATTAGCAGATTCTCTTGTATAATCAAATATAAATTTTAAAAGCGATACATCCCACAAAGCATTAACTCCTCTAATTACTGTGTGATTGGCCTTTTTGTTAACAAGGCGCTTCTTTACTCGTTCCGAAACTTCCATAGGATTCCCTGCTACAATCTCCAAATCTGTAGGTTCATTTTTATAGGTATATAATAAAGCAGGCTCATTTTTACCCAACATTTTGGTTAATTCTCTAATATATTCCTTGGCATCATCACCAAATCCTGAAGTTCTATACAAGAAATCTGGTGTAACAACCTTAGGAGTTTGAGCTGTTACTACTCCATGTCGTATAACAGAATCATTCCCTTCAAAGTTCATTTCTTTATATGATGGTTCCGTTACAATATGGTAACGTATTTTTGTTTGGTTATATGTTGACAATAGGTTTCTTGGTTTTAGAATAACCTTAGTACTTTGTATTACCATTTCAAATAAATTCATAAAATTCCCTTAATGAAGACTTAATTATATTTTACAAAATAGAAATAAATTAATCACACGTCTTATTTATTAATAACTGAAATTTTCAGTTCAATTTTATACATTTAATATATTTCCTTGTTAAAAGCCCATTTTGGATAGTAATTTTCAACTCTAATTTCTTTACTTGGAGAACCCAAAATTTGAGGTGGTACTTTGAATTCCTTAGTACCTTTCATGTCAACACCTACATATTTCATCCCACATTTTAATTGAGTTCTAGTAGAGGGTACATTCCAAGGTCCTACTGAACTATAAGGTATTAGATTGTTTTCATAAGCCCACGTTCCAGCTGCTGAATAAACTGTACTTCCAAGTCCAGATAATTGAGCGTCAGGATGTGTATCAACTCCTATTTCTGCAAAATTATCATTTACTTTAATTAATGTTGCTGCAGCTAGGATTTTTTTATTCTTTTTTACCACGAAGCTTCGAATACAGTCTCTATAATTATGCCAAAATATTCCAAAATCCAATTGTTTTTCAGTTTCTTTTTGATTTAAAATTTCTACTTTGTGTTTATTTATGTTAATCCATTGATTTTGTTCCGCAAACATAAACCAGCTTGGTCCCCATACGTAATAGCCAAATTTATGTGTAATCCTAGAAATTTCATACATACCAAAGGCTGAAAAAATCATATCTCTACCTAATCTATCAATCAAATCAAGAATTTCTTCTCGCACATTCTCATTTGATCCAAGATAAATTTCATTTTGATAATCAAAAAACCAAATTGGTCTCTCATCTTTTTCTTCTTTAGAAATATCACCAACGTGTACTGTCTTCTCTTTTATTTTAACTTTTTCAGTTACAGGTAATTTTTCTTTAATCCAACTTTTTATGGTTCGATCAAGGGTTTCAGAAATATCTATTGACATATCATATCTCCCAGTCAAAAATAACCCCAAGCATTTGTTTGTCTCTCTTAGTCATTAAATCGTATGCTTCAGGGATTTTTGTATAATTCATTCTGTGAGTATTAAGTACACTAGGGTTCAATTTATTTTTCTTCATAAGATTAAGAATAGACAGGCAACGAGTTTTCCAAATAGCCATTCTGGGATTTGTAGGATAACCTCCACTTACAGCGATGATACTAATTCCCTTAAAATAGAAATGTTCCATTGGGAAAGGATTAAAAGATGTTGCTTCCTCTCCTCGACCTGAAAGAGCAACGTTTGCAATCCTTCCGCCACTTCTTACACTTTTCAAACTAGAAATATATGCATCCCAAGGATTTGCTGTAAGAATAACTAAATCTATTCCTTCATTATTTGTAAATTCATTAAGTTTTTCCTCTAAATTTTTATCATCACTTAATACAGAATGATCAGCTCCTACACTTTCAGCCATTTTATTTCTAATTTCACTATTTCCTATTGCAATAGTCTTGTTTGCACCATAGATAGGACCAAGTGCTATAGCACCTAGTCCTAATATTCCTAACCCAACTACAGCAACATTTTCACCAGGAATAAATCCTCCTTTTGTATAACAAAATCCACTTAAAGAGTATAAAGTAGCCCAAACGGCATCTTCATCTTTTATTCCATCAGGAACAACGCAAACATTTGAATTTTCGGAAGCTATCCATTCTGATTGATGAGGAAGTTGAGCAATCACTTTATCTCCAACTTTAAACTGTTGAACATTCGATCCAATTTCTTCAACTATGGCTAAATTTGAATCCCCTACCCATCTTGGATAAGTAGGTGCACCTGGAACATCTTCGGCGCCTTCAAAGTTACCTCGATCAGTACCAAGTTTTAATGCACTAATAACAGTTTTTGCTCTTATTTCATCAGGTTCAAGATCATTTTTTAGTTCTGCTTCTTGAATTTCAATGCAATATGCTTTCTTTAGTATTGCGATTTTCATTTCTGAACCTTACCTTAAGTATTAATATTGTAAAAAAAGAAATTTATATGAAAAAACATAACATACAAAAATCACTAGATCTATACAAAAGAGCAGAGAAAATTATCCCAGGTAAAACACAATTGATTAGTAAAAGATCTAGTCAATTTGCACATGGCTTTAATCCTCTATATGCAGTAAGTTCTAAAGGAGGTTATTTTACAGACGTAGACGGGAATAGATATCTGGATTGGATGAATTGTGTTTCTGCAATAATTTTAGGACATTCGCACAGTTATGTTAATAATGCAGTTAAAAATCAAATTGATAAAGGAAGTATCCATACTATTAATAATGCATTAGAAATAGAATTGGCAGAAATTCTTATAAATGAAATTCCTAGTGCCGAAATGGTTCGCTATGCTAAAGGTGGTGGAGATGCTTGTGCGGTAGCTGTAAGAATTGCTCGGGGAACCACGGGAAGAGATAAAATACTTTTCAGTGGATATCATGGGTGGCATGATTGGTATCAATCAGCTAATTATCTCGTAAATCCTGAAGATGGGAGATTTCCTTTCGCGGGCATTGAACCCATAGGTGTTCCGAAGGTTTTAAAAGGTACAGCTATTCCTTTTACTTATGGAGATCTAAATCAATTTAAAAGTCTTCTTGATGAACATGGAGATGAAGTTGCAGCTGTTATGATGGAGCCCATGAGATCCGATTATTCTGTAACAGGGTATCTAGAAGAAGTAAAATCAATGACCAATAAAAATGGTTCTTTGTTTATTTTCGACGAAGTGAGCTCTGGTTGGCGGATGTCTGTGGGAGGAGCCCAAAAAAGACTTGGAGTAACTCCAGACATGAGTGTTTTTGCTAAGGCAATGTCTAATGGATATCCAATGGGTGCAGTTGTAGGATCTTATGAAGCAATGGAACCTGCTGATAGAATGTTTGTCTCAAGTACATATTGGACTGACAGTATAGGTTTAGCAGCATCAAAAGCTACAATTGAATATTTGCTTAAAAATAATTCTGAAAAATGGTTTGATGATTACGGTAAAGAATTAAAATCAATATTATCAGAAATTTGTGCTAATTCTAATGTTGATGTTGAAATCGCTGGAATAAATTCATGCCCAGTAATTCAATTCAATGTAGATGATGAATTAATTCCATTTGCAAAGACTTTATTTGTTCAAGAAATGGCTAAACAAGGAATACATATGAGTACTGTTTTCCATCCTAATATGTCACATAACCAAGAGGATATTACTATTACTGCAAATGCTATTGAGAAAACATTAAAAGTGATTGAAAAAGCTATGAATTCAAACTTTGAAGATTTCTTGGAAGCACCTATATTAAAAGAACCATTCAGGCGTCTAGTTAGATAGTAATTCTATTTATGAATATAACCTCTATAAATAATGGAATTGATATTTCGTAAATCTTCAATGTTTTTTTCAGGGTTCCCATCTACAGCAATAATATTTGCTACCTTGCCAGGTTCTAAAGATCCTACTTTCTCATCCACCCAACAAGATTGAGCTGCATATATAGTTCCTGATTGGATTGCTTCCATAGGAGTCATTCCTATAGAAACATGCGCATGAATTTCATCTTGAAAGCTAGTTCCTCCCAATTTGTAATGTTGCCAAGAAGCATCTGATCCAGCAACTAATTGAATTCCTGAATCCATAATTTTGTTCCACATTTTTTTTGAATCGTTCCAATTTTCCTCAAAAGCTTGAATTTCAGCTTTTTCTAAATCTGATAAATTTTTATTTTTGGCAATTTCTTTAAGTTGCCAAATTCTCTCTCTTCCCTGATGCAAAGTAGCATTTATAAAAATACCATTGTCTGACATTTTTTTTGCTAAATCTTCATCGAATTCTAAATTCCCACTTGCATTCATAAATCTCCCATGAATTATTGTATCTACTCCTGCATCAACTGCAGTTTTAATTCCATCTATATTTACACAGTGAGCAGCTGTGTGAATACCAAACTTATGAGCTTCATCTACTATTGCAGTCATTTCTTCAATATTAAATGATCTTACATCTACTCTTGATGTCCCTGTACTTCCTCCTGTAGCTGTGATTTTGATAAAATCACTTCCTTCCATTACTAATCTTCTTACAGATGCTACACATTCATCAACTCCAGTAGCAACTTCTCCGAACCAGTTCAAATGTCCACCAATAATAGTTATTGGTCTCCCTGCAATTATTAAATCTGGTGCATTTATTAAGCCCATTTCTTTCGATTTTTTTATCATGTATGTTGTTTGATTCTTAGCTCCACAATCTCTAATAGTTGTAACTCCAGAATCCAAATGTTTTCTTGCATTTTGTGCACCATTTATAGCTAACAAATTGTCATCTAATTTAACTAAATCATCCCCAGCGATACCTGTGCCTAATCCTATTAGATGAACATGACTATCAACTAATCCTGGAAGAACGGTTCCTTTTAGTGTGGTTTTTTCTGCATTATCATAATCAGGATGGCTTGAAATAGCGTCTTTTGTATCAATGGCTACAATAATTTCATCTTCAGTTAAGATAGCGCTATCAAGTTCTACAACTTTTCCTTTTTTTGTATCAATGTACCTATTGGTATAGAAAACTTTTGACGTCATAATTTACATCCTTTATATACTGATTCCGTCATTTTGGTAGGTATTATATACCATACATCTTTTTTTATTAATTTCAACGATTCCCTTGAATAGCTAACTGACCATTCTAGATTGTTATTATCAATCAATTCAATTTCATCATTTTCTATCCCTTTCGCATCGTTAGGACCTAAAATATGTAAAATTTCGGGAGGCAGTGGGTATATTTCAAAAAAATCATCCTTTGGGTCACTAATCGATATGAGCAATTTTACAGGTTCTAATTGAGGTATAAGATGTTTTTTAAGTGTCTGATCATCACAAGCCGGATCTATATATTCGGGAGAAATCTTTGATTTTAACCAATTATAATATTTTACGTGTTCATTAATAAAAATTTCACTTTTTATATTTAAGTCAGCTGTAGACATTAAATCTCTTCTTGATTGAATCATTTCTGTTCTTAATTCAGCTCGCCATTCCTCTAATTGTGAATAATCTTCTTTTTCACCAAATGAACACGAAATAAGGATAGAAAAAAGAGTAAAAATGAAAAATGGAACTTTATAATACATAGCTATTAAATAAGACCCTTAAGTTTTATATCGTTTGCATTATGACAACTAAAAGATCTACCTGATTCATCAATAGTTAAATCAGGATTAGTTTTTTTACATTCATCTGTTGCATAGGCACATCGTGGATGGAAATAACAACCAGTAGGTGGACTAGCAGGGTTTGGAATTTCACCTATTAAGGTTTGATGATTTTTGGGGAGATCTGGATCTGCTTGCGGTACAGCTGAAATTAGAGCTTCTGTATAAGGATGTTTTGGAGATGAAAAGATTTCATCAGGAGTTCCATTTTCAACTAATCTTCCTAAATACATTACCTGAATACTATCACTTATTTGTCTCACAATACTTAAATCATGAGATACAAATAGGTATGATAATCCTAATTCATCCTGTAAATCCATCAATAGGTTTATAACTTGAGCCTGCACAGACACATCTAACCCAGAAACAGGTTCATCGCAAACAATTAGAGAAGGGTTTAAAGCTAAAGCTCGGGCAATCCCAATTCTTTGTCTTTGACCTCCACTAAATGCATGTGGAAATCGTACCATATATTCTGGTCTAAGCCCAACTTTTGACAAAAGTTCTTCTACTCTATCCTGTCTCTCGGATCTGTTTTTTACACCATTTAATAACAAAGGTTCACTAACAATATCAAAAAGGTTCATGCGAGGATTTAATGAAGAAAAAGGATCTTGAAAAATCATTTGCATTTCTCTTCTTAAAGGCCTCAGATCCTTTTCTCGCATATCTGCAACATTATTAATATTTCCTTCTGTATGCAGATTGATTTCACCAGAGGTTGGATCAACTGCTCTTAAAATACACTTAGAAATAGTAGTTTTTCCACATCCAGATTCACCAACAAGTCCAACTGTTTTTCCTCTAGGAATTACAAAAGAAACGTCATCTACAGCCTTAATATGTCCTATGACCCTTTGAAAAATACCTGAAGTTATAGGATAATATTTCTTTAAGTTTTTTACTTCTACTATATTTTCATTTTGTGTTTTTGTTGCTGACATAAATACCTACTTATTATAAAGATGACAATTAACTAAATGCCCCTCTTCTATTATTTCTTGTTCAGGGAAGCTGATTTCACATGTTCCTTCTATAAAATCTTTACATCTCGGATTGAATGGACATCCCTTAGGCCTAGCCTGTGGATGAGGAATTGTACCTGTAAGAATAGGTAGTCTTTCCCTGTGTCCCGTAGCCAAAGAAGGAATAGAACTTAAGAGAGCTTGTGTATAAGGATGTTTAGGATTTTTAAATACCTGACGAATAGTACCACTTTCCACGACTTTACCTAAATACATAACAGAAACATCATCAGCTAATTCCGCAATTACCCCTAAATCGTGAGTAATCATTATTATAGACATACCATTTGTTTCTTGCATTTCCTTTAATAAATCTAGAACTTGTGCTTGTGTTGTAACGTCCAAAGCCGTTGTAGGTTCATCTGCAATTAATACATCGGGGTTCGTACACAGGGCCATAGCAATCATAGCTCTCTGTCTTTGACCTCCACTAAGTTCAAAGGCATATTGCTTAAGTCTTTGAGAAGGATTTGACATTCCAACTCGGATCAGCCAATCTTCTGCTAATTCTATTGCTTCAGTCTTGTTTAAATTAGAATGCAACCTGATTGCCTCAATTATTTGATTCCCAACAGTATGTATTGGACTAAAGGAAGTCATTGGTTCCTGAAATATCATGGCAATTCTACCACCTCTAATTCGTCGCAATTGAGTACCATTGTTTTTTAATTGTGTTATATCCACTGTATCTTTCGGAGAATCTCCTATGAGATTAACTTGACCTTCAACTATTCTACCAGGGTGATCAATCAATCTTAAAATAGATTTAGTAGTTATGCTTTTACCACAGCCACTTTCACCTACTATTCCCAAAGTTCTTTTTGGGAATACATCCAAATCAACTCCATCTACAGCTCTTACAATACCATCTGCTGTATAAAAATAAGTTTTCAAACCTCTTACTTCTAGTATGGCTGTTTCTTTATCTAACTTGTTTTTTGTTGTCATAATTTATACCTCTTGGTAGGGATCAGCGGCATCTCTAATTCCGTCTCCCATAAAGTTTAAAGCTAAAATAACCACGATTACGGCAATTGCTGGTAAGAATAACCATGGAGTATGTGCGACTGCTTGCACATTTTGAGCATCTTTTAAAAGTACACCATAACTTATTGCTGGTGGCCTTAATCCCAAACCTAAATAACTAAGAGAAGTCTCTGTAATTATCATCAATGGTAAAGCTAGTGATGCTTGAGCAATAACATGACTATAAAATGAAGGTAACATATGAACAAAAACAACTCTCATAGTACTTGCTCCATTTAATCTAGCTGCGACAACAAAGTCCTCATCTCTTAAAGATAGGAATCGTCCTCTAATAACCCTTGCTAAATCTGTCCATGCAAATAAAGAAATGATAACTGTTATCATAAAGTAAACCTGATTTATCGTCCAATCTTCTGGAAAAGCAGATGAAAAACCCATATAAAGCGGTATCGTAGGAACTGAACGAATAATTTCAATAAATCTTTGCAATAATGAATCTATCAGTCCTCCATAGTATCCCGAAATAGATCCAATAAATATTCCAAAAACAATACTTAATCCAACACCAATCAATCCAATAGTTAAAGATACTCTGGTTCCATGCATAAGTCTTGAATAGACATCTCTTCCCTGTTTATCGGTTCCCATAATGTGGACCCATTCGTCTATATCGGCATCTGGGTTGCTCATACCTATAAGGTGTCTTTCAGTTTTAAATAGGCCCCACAATTTGTATTCATAACCTTTTGAAAATAAACTTAATCCCTCTCTAATATTACAATCTGAGGTATGTACCATAAGATATGTATCCATGTCTCTTTCACCTGTAACCTGACAGACACTCATAAATTGACCTTCTTGAAAAAATTTAATTCCTTGAGGAGGCATAAAACCTCTTGCAGCCCCATAATGCACAGGAACGGAAGTAGCGAAAAAATCTGCAAAAAGTACAAGAACATAAAATAGAAGAACAATTATAGCAGATGCAAATCCCAATCTATGTCTTTTAAACCTTTTCCATATCAACTGCCTTTGTGTGGCAATTTGTATAGTTACATCTTCTTGATATATTTGTTCCTCTATTTCTAATTTTTCAGAGATCTTTTGATTGAATAATTTACTTCTTATTCTTGAGAAATAATTCATATAATTTTAATCTCCCTCAAATCTAATTCTAGGATCAATCCAAAGTAGCAATAAATCAGAGATGAAAGTACCAATAACTGTCATAAATCCTATAAGTAAAATAATTCCTCCACCCAAATACATATCTTGAGCAACAAGTGCTTTAACCAGCATAGGACCGACAGTTGGTAATGATAAAACTACACCCACTATAACACTTCCTGAAATTAAAAAAGGTAAAATATAAGCCGTTAAACTAATGGCAGGATTTAATGCTATTCTAACAGGATATTTGGCTATTACTTTCCACTCACTAAGGCCTTTAGCTCTAGCAGTTACTACGTAAGGTTTAGATAATTCATCCAATAAATTAGCTCTAGTTATTCGAATCAAAGATGCTGTACCTGCCGTACCTAATACAACAATTGGGAGATACATATGTTCCATTAGATCCTTTACTCTTCCCCAAGACCAAGCTGCCTGAGCATATTCCGGAGAAAATAAACCTCCTGGGCTAAAATCAAACCACACGAAAAAAAGATACATCATTATAAGTGCAATCATAAAATCAGGAATAGCCAATCCTATAAAACCTAAAAAGGTAAATATATAATCCCAAATAGAGTATTGTTTAACAGCAGAAATAATTCCTATAGGAATAGCAAAAATCCATATGAAAATAACAGTCGCTATAGCTAATATTATTGTCAATAATAATCTTTCAGCAATAACTACTGTAACAGGCTGATTATATTCAAAAGAAAAACCTAAATTTTGCTCAGCTATCACCTGCCAAATCCATTTCATATACTGTATGTACAAAGGTCTATCTAAGCCATAAAACTTTCTAAGGTTAGCTGCTTCATCAGCATCAACGAGACTTCCTGTGGCTTGAAGTTGGGCAATATAAGCAGTTACATAATCTCCTTTAGGCAAATTAATTATGAAAAAAGATATAATCGACACTGCAAAAAGTGCAACAAACATAAATACAGTTCTTCTTAATAGGAAATTTAACATACTTGCATTATATGAGAAAAATTATATTAATTCCAACAAAAAAGAGGACATCTTTGAGATGTCCTCTTTTTATACCAAATACTTAACAAAATAAGTTTTGTTTTATACTATTGGTTTCCGCCTTCTAACCACCAAGTCTCAGGAAAACCATTTCCTGAAGTCTGTGAGTGGTAAGAGAATGGAAGTGGGTTTGGAATGTTATGTACATTCTTCTTAATTATAGCTGTGTATGTAGGTTTGTTCATCACTGTTGTGATTGGGTTTACATTTTCACAGTTTAATTCAACAACCCGCTGAAGGTTTCCAGCGTATGCATCTCCGTCACTTACGGCCTCATCATAAAGTCGTTGCCACTCGCCCATCCATCCATCAGCATAGATACCATTTGAATGGTCTATAGCTGACTGTCGAGCAATAAATCCACTAGCATCAACTACACCTAAATGTCCAGGTGTTATGATAGCTCCTGCTCGTCCGGATGATTCCCAACTGTTAAGTTGAGCTTCCATTGAGTCAATTCTTCCTGACCAAAGACTTCTCTCTTGAGCATCTAATTTACCATCAATACCAAGGTTTTGTCTCCACTGTTCTATGACCATGCCATTAATTCCTTCATAGTCTTCGAAAGCAGCCACAGCAACACTGTGTGTTACCACAAGTTTTGTACCACTAGGCATTAATCTCATACCATCAGAGTCTTTTTTATCTAGTCCAAGACTATCTAAAATTTTGTTAGCTTCTTCAGGATTGAACTGTACGAAATCTTCACCAATGTATTTTCCAGGGTTGTTAGGATCATCCCAGCCGGCACAAAGCCCACCAACTTCACCTAATCCAAGGAAGAATACTTCGTTAATTTCATCTCTTTCTGTACCCATTGACAAAGCAGCTCGGAAATCGGCATTGGTTAAGAATGAAGCTAATTCAGGCTCACCATTAGGTCCTCTTCCCCAGTCTTCGTTAATGTACAGGTTAGCAATTCCACTTTCAGGTTGTCTCCAGAATTGAATTCTGTAGTTACCTTTGTCAGAATTTTCTTTGAACACAGCAAGTTTTGACAAGTCTATGTGACGACCTTGAACTGTATATTCACCAGCAATCGCCTTAAGGTTCAAAACTTCAAGGTTTTCAGCCAAGTCTAGAACAACATAATCCATGTAAGGAAGTTGTTGACCTTCAGTATCAACAGCGTAGTAGAAACAATTTCTCTCTAACGCCCATTGTTCTGAAGTTATTGGTTGAGTAACCTTCCATGCAGTCATCATTGGAGATTCAGGGTTTGCATTAGCATGGTTCTTGAATAAGAAGTACTTAGCCCAGTTGTCATATCCTGCAGCTTCAGCAGCAGCATTAGCAGCAGCTACTCCACCATCAACAAAGTTAGGGTGAAATTGCTTTAGGTAATGACTAGGAGCATATAGTCCATCTCCTCCGTCACCTCTTGTGTGAGGTCCAGCAACTACAACGGAAGCAATCAAAGTTATCAATAGACCATAAGGTTCTTTTGAATTAATTTGAATTACTTCATCGCTAAGCGCTGTAAATTCTAGAAGTTCTCCACCAGACTTCGCCCATGCAGGCGGAGCAGGGTTTAGATCTTCATCAGCCATCATGTTATCAACCCAGAACATAATGTCAGCAGTGGTGAAATCATCACCATCTGACCACTTTAACCCTTTTCTAAGAGTTATTGTGAATTCTGTAGCATCAGCATTAGAAGTCCAGCTTTCTCCAATGTTAGCTTGAACATCTGTCATGTTTGTACCAAAAAATAGCAAATGGTCTTTCATAGGTCTTTCCATATTCTGTCCATCTGCTGGTCCTGTAAATCCTCTATACCATGTTCCTCCATACTCACCGATACTTTCGGCAGGTTGAATTACAAGTGGATTCTCAGGTAATCTGTCCTCAAGTGCAGGTATTGTACCCGCAGCAGCTTGAGCAGCACATATAGGAGATTCACTGAATGAACTTGGCATCTTATCTGATAAGCTTGGCCATGATACATCACCTTCTCCTAATCCTGCAGCTTGGTCCTCTGCAGTTGCAGCTTTAGTGGTTTTAGAAGTTTCAACAACTTTTACTGGTGCAGCTTTTGCAGCAGGAGCGGCAGCTTTAGCAGCAGCTTTTGCTGCAGGTGGTGCAGCTTTAGCAGCAGCACTAGCATTAGTTGTATTGGTAACTTCCTCCGCCTCTTCGTCTGAACAAGACATAGCTACTACACCCAATGAGAGCATTGCAACTAATACAAGTCCATACTGGAATTTTCTAAACATACATATCCTCCGTAGTTATAGTTATTATTCCGTAGTTAAAAAATAGATACCTACTATTAGCATCTATTTGTATCATTGTACACGAAATATAAGTTAATCAACCGGTTTAGGTAAAAAAAAAGACATTTAATACATTTTTACGGTTAATTACAAGGTTGTAGATCAAAATCAAGGGATTTAAAGTATAAAAATATTTATTCCTAGCGATGAATGCTTACATCGATTATATCTAATAATTGTTCTTCAGAAAGTGATCCCGCATACCTAAAAGCAATTGTTCCATCTGGCTCAGTGAATACCCAATATGGAAATGCTGGAACACCAAAATATTTACCCAATGTACTGAAATTGTCATCATAAATAACGGGATATTCCCATTCTTCTCTATTTAGCCATAAATCTGGAGGGTAATTAGATTTATCTGGATTGGTATTAGTAACTACTAAAACAATATTTATTCCATGTTCAAAAAGTTGTTCATTTTGTACCCAATTCTTTACAATTGGAATCTCATTTTGGCAATATGGGCACCAATGTGCAACAAATAAAAATATAGTTGGTCTTTCATCAGGATAATCAATATAAACGTTTTGAGATTCTAATAAATAATTTATCTTGGGAGATTTTTTCCCTTTAGTGGAATCAATTTCAGACGCTGGATCAAAAATACTCAGTTTCTCTCCGGATACAGAAAAGTTAGAGACATGATGGATATATTCTTTTTCTTTAATATCAGAAATAACTTCTTCACTGGAACAGCTAATTAAAAAAAATATTGATATGAATAGGAAAATGACAATTTTATTTCTCATTTAAATTACACCTCCATCCAATCATTTGTTATAAAACATTCTTTCGGTACTAATAATTCTGCTTTTTGAATAGTTAAAGAACTACGGCAAGCAACACTTTTTATAATAGAAGTGTCCAATTTTTTCAGTGTAGGTAAATAAGCGTGAATTACCCAATTACCAAATCCTATTATTCCTATTTTTCTTTTTGTAGTTTTCATTATGAAAAAAATCTAAAATAAACCAAATTTATTATAAGTAAAATTATTACTATAAAAATTAAAATCCTTTTCAGTCTAATTGTGAATGATTTTGAATTATTGCTCAATTTACTATTTAAAACTATTTATTTTCATTTTCTTCTTAATGATAATAATAAATATCATTACCAGTAAGGTGATAAAACCTTATTTACACAATTGAAAGAGGAAATAATGACAAATAATAATGAATTCTATCAAAAAGGTATAGATATCAAAGAGATAGATACGCCTTCCATAATTGTTGATTTAGACATTGCAGAAAACAATATCAACAAAATGCAAAAATTTGCAAATGAAAACAATGTATCAATGCGACCTCATTCAAAAACAAACAAAAGTCCTTATTGGGCTAAAAAGCAGATTAAAGCTGGAGCAATAGGTATATGTTGTGCAAAATTAGGTGAAGCAGAAGTCATGGCAGAAAATGGTATACCAGAAATATTGATCCCAAATCAAATAGTTGGTGCAAAAAAAATAAATAGATTAATTCAGGCATCAAAGAAGTCAAAAATTATTATTGCAGTGGAAGATTTGTCAAATGTGGAAGAACTATCAAAAATATTTTCAGAAAATAATGTTATCTTAAGTGTCCTAATTGAAGTTAATGTGGGTATGGATAGATGTGGAGTAGAACTTGAAGAGATAGTTGATTTCGCAAAAAAAATTATTGATAGTCCAGGGCTACAGTTTGAAGGAGTAATGGGTTATGAAGGACATACAGTTAACATTAGTGATTACGAAGAAAGGGTAAATGACACAACTCAAGCTATGAATAAACTTCTTAACTCTGCTAATTTACTTAAAAAAAATGGAATTGAAGTAAACATAGTATCTGCATGTGGAACAGGAACTTACAATATCACAGGAAAGATTGAAGGAATTACTGAACTACAATGTGGATCCTATATATTTATGGATGGAAATTACTTAAAGATTTTTAATGATTTCACTCCTGCTCTGTCACTTATAACTACAGTCGTTTCTAAAAGGGATAATAGAATAGTAATCGATTGTGGTCTTAAATCAGTTTCAAATGACCAAGGATTACCAGAAGTAATTTTCCCAAAGGGCATAAAGCTGGTAAGCTTGTCTGAAGAACATTGTAAATGTATTTTGGAAACCGATGTGGATATAAAAATTGGAGACAAAGTATTGGTTAGACCAAAGCATTCAGATACAACAATAAATCTTCATGAGAATTACTATGTACATAAGAATAATAAACTAGAAGAAGTAGTACCAATACTTGGTAGAGGAAAATTTCATTAAATGTTCGATACGTTAATTACTAATGGAACCATTATAGATGGTAGTAATAAAAAATCTTATAAAGGTGATATAGGAATTATAGGAGAAAAAATAGATACTATAGGTCTACTCTCTAATGCTGCAAGTAAAGAAGTAATAAATGCGAAAGATAGTATTGTCTGTCCTGGCTTCATAGACGTCCATTCTCATGATGATTTTAAAATATTATCTGAAAGGAGAATAACTCATAATATCCTTCAAGGCATAACTACTATGATTGTTGGAAACTGTGGATTTGGAATTTCTCCATACGGAGCTGCTAAAGAACAAATGTCAGCATTATATCAAGTCGATTCACTTAAATATAAATGGGATAATTTCGCAGATTTTTTTGACCTCATAGAAAAAAATCCTCCATCAATCAATGTCGGAGTACTAATTGGCCATCATACAATAAGGAGAGCCATTTTAAATGAAATAAATAAGAAAATACCAAACTCAGACGAGCTTAATAAAATGATCTATCTTGTCGAAGAAGGAATGGAAGCAGGTTGTTTAGGTTTTTCTACAGGCTTAGTTTATGAACCTGGGCGGTATTCCAATACAGAAGAAATTATCAACCTGACTAAACCCCTAAAAAAATATAATGGAGTATATGTATCACATATGAGGAATGAAGCAGAAAAATTATTCCATTCAATTTCTGAGACTATCAATATTGGTACTAAAGCTGGAACAAAAATACAAATTTCTCATTTAAAATCAGTTGGAAAGGAGAACTGGGGAAAAGTAGGAGAAGCATTAGAAATTATTGATAATCACAATCTTAATGGAATTGATATTACTGCTGACCAATATCCTTATACGGCAAGATCAACAATGCTTAAAGCTTTATATATTAATGGCACTTTTAATGAATCAAGTAAATATAGTCCCATGGGTAAATCTACTAGTAATGAAGTTTTACTATGTTCTGTTCCAGGAGAAGAAAGCCTTGAAGGGAAAACTCTTGAAGACATACAAAATTTTTACGATCTTCCTACTGAAGAAACTGTAGAAAAATTAATTGATGTTTCAGATAAAATTTTAGTTGCAGCTTTTGGAATGAAAGAAGAAGACGTTGTTGAAATAATGCAACATAAATTGGTTATGATAGGTACAGATGGTCTTGATGTCGGATCAAAACCGCATCCAAGAGCATGGGGAACTTACCCTAGGATACTCGAAGAATACGTAAAAAAAAGAAAATCTTTAAAAATTGAGAATGCTATACATAAAATGACCGAAATGCCTGCTAAAAAATTCAATATAAAAGACAGAGGTCTCATAAAAGAGAATAATTTCGCAGATTTGGTCATTTTCAATGAAAGTGAAATAAAAGACAATGCTACATATACAAGCCCAAAAAATGGACCAGATGGTATATCATTTGTTTTTGTTAATGGTAAAAAATCTGTAATAGCAGGTAAAGAAACTCTTTTGTATAATGGAGAGTTAATAAGAGCGAGTTAATTTGAAAGAAAAACAAAAAAAAATAGTCATATACTTTTCAAAAATAATATTTGGTTTAGTATTTGGACTTCTATTAATATCAGTATTGGTATTGATGTTCAATCTTTGTTTTCAAGGGGGAGTAAATCCTCTCTAAAGTTATTGAAAAGATTTTTTCATTTTTTTAACAAATTGCATTTGAGCTTGTCTCTCTCTTGATCTATTCCTCTGGTTATCGCTTCTAATATTAATGCAATTAGGGCAACTTACGCCTTCTTCAAAATAAATAGATTTTTTATCAGATTCATCAATTGGATTCCTGCATCCATGACATAATTCAAAGTTACCAATTTCACAACCATAATCTAGGGAAACTCTTTCATCAAATACAAAACATTCTCCTTCCCAAACCCCATTATGCTTATCCTTAGTATTTAAGTAATTAATAATTCCACCCTTTAACTGAAACACATTTTCGAACCCAATATCTTTCATATAAGAAGAAGCTTTTTCGCATCGAATCCCACCTGTACAATACATTGCAATTTTTTTCTGCTTTGACTTAATAAGTTCAGTATCAACAAAATCTTTAAATTCTGTAAACGTTTCAGTTTGTGGATCTAGGGAATTAGGAAACTTTCCTATAACTGTTTCATAAAAATTTCTTACATCTACAATCTTTACATCTCCACTTTGAATAAAATCATCCCATTCTTCGGGTTCAATAAAATTACCAGTGTTTGATGCAAATTTCCCGAATTGATTAAAAGTAACTATTTCATTTTGTATTTTCACTTTTAATCTTTTGAATGGAATCTTTTTTGAATATGAAGTTTTAATATTCGCTCTGTAACCAATTTTAGATAAAAAAACATCAATTAAATCAATATTTTCCACAGTTCCTGAAATAGTTCCATTGATTCCTTCTTCTGCTAAGATAATTGTTCCTCTAATATAAAGTTTTTTACACTCAACCGATAATTTCTTTTGATTTTCTTTAACTTGAGATAGATCAAAAAAATTAAATTCATAAAAACTTAGTATTTTTTCCATAGAAATCTCACTTTTAATAATATAAAAATCTAAGATAATTATAAATCAAAAATAGAAAGCTATCATTACTTCCAAAGAAAATAATCCAAATATAATAATCATTTTTGCTGATGATCTCGGTTATGGCGATCTAGGATGCTTTGGATCAAAAAAAAATAAAACCCCTACCTTAGATAAGATGGCTAATGAAGGAAAAAAGTTTTTAGATTTCTATGTAAGTTCTCCTGTATGTTCTCCATCTAGAGCTTCACTATTGACGGGTTGTTATCCTCAAAGGATTAGTTTTGGAACCTTTGATGGCCTTAGGGTATTGTTTCCAGGACAAGGAATAGGTCTAAATATAGAAGAAGATACAATAGCAAAAATTGTAAAAAAATCAGGGTATAGCACAAAAATTATAGGCAAATGGCATTGTGGTGATCAAGAAGAATTTCTTCCAACAAATCATGGTTTTGATTCTTACTTTGGAATTCCCTACAGTAATGATATGGGTATACAAAAAGAAATAGATGATTACTACCCAGAGGACTCAACTCTTGCAAAAGTTACTGAATGGGACAGGCCTCCTCTTCCATTAATTAGGGATAAGGAAGTAATACAAGAACAACCTGATCAGAGATCCATTGCCGAGAGATACACAGAAGATGCAGTAAGATTTATAAGGAATAATCAAGACAAACCCTTTTTCTTATATCTGGCTCACATGCAAGTTCATCTACCTCTTTATGCTGCTGAAAAATTTGTAAATGAATCTAAAAATGGAGATTATGGTGCTTGTGTAGCAAGTATAGATTGGTCAACTCAGGTAATTTTTGATGAATTAAAAGAGTTAGGAATTGATGAGAGTACCATAGTTATTTTTACAAGTGATAATGGCTCAAGGTTACAAAATCAAGGTGGAAGCAATGGGGATTTAAGAGGAAGAAAAGGTCAAACTTGGGAAGGTGGTCAAAGGGTCCCATGCATAATCAGATGGCCTGGTAATGTAGAGGCTGGTTCAGTCTGTAATGAAATTGCTACAACAATGGATTTTTTACCATCAATAACAAAATTAATAGGTGGAGAATTACCTGTGAAAAAAATTGATGGGATAGAAATGTCAGATCTATTTTTCTCAAATGAAATATCTTCTAAGAGAGACATTTTCTTTTATTATAATGAAGATAATTTAGAAGCTATTAGATATAAGAAATGGAAACTTCATATTAAAAAAGAAGGTAATAATGTGAATGAATTATATGACCTAGAAAAAGATATAGGTGAAAGTAATAATTTATTTAATGAAAATAAAAATTTAGTTAATCAATTATTATCTTATATAGATAGTTTCAGAAAAGAATTGGGAGATAAATCATTAAGTATTGTCGGTAATGAAGTAAGACCACCTGGGAGAAAAAATAACCCAAAACCTTTAACATCTTTTGATGATAATCATCCATATATGTATGCTGAATACGATAAAGGAGAAAGAGGATAAAAATGGAGAAAAAAATGAACAAAAAACCAAACATTATATTGATCCTTTCTGATGATTTAGGATACGAAGTAATAGGTTCAAATGGTGGGACATCATATAAAACACCCATATTAGATCAATTAGCCAAAACTGGAATTAGATTTGAAAATGCACATGTTCAACCCCTATGTACCCCCACTCGTATTCAGCTTATGACAGGAAAATATAACTTTAGAAATTATTTAGGATTTGGATTAATGCATCCTGAAGAAAAGACATTTGGTCATATGTTTTCTGAAAATGGTTACAAAACCTTAATATCTGGCAAGTGGCAGTTATATTCATATAATCCTCCAGATCAGATGCCCGAAGAAAGGAACAAGGGACAAAGGATTGAGGATGCTGGATTCGATGAATTTTGTGTATGGCATGCTCATCAAACGGAAGAAAAAGGTTCAAGATATAAAGATCCAATAATATATGAAAATGGATCATATTTATCCAAAAAAATAACTGAAGGAAATTATGGCGAAGACATCTTTTGTAATTATATTTTAGATTTTATTGATAGGAATTCAGAAGATCCTTTCTTTGTATATTTCCCTATGACACTAACACATAGACCTTTAGAACCAACTCCTGATAGTGAAGAATTTGCTTCATTTGAACCTCCATCAAATAAAACCTTGGGTGGTAAGACTTGGGATGAATTAGAAGGATGGGATGATGATAGTAAATATTATAAAGATATGGTTGAGTATCATGATCAAGTAGTTGGAAGAATTGTGGACAAACTAGATGAATTATCAATTAGGGAAGATACTTTGATTATTTATGTAGGAGATAATGGTTCTCCAATAGAAGTTTCTTCTTTTATGGGTGATATTGAAATTCCTGGTGGTAAAGGAAAAACTATCGATACGGGTACCCATGTTCCATTAATTTGCAATTGGAAAAATAAAATACCTAGTTCTTTAGTTAGTTCTGATCTAGTAGACAGTTCAGATTTTTTACCTACTATTTTTGAAGCTGCAGGAATTGATATTCCTAAAGATTATATAATTGATGGAAGATCTTTTTACCCTCAACTATTGGGGGAAAAAGGGGATCCTAGAGACTGGGTATTTTTTCATTTTGATCCAGGAGGAAGAAATGCTAAACCAATACAAAGATTTTTGCGGAATCATGATTGGAAACTATACGAAGATGGCAGAATGTTTGATATGATAAACGACAATAATGAGCAAAACCCTATCCTACCCGAAGATGATAATGATAAAAGTAAAAAAAACAGACAATCTCTTCAGAAAATTTTTGGCAAAATGAAATAAAAATTTTTATCTATAATGATAACTAATATTTTCTTACTTCAATTTATCTTTTTGTTTAGTTAAATAATCAATTTCTAATTCAAGATGAGATATATCAATTTCTGATTGATTAGCTAACATTTTTTGCTCTAATTTTATTTCAGAAATGAATTTATCAAAATCTTCAACAGTCCATTCTATGGAAGATCTACGATCTTTCCTTTGTTTTTCATACATTTGTTCATTCCATTTCCAATCTGTAGGAGTCATGGGCATTGGATTCAGTTGGAATGGCATAGGTAGTTGATTTTGATGGAAAGGCATAGGTGATTGATTATGTAGAAATGGCATAGGTGATTGATTTTGATGGAATGGTACAGGATTTATTTCGTTTGAATAACGTTTAATATCAACTTTTGAATCAATATCAACCTTTGAATCAAATAAAATAAGACTGACTATTACTGCTATATATAAAGCCAGTAACATTGAAATAATCCCTATAATTCCTATTGCAAGTCTATACATCACTAATATCTCTCTGAACAATAATTATACTATACATACTATAAAAAAATTTAGCCGACTTAAAATCATTAGAAGATAAGTCGGATAATTCTAGTCTGATAATAGTTCAATAATTATTTATTCAAGAGCTCCTACCTCTATTAATAAAGATTGAGTAGCTTCTAAATCTCCTAATTTTGAAATATCTATTTCAGGTTTATTTAAGGACTCTAGGTCTCTAAGCATTCTATTAGGTTTTACACCATCAGTAAGTAATGGATATTCATATACTTGGGAAGCAAAATATTGTTGAGCCACTTTTGAAGTCATGAACTTAATAAATTTTTCAGCACTACTTTTATTATCTGATGCATCAAGTATTCCTACTCCAGATACTAAAATTACTGAACCAATATCTCCATTATTAAGATAATGATTTCTTGCGGGGAAATTTTCTCCTTTGTCAGCTATGAATCTGTGCAGATAATAGTGATTTACCATTCCAATTTGAATTTCTTTATCTGCAGCAGCTTGAACTTGTGGAGTATTTTTAGGATAAACAATTGGTTCGTTTGACATTATTCCTTGTAACCATTCTTTAGTTTTATCTTCTCCCCAAGTTAATCTCATTCCTGTTAACATAGCTTGAAAGGAACCATTTGATGGTGCCCAACCTAGCTTCCCTTTCCATTTAGGATCAGTTAAATCCATCATTGAGGATGGTAATTCAGATTCGCTTAGAACATTTGGGTTATAAACAAGTGTTCTTGCTCTTCCTGTTATTCCTATCCATTTACATTTCATAGTATGGTCGGTAATGTTATATTCTTTTGGAGAAACCGCCCACTCAGGAATAATATCACAGATTTCCGCCGGTATAGAATCCAACATTTCAATAACAGCACCAAGTCCACCTGGATCCTGCGCATAGAAAACATCAGCAGGAGTTTTATTTCCTTCTTCATTTAATAAACTAACTATTTCAGCTGTTTTACCATATTTTACCAGTACAGGAATTCCTGATAATTCTGAAAACTGCTCAATTATTGGACCGACCAGTGACTCAGATCTTCCTGAATAAATAACTAAATCTTTGTTTGTTTCTGTCAATTCTGATTCACTGAAACAACCAAAGAACAAAATTGATGTGATAAGAAAAATAAAAAAGGCCAACACATATCTATTTATCGATTCCATTCAAATCATCTCCTTTAAAAATTTACAGAATGTATTTCAATAGAATATTGTACCCTTATTGGGTATCAAATATTGTGTACTTGATTAGTATACAATAGTCTTTTTTTAATTGTCAACAGTCAATCACAATGAAAATTATTTTTGAGTTGGGACTTTTAATAGAATAAATAAAATACCTGAAATACCTACAAAAAAAACTAGAATCTTAATCCACATAATACTTATGAAAAAAATAATAGCTAATGTACAAAATAAAGTTATAGAAGAGACAGCTAGTACTTTTGAATTTCTAGGCATACCTAGACCGTCATAGTAATTTTTTATGTACTTACCAAATAATTTATTTTTAATTAACCAATTATACAATCTTTCAGAAGATCTGATGTAACACCCTGCTGCCAAAATTAACCAAATAGTTGTAGGAAGACCTGGAACAAATACTCCTACAAAACCTACGCCTACAAAGATAGAACCTAAGCTTATCCAGAGATATCTAATAAATTTATTCTTTGAAGGATTAAATTGTTTTTTAGACAAAGCTGTATTCTCTATTCTTTATAAATTAATAAGTTAAATAATTGTTGGCTTATTCAATATACAATACCTTAGATGAAAATCAATATAATTATTTCCATTATTAGTTTAATTCAACTATCAGCTCAATTGACATAAAGATTACAACAAAATAAGTTTAATTTGTTGTGAATAATTTTTTTTCTAAACCCAAGTATTTTTATGGCTGGAATATTGTTATAGTTATGGCTTTAACGTCATCTTTATCAATGGCTTTAGGAGGCTTAAATTTTGGATTATTCATAAAACCAATGGGAGATGAACTCTTAATAGGAAGGTCTTTCTTTGGATGGGCAGCTACTTCAAGACAAATTGTCTCAGGGATCATTAGTCCTTGGATGGGAAAATGGATAGATTTATATGGTTCAAGAATCCTGTTACCTCTTTCAATAATAGTAGTTGGGACTTCTTTGATATTTCTTGGTTATAATTCATCAGGATATATCATGATTATAATTTTTGGCATAATGGGGATAGCAGGAATGGGCGGCCCTGGGGCTCTAATTACCACAGTCCCAATAACAAAGTGGTTTATAAAAAAAAGAGGAAAAGCACTGGCCATAGCTTCATTAGGAGTTCCAATTGGTGCAATGATTTTCGTACCTCTTACTCAATTTTTTATAGATATTTATGGTTGGAGAACCACTTGGATTATATTTGGAGCTATTGCAATAATAATTATTGTTCCTCCTTCACTTCTTATTCTCCGAAGACAGCCAGAAGATATAAATCAAAAGCCTGATGGGATCACTTCAGAAACAAAAGAAAACTCAAGCTCTAAAGAATTTTCATGGGAAACAAAAGATGCTATGAAAACACAAGTGTTCTGGAAGATCACGTTTTGCTTAACAACGGTTTCTGTGGCTATTGGAACAATTGCAATTCACAGGATTCCTGCTTTTATGGACAGGGGTCTTGAGCCTCAACTTATAGCTTTGGCAACTGCTTTTGATGCAGTTTGTGCAGGTATAAGTACTTTTTTAATAGGTAATTTAGTAAATAAAATTAATATTAGAATTTTAGGAACCATAGCTTTTTTACTTTTATCAATAGCTAGCTTAATAACTATCTACGCTTATTCTTTTACAGCAATATTTATATCTATGGCAATTTTCGGATTAGGGATTGGAGGTCTAATGTTTATTCATTCTTTCATTTGGGCAGATTATTTTGGTAGAAAAAACGTGGGAGAAATAACAGGAAAAGTTACCCCAATAATTTTGATAATTGGTGGTTTAGGTGCTCCTATTTCTGGATATGTAAGAGATATAACAGGATCATATCAAAGTATTTGGTGGGTAGGACTTGGGTTAATGCTAATAACTTCAATTATTTTCTTTTCCTGTAAAAAACCCATCGCAAAAAATTTATAATTTTATTTATTAATGGGATATAATAACTTGATAAACAAAAAGGTTTTGGAGAATGAATTGTTAAAAAAATTAATATTGTTTTTTGTTATATTGGCTTTATTTGGGTGTTCTGCTGTATCTGAAATTTCATCTAAAGTATCAGATGAAGAATCCCCACCGACTAGTGCTATAAGTAAAGAGTCAAAACTTTATAGTGACCCTATAAGCCTCCAACAACTAGGTTTTGAAAATACTCTACCCGATATATTATTGCAAAACTATCTTGTATTAAAGGAATTCAAAGAAGCCAAATCCAAATTAGAGAAAAAAGGCTATGATGTTCATGATGGATACGTAGAAGCAGCCACTAAAACAGGAGCTGATAAGGTTTCAATAGATTTAAGTGGAGGGAGAGCTCTTGTATCAACTAAAGATGACATGATGTTTATTATTTACAGGTCTACAAGTGGAGACAGAACAGATTTTACAAAAAATGTGTTAACGGATCTAGATGGAGCTTTAATTTCGCCTGAATGGTATGATGGAGAAAATTCAGATTCAGTATTGATTCATAGAGGATTTGATACCGAATATGCTAGATTTAGAAATACAATATTAAATATTGCAGCACGAACTGAAAGTAAAAAATTCATTGTATCTGGGCATAGTTTGGGTTCAGCATTAGCAGCATTAACTGCATTAGATCTATCATCTAATTATAAATATGATGTATCTGTTGTTACTTTCGGCTCTCCAAGGGTAGGTAATAAAGATTATAGACAAGTTATGGAAAAATATGTACCTGATAATTACAGAATTTATTTTCCTGATGACCCTATAGTTAGTATCCCTGGATTGTTATTTGAATATGAACATGCTGGAATAGCACTTGGTATATCAAGTGAAGGAACCCAAAATAACCAAATATCAACTGATAATTTCGGAATTGCAGCTTATAAATCAATTTTTAATGAAAATTTTAAGGTGCACATGATTGGGAATTATATTAAATCTATAAATACCATATTAGAAAGTTGTTACAAGGATGAACAATATTGTTTTAATTTGAGAAAAGGAATGGAAGTCGCAATGATTGAAAGAGAAACAATGAATCAATATAGATCAATATTTAAGTCTAAGCCTGAAGAATTTAAGGATGCTTTAGTAATAAAATCAAAAGAAGCTGCAGCAAAAAAGAAGAAAGAACTAGAAAAGAAAACTGAGGAATCCATTTCTAATCTTGAAACCTTCATTAAAGATCATCAAGAAAAAATTGAAACAGAGTGGTTTAAAAGTTACAAAACAATGGCCGAATCCAAGGCTAAATCTTTGATTAAATAGTTAAATATTTAACGTTTAATACTAGAAATATATTTAGATATTGCTTCTGAGGCTGATTCAAATAAATTTGAAAAAGTTTTTGCGTGTTTTGGCAATGGATGCGGACTGTACCCGATTATGTCATTAAAAACTTGCACTTGCCCATCAGTATATGAACCTGAACCAATACCTATAGTAGGGATATTCAGACTTAAGGTAATATCCTTAGCTAATTTTTGTTCAATAAGTTCTAAGACAACTGCGAAAGCACCCGCATTTTGAACTGCGTTTGCGTCCTCAAACAAATGATTATATTCTTCATTATTTTTCCCTAGAATTTTATAATCCTTATTAAATTTTATACTCTGCGGAATAATACCAATATGAGACATTACTTTTATATTATTATTAGTAAGATGTTCTATTATTTTTCTTTTATCTTTACCACCTTCTAATTTAATAGCATCAGCTCCAGAATTAATTAATATTTTTGAATTTTTCAAAGCTTCTTCACTGGTTTCATATGTTTTATAAGGAAGATCTGCTACTAAAAAAGTTTTAAGTTCAACGTTATTAATGGAGCGAGTAGCTCTATCCATATCTTCTAATGAAACTAAACTGGTTTGATTGTAACCTAAAGTAGTCATTCCATAACTATCACCAACTAGTATGATATCTGCTGATGATTCATTAACTATGTATCCGCTAACATAGTCATAAGCAGTAATCATCACCAAATTTTTTTCAGGTTTCTTAAATTTTTTTATGTCAATTAAATCTAATTTTTTCTTCATCTTGATTATCTAAAAACATAATTATCAATTAATCTTATGTCTCCAATATATGCCGCAATTAAAAGAACAAATGGACCTTTGATAGATTTTATTTCTTTAAAAGTATCCAAGGTTCTAATTGTCACATATTCTAATTTAACCTCTTCTACTTTATCTAAGTAATCTATCACAATTTTACAAACTTCATTAGTTACTACTTGGCCTTTTTTAAAAGCTACAATAGCAAGTTTCAATGATTTACTAATCGATTGTGCTGAAATTCTTTGACTTTTATTAAGTAGAAAATTTCTACTTGAAAGAGCTAGTCCATGGGGATCTCTAACGGTTTCAACAGGTTCGATTTTAATATCCATTGAAAAATCATACACCATTTTTTCTATTACTTTTAATTGTTGAAAATCTTTTTCTCCAAATAAAGCTATATTAGGTTTTGTGATATTAAACAATTTCATAACAACAGTAGAAACTCCATCCATATGCCCTTTTCTATAACTTCCTTCCAATTCATTATTTAAATCTTTAATTTTTATGACGGAATTGAAATTATTCTTATACATTTCATCTTTACCAGGCATAAATACTATCTCTACTTTATTCTGTTCAAATATACTTAAATCTGAATCAATTGAAGTAGGGTATCTAGCATAATCTTTATGAGAATCAAATTGTTTAGGATTAATAAAAAGAGAAGCAATCGTAATATCAGATATCTCTTTTGATCTTTTCAATAATGCCTCATGTCCTTTATGTAATGATCCCATTGTAGGAACAAGAGCAACTGTTTTTGTAATCAATGCTCTCTCATAAAACATTTCTTTTATGTTATTAATAACTTTCAAAATTAAAAAAAATTTGGTGGAGCCTGGGAGGATCGAACTCCCGACCTCCTGCGTGCAAGGCAGGCGCTCTCCCAGCTGAGCTAAGGCCCCTTTCATCTTTATTCTATTTTATATTAGTATCAAAGAAATTTACAAAAAATAAATAATAATTAAATTCAAATTTGTTTTCTATTTCAAAAGAGCTCATATAGATGTAAATTTAATTTAGTTCAAATTTTTTCCCGGGTAGTCTAACGGTAGGACAGAGGACTTTGACTCCTCCAGTCCTGGTTCGAATCCAGGCCCGGGAGCCAAACAATGTTACATAGTTTCATCAACGGATAAGTGAAATTCTGACAAATCATGCCCCGTTACAGTACTCCAAGGAGTTTCAACCACATAATGATCTTTACCAATCTCTATTAAAGGTGGTCTTTCTTTCGTATATTTGTGATTTTTTCTAACCTCTAAAGGAGTGCGAGACATAAAAACATCTCCTGGTGGTGGATTAACTGGAGAAGTTACTTCTCCTGGTAAAACAATTTCATCTCTTTTAATATCAGGATGAGAAGGTAAAGCGGCTGATATTAAAGCATTTGTGTACAAATGGGTTGGATTAGCAAAAATAGCCTCTGTATTTCCATACTCTTGAATAACTCCAAGATACATAACTGCTGTCACATGGCACATATATCTGACTGTTGCTAAGTTATGAGCAATAAGAATATATGCTAGATTATGTTCTTCTTGCAAATCAACGAGCAAATTCATTATTTGAGCTCGAATAGAAACATCTAGTGCAGATACAGGCTCGTCTAAAACAATCAACTTAGGATTCAATGCTAAAGCTCTAGCAATACCAATCCTTTGGCGTTGACCTCCTGAAAATTCATGCGGATAAAGATTTCCTTGATATGGATTCAATCCCACTTCAGCAAGTAAATCTCCAGCACGTGTATCTCGCTCTTGTTTTGTCATTGTTGTATTTATTTCTAGTGGTTCTGCGATAATAGTACTAACACGCATCCTAGGATTTAAAGATGACCAAGGGTCTTGAAAAACGGCTTGAACAGATCTTCTCATTTCTTTTCTACCTGCAGAAGTTAAAGTCTTTACATCTTGACCCTGAAAATATATTTCACCGACAGGAACCTCTCCGTCAGTAGAAGGGTCTTCAAGCCCTAAAACCATTTTCGCTGTCGTTGTTTTACCACATCCAGATTCTCCAACCAAACCTATGGTTTCCCCAGGAGTTACATCAAATGAAACATCATCTACTGCTTTAAGCCAATCAATTTTCCCTATAAACGGAAGAGCCTTATTGACTTGATACCATTTTCTTATATTTCTTACCTGAATAATAGGTTCACCATCATTGGAACAACCGACAGCAGGGGGAATATGTGAATAGTCAGTTTTTTCTTCTGTAGTCATCATTTACCTCATTTTAAAACTTTAATTGTTTGTTAAATCTCTAACCGTATGAAACCATATCTTTATACTTATCAAAATCCTTAACAGAACATCTTGACAGTTGAACAAAATGATTTGGCTTCGCCTCAACCAATTCAGGTCTAATCAATGCATCTTCTTCACTAAATTTCAAGGGAGATCTTGGTGCAAAAGTATCCCCTTGGGGTAAATCATACAATAATGGAGGCTGACCTTCTATTTGAGGTAATCTACCTGTTTTCTCTTCGAGTTTTGGAACAGAACTTATTAATGCTTTGGTATATTCATGTAATGGATTATTGAAAATCTCCCTTACATCAGCCATTTCGACAATTCTGCCTGCATACATTACAGCTACTCTATCACACATCTTAGCTACTATTCCAAAATCATGAGTAATAAAAACAATTGCAGCGCCAGTTTCGGATTGTATTTGTTTCAAAAGTCTTAAGTATGCTGCTTGTATAGTAACATCCAATGATGTCGTTGGTTCATCAGCAATAATAACATCAGGGTTGGAAGAAATTCCAATAGCTCCAACCACCCTTTGTCTCATACCTCCTGAAAGTTGATGAGGATAATCTTTTGCTCGAGTCTGAGGAGCTGGAATTCTTACTTTTCTAAGAGCATCTACTACTTTTTCCCATCGTTTCTTACCTCTTAATTTTTGATGGATCCCTATAGCTTCTCCAACTTGATCATTTATATCGAATACAGGATTTAAAGCCTGCATAGGATCCTGTAAAATCATAGAGATTTCTCCACCTCTAACTGACGTCATTTGTCTCTCAGGAATTTTCAAAATATCTCTGCCATTTAAAATTACTTCTCCACCTACTATTTCTCCAGGAGGAGATTGAATCAACCTCATAATTGACAATGCTGTAACAGACTTTCCAGATCCGGATTCTCCTACAATACCCAAGGTTTCTCCTCTTTTTACCGAATAAGAAATTCCATCGCATGCCTTTACTGTACCCCATTTGGTGGTAAAATTAGTTTGGAGATTTTTTACTTCCAAAATAACTTCATCTCTAATTGTTGACGGTCCAAATCTATCAGAATCAACACTTTTTTTTGTAGTTGGCTTCTCAGTAGTTTTTGATGCTGCCTTTTTAACCATCCGTGTTTAGCTCCTTGAATTTTTTTTTGTGTTTTAATATTCTATTACAAGAAGATATCATATTTATTCTCAAAAGCTACTTAAAAAAGGTGACTTTATATTTTAAATTTCTTCTTCAATCTTAGATATACTGGTTTTTAAAGCATCAACTAGAAAATCTATTTCATCCTTATTAATGCTTAAAGGCGGACAAAGAGATATAACGTCACCAGCTCTAAATGAAATAATATCCCTTTCTAGCAAATAATTTGTTATCTTTTTTTGTAATTCATAGCTAGGAGGGATTTTAGTTTTATTCGATTTATCCAATACTAATTCGATCGCAACAAGTAATCCTAATCCTCTTATATCTCCAACTATCTTAGAGTTTTTAAGTGGTTCCAGTTGTTCCAAGAGATATTCTCCCATGTTTTTAGACGCTTGTACCAAATCTTCTTTTTCCAATATTTCCAAATTTTTTAAAGCCGCTGCACAAGAAACCGGATGTCCTCCAAAGGTGATTAAATGTCGAAACATTTCTTTTTCTGATCCTAAAAAGGAATCAGATATCTTTTTAGATGCGATAGCTGCACCTAACGGAGAATAACCACTTGTTAAAGCTTTAGCAACAGTGGTAATGTCAGGAATTACATTCCAGTGGTCTGTTGCAAAATATTTCCCAGTTCTTCCAAATCCTGTTATGACTTCATCGGCTATTAGTACTACATCATAATTATCAGCAATTTCTCGCAATCTCTGCCAATACTCTGCTGGAGGAATGTGAATTCCGTACGCTGCAGAAATTGGTTCAGCAATCATAGCAGCAACTGAATCTGGGCCAGTATGTTTTATGACTTCTTCAAATTGATTTGCACAATAAATTGCATATTCAACAGGTTCTATATTGATGGGCATTCTGTATGAATCCCAATTTTCTACATGTATTGTTCCTGGCATTTCAGGACCCATGGTATCCGATGATAAGGGTTTCCCCAAACTAACAGCCATAGCAGTCGCTCCATGATATGAATATCTTCGTGAAATAACTTTATATGCTCCAGATTTCCCTTGGTTCATTTGATATTTTTTGGCCATTTTTACAGCTGTTTCAACTGATTCTGATCCTCCAGATGTAAAAAAGGATCGAGCATTCTTATCAGGATATAACTTTGCAATCTTTCCTGCTAATTCTATTTGTGGAATACAAGCACCATTAGCTGGGGGTGTTTCAATTGCACAGGCTTGGTTATAAATAGCTTTGGCTATTTCCTCTCTGCCATATCCAACAGATTTAAACCATAACCCACCCATAGAGTCCAAATATCTATGGCCATTTACATCAATAACCCATACTCCTTCACCTTTAACAAAAATTTTCAAATTCCCAGCCCAATCATTTATTTGTTGAGCATGCATAAATAAATTTTGAGAGGCAAGATTCTGAAGCTCTTCTATTTTTTCTCCTGAAATATTTAATTGATCCTTAATCATAGCAAGTTACCTATTATTTATAGTTTAATTCATTATAACCGATTGTTTTTTTCAAGCCACCAACTTTTTCATTAAAGTAAAATACAATACTTCGGACTAGAAATGCGCTTACAACAAATGTCTCGATTAGAACACTTATGCTTATGCGAAACAAAGTTGGAAAAGATCTCTAATAGGAAGAATAGCGAGTATAAAAAAAGTTCCTGATAATATTATTCAGAAAAAAAATAAAAGAAATATTTAATGAACAAATGAAAAGTAATATGTTGGTTTATAATGATTAAGTATTATAACTTTCCCGAGTAGCTCAGCGGTAGAGCAGCTGACTGTTAATCAGCGGGTCACAGGTTCGAATCCTGTCTCGGGAGCCATAAAGATTTATTTAACAGTAATATAATCTATACCTTTATTTATTCCATCTATATTGCTGACATCTAAATATGTACAAGCTGATCGCAATCCTCCAAGAATTTCTTCTATAGTTCTATTTATATCTCCCTTATCTTCAATCCATTTTACGCTTCCTTCTGAAGCTCTATAAGATTTTTTCTTACCTTCGTGATTAGACATAGCTTGTTCCGAGCTCATACCATAATATAGTCTGTGTTTTTTTTCATTAATTTCCTTTATTGGAGAACCTCCTTGTTCATGGCCAGCTAAAAGACTACCAAGCATTACAAAATCTGCACCTGCAACAAAAGATTTTACAATATCACCTGAGCTTCTAATTCCTCCATCAGCAATAATTTTAACTCCTAGATTTACAGCTTCATTAGAACATTCTTCCACAGCTGAAAATTGAGGATATCCAATGCCTGTTACTGTAGAAGTATCACAAACAGATCCACTACCAATACCTATCTTAACCAAATCTGCACCTGCTTCTGATATAGCTTTTACTCCTTCCTTTGTTACTACATTACCAGCAGCTAAGATTAAATCTTTTCTTTGTTTTCTGATTTCATTTATCATATTGTGGTATTTAATGATGTAACCATTAGCTATATCAAACATTACGAATTTAAATGTCTGGTTAGTTAAATCTTCTATAGAATGAATTTTATCTAAAATTTTACTTGGATCTTCTAAACCAAAAGTTATAAAGGAATAATTTATATCAACTCCAGATACAATGGCTTGGACCCACTCAGAATCACTATAATATTTTGAAATTGCTGTTAAAATCTTATTTTTTTGTAGCTCTATTGAAGTTTCAAATGTCCCCACATAATCCATATTAGAGGCAATTACAGGAATACCTTCCCAATTATTTCTAGAAATTTTAAATTGTTTTTTTGATTCAAGCACTATTTTTGATCTGGAATCTATATTTGTTATTTTAGGAGGTATTAATACATCTTTATAATTTAGTTTCAATGAACATCCTTTTTTTTATTTGTAACAAAACTATTTTATAAGTTTTTAAAAAGTTGGCAAATTTCGAATATAGCAATAGAATATATAAAAATTCAAAAAGGATGAAATGGAAAAAATATCTGTTGTACAGTGGGGAACTAAGCATGGACATGCAAGAGGATGGTTAGAAAGATTACTTGAATCGAAAGAAATAATATTCCATGGAATATACGAACCTGATGCAAAAAGACAAAATCAATTAATTGAATCTGAAGATAAAATTTGGAAAGATGTCAAATGGCTCAAAACCAAAGAAGAATTTTTAATAAACAAAAACATAAAAATTGTTTTTATTGAAGAGTCTAATGCATCTAGCTTGGAAGCTTTGGAATTCTGTGTAAACAATAACAAGCATGTCATGCTTGACAAACCAGCTGGATATAATTATGAAAAATTTCTAAAACTTGTAGAAAGAGCGAGAACTAAACAATTGATTGTGGAAATGGGATATATGTTTCGTCAACATGATGGCTTTAGTAGAATAGCTAATTGGTCAAAATCTGGGAAATTAGGCAAAATCTTCATGATAAGAGCACACATGTCCACAAATCTTCCTGAAAAAAATCCTGTTAATAATGAAATATCCAGGGAAGGGCTTTCAAAATTTAGAGGTGGAGTTTTGTATGATCTTGGTGGTCATATGCTAGATCAAATTTGTTGGATATTAGGTAGGCCTATAAAAGTAACCTCTTTTTTCAAAAACAATAATTCAAAAAACAAAAATTTTACAGATAATTCAGTCGTAATTTTAGAATTTGAGAATGCCATGTCAATTATTGATATTGCTGCAATGGAAACTGCACCTCCAGCAAGAAGATTTGAAGTATATGGTTCAAAAGGCTCAGCAATAATGGAACCTTTTGAACCAGCAGAAAAAATCAGATTATGTTTAGAAGACCCTTTTGAAAATTTTAAAAAGGGTGTAAATACAATTACTATAAAAGATGTTCCAAGATATCATGAGCCTTTCAACATCTTTATAAATCGAGTGTTAAATGATACAACTCCAGTAAGAGAATTAAACCACGAAATTTTAGTACAAGAAACTTTAATGAGAGCAATAGGAGAAATAGATGAAAAAATATAAAGTGGGAATAGTAGGATGTGGCGGCATAGGACATGCCCATATGGAAGGGTATAAAAAATTAGATAACGTTGAAGTTATTGCCTGTTGTGACAAGATTCAAGCTGCTGTTGAAACTTACCAAAAAGAATTCGATATCCCTCATGGATTTACTGATTTAGATAAAATGTTATCTATAGCAAAACCAGAAATTATATCTGTTTGTGTTTGGCATCTTCTACATGATAAAATCACAATTCAAGCAGCGAACTCTCCCTTTGTAAAAGGTATCATTTGTGAAAAACCTATGGCAATAGGAACTTCCAAAGCTAAATCTATGGTAGATGCTTGTGAAAAAAATAATGTAAAACTTGTGGTCTCACACCAACGTCGATTTACACCTGGGTGGACCAAAGCAAAAGAAATAATTGAATCTGGAGCTATAGGCGAACCCATCAGAGCAGAGTTAAGGGTTAAAGACGGTTTATTAAATTGGGGAACACATTCTATAGATGGAGCAAGATACATCTTAGGAGATCCTAAAGCAAAATGGGTAGTAGGCGCAGTAGAAAGATATACAAATAAATTTGAAAGAGATACTCCTATTGAGGACTCATGTATAGGACTTATTCATTTTGAAAAAAACATTCAGTTTTTCATTCAATCAGATCTTATGGATAACGAGTGTGATGCAGGTAAATTTGAAATATATGGAACAAATGGTTTTTTAAAAGTTACTGAAACTGATTTGAAAATTTTCAATGAAGACTCCAAAGGATGGAAAAATATAGATTTAAATTTGAAGGAAGGTGACAAAGCAATTGGTGGTAATATGAATGCTGAACAAACTAAAGAGTTGATTAAATGGATTGAAGGAGGTAAAAAACACAGAGGTGCAGGAGATATTGCTGCAGAAACTGTAGAAATTATGATGGGTATCTATGAATCAGCCAGGTTAAACAGAGTGATAAATTTCCCAATGAAAGAGAAAGATTATCCTCTTTCTCTTATGATAGATGAAGGAAAGCTACCTTTAGAAATAAAAGAAAGATACGATATAAGAGGTTTTTTGAACAGAGAAAACATTGATGAAGAACTATATGCAAAGCTCAGAGACGATGGATTACATCATCACCAAGCTATGCAAATAGTTAATCGAACTGAATAAAATTTATTTAGCTTTGGATGTTAGTATTCCTGTGCCAAGTATTATTATCAATATCCCCCAGATTAGTTGAGATATGCCAAAAATCTGATAACCAACTGTTTCATTAACTGGCCAAATTAAATTTAGAATTAAGAAAACAATACCTGCAATCATTAATCCATAACCAACAATCATATTTAACATACTATTTAGATAATGATCTCCAGATTTAACTATTATCCATCCAGTGAAAATAGTAGCTAATAATAAAACATAACCTGCCATTGCATAAACACCCCAATATGCACCATATATACTTGCTGATGCTGAAACTGCAACAATTTCTGAAATTCCATCTACATTAGCTTGTGCGATAGCTGTTGGGTCGCCTCCAGCTGCTGCTTGTGCTGACATTTGGGCAATTTGACTTGCATTTATAACTTTTTCAGAAGAAGAAGCAAAAGCATTTCCAAGCGCTAAAGCTCCCAGAAACAAAGCTATTGCTATAACTGTCAAAGCCATAGCTAGACTTTTAAATTCTGTCTCTCTATCTCCAATTCCTCGATATATTCCCAAAAATCCATTTAGAAAAATCAAACATCCGAATCCTAAAATTATGATAAGTGTTTGAGTTGTACCTTTTTCTAAACCAGCATTTTCAGTCATTGCAGAAAAACTAATTGCGTCTCCTCCAGTTATACCCGCACTGTTGCCAGGGATCAAAAAACTAGCTATTATGATAACCAGCACACCTATAATAAGACTTAATCCCGTTATAGTTTTGGACATGCAAATACCTCCTATTGATTTATGCTAAATCATTACACGTTGATAAACTAAAAGCAAATAAACTAAAGTGAATTCATTTTGATATTTTTTTTATAATGTTTAAAATGATCATGATAAAGGAGAAGGTATTGAGCTATTCAGCATTAAATCTTATAAAAAAATATTTCCCAGTAATTATATTTTTTATTGTAAGTTCAATAATAATACTTCAATTGATCAAATTACTTAATGTATCATTTGTTGATTCTTTATTAGTTGGATTACTTTTAGGAATGATTATCAATAATATTAAATTCATACCAAAATTTGAATCATTGGACAAAGGTGGAAAATTTGCGGGGAAACATGTTCTAGAATTTTCTGTCATGTTAATGGGAGCAAGCATTTTTTTTCCTGATCTTATAGACAATGGTTTGAAAATATTGTTGATAATAATTTTAGGTATATCTGGTTCTATGTTAATTTCGTATTTAGTAGGTCATAAAATATTTAAATTAGAAAAAAAATTAGCTACTTTAGTTGGAGTTGGAAATTCAATTTGTGGTAATTCAGCTGTAGCTATAGTGGCACCGATCATAAATGCTAATTCATCCCAAATAGCAGCAGCTATAGGAATAAGTGCTATTTTGGGAGCAAGTCAAATTATCCTTTTACCTTTGTTAGTACCGATCTTTGGAATTGAAGAATTTGAATATGGCCTTGTAGCTGGACTTTCTGTTTACGCAGTTGCTCAAGTTGTTGCTGCAGCATCTACTATTGGACCCCAAGCTGTTAATGTTGCTACTTTAGTTAAGCTAACACGAGTCATTTTATTAGCACCGCTTATTCTTATACTAAAATTATTTTTCAAATCTGAAAATATTAGCAAATCAAATGACAGTTTACATACAAAAATATTTAAATTTTTACCATGGTTTGTAATAGGCTTCTTGAGTTTATGCTTACTAAGAAGTATAAACATTATTGATCAAAGTTTAGGGCAAGATATAAGGAGTATAGCTAAGTATCTATTTATTATTTCAATGATAGCAATTGGATTATCGGTTGATATTAAAAAAATTATCGATGTTGGTCCCAGAGTTGCAATAACTATAATTTCCATAATCAGTTTTATGATATGTGTAGGTTTAATATCTTCTAAATTTATTTAAAAAAGTTTTAAGATATTAAAAAGATTGCACTATCTGCATTCAAATTCGGATTTTTTTCTATTATTTTTGAGGTTTCAGAATTCAAAAATAAAGACTTGATAATTTTAATATTTTTTTCTTTACAAAATTCTATAAAATCTAGTATAGATGGAAATCTTACATTCGGTGTATCATACCAATTGTAACCATACCAACCAGAACTTTTAGGAGCTCTTCCTTCATTGTAAAACATTTCTCTCATGGGATGATGAGCAAAGTTTGGGAACGAAACTATGCCAAATTTTGATACTCTAGTCATTTCTTTTAAAATTTTCTCGACATTTTTAATTGATTGTAAAGTTTGAGATAATATAGCTACATCAAATTTTTTATCTTCAAATTTTTCCAAACGACTATCCAAATCACTATGAATAACTTTTATGCCCTTCCTAATACATTCGATTACATTTGCTTGATCTATTTCAACTCCCAATGAAGAAGAAATTCCTCTAGAAATCAATCTGTCAATTAAATTACCTTCTTCACAACCTAAGTCTAAAATTTTAGCATTGTCCGGTATTAGCTCAGAAATATATTGGAAATCTATTCGATTGTCCAGTCCTATTTTTATTTTGTCATCTAAATTTTTGTTTTTTGTAATTGTTGTATTTTTTTCATTGAAAAGAACATCAAAAAACGACTGAGTTATTTGTCCAAATTCACCTACATCTTGCTGCAATAAAAACGCATCATGCCCAGCGTTAGATTCGACATTACAATATGAGACTTTTTTTGAATTATCAATTAATGATTCAACAATATTTAGTGATTGAAAAGACGGATATAACCAATCACTAGAAAAACTTATAATCATCCAATCACATTTAGATTTTATAAGATTTTTTGACAAAGTTTTTTTATCTGAGCCTAGATCAAATAAATCCAAGGCAGTAGAAATTGTTATATAACTATTCGCATCAAATCTTTCAACGAATCTTTCTCCTTGGTATGCTAAATAACTTCCAATAGAAAATTTTTTTTCAAAACTGGTTGATATTTCTCTGGGATTATTTCTATCTATTTCAAATTTTTCATTCATAGACTCCGGAGAAAGATATGTTATATGACCTAACATTCGAGCTAATGCCAAGCCTATATCAGGCTTCTTTTTCTGATTATAATAGTTACCAGAATTAAAGTTAGGGTCACTAATTATAGAATTTCTCCCAACAACATCAAATGCTAATCCTTGAGTTGTCAATCTAGGTGATGATGCTATGGGTACACAACCTAGGATTTTATCAGGATATCTAGTAGCCCACTCGAGACATTGAAATCCACCAAGTGATCCTCCTACCACACCTAATAATTTATCAATTTTCAAATGATCAATAAGATTTTTTTGTACATTTACCATATCTCCAACGGTAATTAAAGGAAAATCTGGACCATAGTAATTACCTGTTTTCTTATTTATAGAATTTGGTCCAGTAGTTCCTCTACAGCTACCAAGGATATTGGAACAAATTACAAAATACTTATCAGTATCTATGTACTTACCAGGACCAACCATAATATCCCACCATCCAGGAATATCATCTGGATTATGTTTTGCGACATGAGAGTCTCCGGTTATAGCATGACATATCATAATGCAGTTAGATTTTTTAGAATCTAACTTTCCATAGGTTTCATATGCAACAACAACATCATCAAGAAAACCTCCACGTTCTAAATTTAATCTAAATGGAAGTTTGAATTCTTTGAGATATTTTGAATATTGATAAGTCCTATCTTCGTCTGAACTATTAAAATCTTTCATTTATTAATCCCAATTGTCCATGCAATGCTATCCCTCTCAATTTAATAAAGGGATAGCATCAATTTATTATTATGATAAAGCTTGATCTATATCATTAATAATATCATCTACATCCTCTATCCCTATTGATAATCTGATGTATTCCGGAGTCACACCAGTTCTTGCTTGTTCTTCCTCAGTCAATTGAGAATGAGTTGTTGAAGCAGGATGGATAACAAGTGTTTTTGCATCACCTATGTTAGCCAAGTGGCTTGCAAGAATAGTTTTGTTTATAAAATTAACAGCAGCCTCTTTCCCTCCTTTAATTCCAAAACCAATAATAGCTCCTACTCCATCTGGTAAATATTTCTTACCTCTTTCGTGGTCAGGATGACTTTCTAATCCAGGGTAATTAACCCAATCTACATTCTTATGGTTATTTAGAAATTCTGCTACTTTTTGTGAATTTTCACAGTGTCTAGGCATTCTTAAATGCAAAGTCTCTACGCCTTGTAAAGTTGCCCAAGCAGCAAATGGACTCATACAAGCACCTGTATCTCTAAGCCAATGTGTTCTTATGTGAATCAAATATGCAATGTTTCCCATTGGTCTTAGTACTTCTTCAAAAATTGCTCCGTGATAAGATTCAGAAGGAGCACAAAATTCTGGCCATTTCTCTGGGTTATCTGCCCATTTAAAATTACCACTATCCACTATTACCCCACCTATGTGAACGCCATGTCCTCCTATAAATTTGGTAGTGGAATGTATGACAATATCAGTCCCATACTCTATTGGTCTAAGCAAATAAGGTGTCATAACTGTATTGTCACAAAGCAAAGGGAGTCCATTTTCATGACTAATATCAGCTAATTTCTGAAAGTCTGGAATATCATTTTTTGGATTACCCAAAGATTCATAGTAAACACATCTAGTATTTTCATCAACCAACTCATTTATTTTTTCTGGTTCAGATGGATCAAAAAATCTTACTTCTATACCTAATTTTGTAAAGGTTTGAGTAAATAATGTCCAAGTCCCACCATATAAATTTGTAGAAGAAATAAAGTTCTGACCTGAATGCACAATTGTTAATAATGCAGCATTTATAGCAGCTTGACCAGAAGCAAATGCTAATCCTGTAACACCTCCATCTAACGCGGCAATTCTTTTTTCCAACACATCATTTGTGGGATTCATCAATCTTGAATAAATGTTCCCAAATTCTGCCAATGCAAAAAGATTAGCAGCATGATCTGTATCATTGAACACATAGGAAGTTGTAGGGTAAATTGGAACAGCCCTTGAATTCGTCGTCGGATCTGGTTCTTGCCCAGCATGTAAAGCTTGTGTATTAAATTTATATTCCTCACTCATAATTAATTCTCCTTAAATGAAAAAACCCCTTATCGGGGTTCTTCTAAATTTTTATTACCTATGAAACTATTTCTTTACAACAAAATCTAGACGTCCCCCTTAGAGAAAGTCATCATCATTGACATGAATTTTGTGTATGTATTTAATTTCATAAATTGAAGTATACTACCATTATTATTTTTTTTCAAATGATTGCTTTAAACATTTATAAAAATATGTATCTATAATAATTAGTATTCTAAAATTTAGCAAACTAATAATTTGAACCCAATTATTGAAGTATTAAAATCTCGTGAATTTTCTAAACTATGGTTTGTAGGAGCTACGGGAATGACAATGAGATGGATAGAAACCATAGCATTGGGCATTTACGTTTATGATTTAACTGGAGATGAGTTTAAAGTAGGAATAGTATTTTTTTTTAGAATGTCACCGATGCTTTTTTTTGGTGCTATAGCTGGTGTTTTTGCTGATCAATATAACAAAAAAAAGATCCTTTCTTTTATATTACTTTTAACATCATTTATTTACTTATTGTTAGGAATTAGTGCACTGACGGGGAATCTAAATTACACTCAAATTTGCTTGGGGGCATTTTTTGCTGGAATAGCTTGGTCCATTGATTTTCCTATAAGAAGATCTCTTTTAAGTGAAACAATTAAACCAAGGCTATATCCAAGTGCAATTGGATTGGATATGACATCAAGCAATATGGCAAGAATATTTGGTCCTATCATGGCTGGAATCGTTTTGATCAAATTTGATCTTTCTCCTATTTATTTTTTCGGCTCTTTCCTTTTTCTTTGTGGTTTTTTTGTATCTAACAATCTAATATATAATTTCATCTCTAAAAATGAAAAAAGTACTTTGAAAAATTTATCTTCTGAATTATATGAAGGTATAAAGTACATTTTTAGTAGTAAGATTTTATTGGCTGTTTTATCAGCAACAATCATAGTTAATTCTTTGGTTTTTACTTATCAAAGTCAAATCGCAGTAATTGTTTTAAATAATCTGTCTAAAGGTTCATTTTTTATTGGTTTGCTTGCTGGGCTAGAAGGCCTCGGTGCAACAATTGGAACTTTATTAATTGCCAATTTCACTTTCTCTCGAGCTTATATTAAGATCTTCTTTGGTGGTTCATTTTTATTCGCTATTTGTATATTGATTTTCTCACAATCGAGTTCATTGTTTCTTTGTGGCGCTTTAATGATCATCGCTGGTCTTGGAATGTCTGGATTTGGAACTATGCAATCTATTTTAGTCATTAGCAAAGCTAGTCAAAAAATAAGAGGAAGAGTTCTAGGAGTATTAGCAATAACAATAGGTACTCAACCAATAGGAGCATTTGTTTTAGGATATTTTTCCAGAGAATATGGATCAAGTTATGCAGTTGCGATATCTATCATTTTAGCTATCGCGATATTATTATTTGTTGGAGCTTGGTATAAACTATCAAAATTATCTAATTAAACACATAATCTATGATTAGAGCTGTGACAACACCTAGTAAAGTGGCTGTTATACCTACTAAAATAAATATAACCCATTTATTCATTGTTGTTTAAAATAATAATTTCATCATTTTGAAAAATCATTCCGGAATTTATAGGTGTAGCAAAAACATACATGTTGCCTGATAATTTTTTTATAAGATCTGGATCATTATATTTACGACTAGCACAAGCATCTTTTACCAGTGTGATTTCCATGTTTATATTATTATTGATAACTATTTTTTGACCCTTTTTACAATTATTTAAATCAATTCCATCAATCAACAAGTTTTCTCTAAGAGATCCTTGTTTTAGTTTATGTTTATCATATAACGAGCCTTCAACAATCATAATTTGTCTATCATTCTTAGGATCTGAATATCTATCGCCTTCAAAGCCATTATTTGCCAAAACACGGATTTTACTTCTATTCATCATAGGCA
>CEVM01014873.1_pt1 | contig 45224 bp, 45 predicted proteins | sample 531481 | NCBI WGS metagenome assembly CEVM01 (sample SAMEA2623649, study PRJEB7988) | marine metagenome | biome: marine biome (ENVO:00000447); feature: mesopelagic zone (ENVO:00000213) & marine oxygen minimum zone (ENVO:01000065); material: "saline water (ENVO:00002010), including plankton...
TAAAGCCCCAATAACCATATAAAATTTTTAAAACAAAGTAGGATGGGAAACCTGCTAAAACTACCCCACCTAAAGCTGTAAAAAAAAGTGAAGCCGCTATTAATTTCTTAGGTTGAAACCTGTCTGAAATTACACCTCCATATACATAAGACAACAATGCTATAGTTCCATATACGGAAAACAAGCTTCCTAACTGAAGATTATTTAAATTGAACACTTCCAAGAATGTAGGTCTAAACACTCTAGCTAAAACATATGGTAATACAAAAATTAATTCTCCAGAAAGTATTAATAGAGTTATACTTAAAAAAGAACCCTTTTTAAGTAGAGGATCTTTCAACTTAATTTTTATTGATTTTTTACAATATACATCAATTTAAACGATTAGAAGGGGCTGAATTAAAAGATGAATTCAATGCATTAGTTAAAAAATATAAACCAATTCTATTAAAAGATTTTTAATTACAATATTTATCATTCTAAAGTACCTACTTGGACAGAAGTAAAATTTATATTTCAGTATCTAACCCACTCCTCTTTTGAATTATTCTTAGATAGTTGTAGATTGTAAATATGAAAAAATCAAAAATAGCTGGTAAAGCTCCACAAATGGAACAATTAGAATTTGGAAAAACATATGCTTGGTGTGCTTGTGGAATGTCAGCAAATCAACCTTGGTGTAATGGTTTTCATAAGGGAACTAATTTTTCACCGTCAGTCTTTAAAGCTAATGAGTCTAAAACAGCTGCTATGTGCATGTGTAAACAAACAAAGAATCCACCTTTTTGTGATGGTTCGCATAGAGAATTATAATAATTTCATAGAATCAAGACTCTAATATATTGGCTTACCTTGATATTAACTCTCATTTAACAAAGAAAAGACAACTCTTTTTAGTATTAATAAAGTTTAGAAAAATCACTAATTAAGACCCCTTTTTGAATTTTAATTAGATGTTGTAACATCATTCTTTTATCCGTGAAATAATTTTTGAATATTTTTAATGTAACCTTTGCTTATCACAAAAATAATGGTAAGTTTGCGTTACATTTTTAACTTAAATATAAAATTATGGAAAGTGAAATATTAATACCAGCTTTAGGAATGCTAGTGCCAATTGTTATCCTCGGGATAATTTTCGCATATAGTTATGGTAGCGATAAAATTAAATATAATACTATTATTGAAGTTTCTAAAAACATAAAAGATAGTGAACAAATCCAAGAACTACTTGAAAGTTTAGCAGAAAGAAAAAAATCACCTATTGATTTAAGAAGAACTGGTTTAATAACAATTTTTGTAGGAGTTGGGATAAGCGCTTTAGGTTATTTTGGCCTTGGTATAGATGTTGTTTTTGGTGCAGGTTTATTGGTAATGTTTATTGGAATTGGTCAGATGTTTGCAGGGTATATTTATCCCAATCAACCGGATGAAATAAATAGAACTGTTGAAGGTTATGAAAAGAAATAAGTTTGGGAAGAGACCACAAATACCTTTTAAACAATCTTGAAGAACTTAGAAAATCTGCAGGGTTAACTCAACAAGAACTTTCAGAAAGCGCTGACGTTTCAAGAAAAAGCATCAATGCTATTGAAAATGGAATTTATGTGCCTTCTACAGTTCTCGCATTGAAAATTGCAATAACCCTAAAGTGTAAAGTTGAGGATTTATTTAAATTACCTTAGAGAACACTGCAATAAACAAAAAACCCCACTAACCCCACTCTCCTTTTGAATTTTGCTTAATTGATTTTAAATATCTCCTTTTTTTCTAGTCTTTCATATTGACAATGAGTAGGAAAGCTTAAATATGCAGAATCAGGTGCAAGAAACAGTTCATTATCATGACCCACTAAAGAAATTCTTTTTAGAATTTCATCTTTATTTGTTACAGTAGAATCATATTTTATTATAGCAGTTTGGGTATATTTATTCCAATTTACTTTTACTATTTTATTTAAATTTCCAGTTTTTTCTATTCTCATTTTACAATTTCCACAAACCCCTAAAATTTTAACGGTCTCAGTTTTTTGATTATTTATTTGAGCACTTGACTCTTTATATGTTAACATTAAAGTCAATAAAAGAATTATTTTTACTATTAAATTCATATTTATATATTATTACTAATAAATATAATTTATAAAAAAAGTACATTTAATCAAACATTTTGTGTTTTTTTTCATTTTCCATTTATAATTAAAAATATGAACAAATTATTAATACTACTTTTATTTATTTCTTTTGATTTCAATGATCAAGACATTAAAGGTGTTGATTTTAAAAAACATTTAATAACACAAAAAAATTCTTTTCTTGTTTATTGGAAAAAAGACACAACTCTATTTACAGGTGTTGCAATAGAATATTATAAGAATGGTATATTATCATCTTCAAAAACCTATAAAAATGGGGAAAAAGATGAATTATGGAGAGAATGGTATAGAAATGGTCAATTAAAATGGGCAGGAACTTATAAGGATGAAAAAGAAGATGGATTATGGAGAGGATGGTATGAAAATGGTAAGTTAGAATCAGAAGGAAGTTATAAGGATGGAAAGTGGGATGGATTATGGAGAGGATGGTATGAAAATGGTAATAAAAGAGGTGAGTGGAATTGGAAAAATGGTGAATGGGATGGATTACAAAGACATTGGCATGAAAATGGTCAGTTATGGTTTGAAATTAATAGTAAAAATGGAGAAGAAATAAGTAAAAAATGTTGGGATGAAAATGGAAATGTAAAAGAATGTAAATAATAAACTCCACTAATTAAACTCTCCCCTTTTGAATTTTGCACTAATATTTTTAGCTTGTAGTTATGAGAATATTATTAATACTATTTATTTTCTTATTTAACTACACTACTTATACTCAAACCGCAAAAGAATATTATAATAGTGGTCTTGAAAAACATCAAAATGGAGACTATTATGGTGCTATTGCTGACTATACTAAATCCATTGAACTTAACCCTAATTTTGCTTATTCTTATTTCAATAGAGGTATTGCAAAAGAAATACTTGAGGATTTAAATGGTGCTTGTGCAGACTACAAAATAGCTGCCAGGATGGGACATACATATGCTCAAGAAATTGTTAGTGACTATTGCGACTAAATATGAATTTTGATTTGATATTATTAAAGGTATAAATTAATAACATCAACTAAATTCCACCCCGTTGCAAAAGCAAGTATTATTACTATAAAATAATCTAACCATTCAGGTATATATTTTATAACAAAAGGTCTACCAAAAAAGTAAGACATAATAACTAAAAACGATATAGCATTATAAAGTAATCCCTCATCCATATACTAAAGGTATTAAAAACAATTAATTATTCAAAAAAAACCTATTCCCACCATTTTCATTATAAATATAATTTCATTTTTATTAAACTTACATTTTAACTAAACAATAAAATTATGAAAAATTGGAAAAACAAAGTATTAGGAACATTCGCAGTAATAGGCTTAATGAGTTTATTAATTAGTAGTACTTCTTCACAGTCGCAAAACGGAAAATGGATGATTGCGGTTGGAGCTGGCGGTGGAGCTGCTCAAAACAATGAACTAATTCTTAAAATGGATACTCAAACTGGACAAGTGTATAGATGGGACAAAAAAGGTTTAAAAAGATTCGAGGGTACATGGGTCAAATTTATAGTTGATTAAATCCCCTCACATCTAATATTTGGGTTTTGATTTAATATCATTAGATTAAAGTTATGAAATACGAATTTGAAAAAAATTTTTTAGATAAGGGTATAATGACATTAAGATTTAAAATAAATTATTGGTTATTAAAAAAATTAGGACTTAATGGATTTGGTCTATTTGCATTTATTTGGGGGATATTTATTGGAATTATTATTTATGAATTTATTCTAAAATAAATAAACAAACAACCAATAAATTAACCTTCACTTTTGAATTTTAATTATTTTTCCTTTGATATATTTTTAATTCCTTATCTGGAACAATAACAGTTCTGTTTTCCCACATTTCAGGTGTATAAGCAAACTCTTTTTTAAACTTCATATATTTAGGTTCATTAATTTTATCATAATTTTCTTTATTTAGTTCATACTTATCCAACACTAAAATTTCTGCATTGCTATAAATATCCAAAGCTAATTCCATTGCTAATTTTATTTTGTTTAGAACCTTATCAAATAAAAATTTCTTTTCTTTTTTCAACAAAGAAATATTACGATTCAAAGAAGCAAATTCTATTTTTTTTGATTTAATGTATTTGAGATAATAACCAGCATCTCCTTTCACAAAAATTACTCGAGCACCTCTATTTTTCATGGAATGGCTAAGCCCAAATAACTGAATATTTTGATTTGACTTACCTGGAGCATATTCATAATCAAGTTGCAGTATGGCATAATTATCAGAATTTACATACATGATACCTTGATAAAGACCATTTTTTTCTGGTTTAAAGTTAATTTCATAAACCAATTCTTCATTAAATACAGTCAAATTTATTTCGTATTGATATTTATTAGGACTAGTAATAAATTCCCAATTTTTAGATTTTATACTTGAATATTGCTTCATCAAATTATTAATACTGTATTTTATATAATTAGTATGAATATAATAATTCAAAGAATCTTTGCTATGAAATTCTTCTACTGAATCAAGTTCCTCATCATCAATATTCACATTAAACAACAAACCTGAATTTACTTTATAATAAACCTTATTGTTTTTTTTACTTTCATCAAAATCTAAATATAAATCGGTAAGCTTTTCATCAATTTTCTTTTCAAGTATTTTCATGGATCCTTCTTCTAATGAAATACCTTCAATAGGTTGAATCTTTTTTTTTTCACTATAACTAAAAACATTTATTATAGCATCTTGATACTGAATAATTTCTTTAGGAATCATTTTAAAAACATCAGAAACTAATTCCTTATTTAACATTTCAAAGTTTGATTTTTTTAATTTTAATTCGTTTTCCTTAGAAAAGGAAATATTTAAATAATTATGAAAAAAAATTTTACTTCTAAAATTTTGTTGTGGGTAGTTTTCAATATAATTTGTTTCAATTAGTTTAATTATATCTTTTACTGAAAGATTTTGTGCATAAATTGAAACATTAGGTAATTTCAACAAAGATTTACGAAGGTATATGAATTCAAATTCTTCAATATCTTTAGTGGAAATTTTAAAATTTTCATATCCCATATAGCTAAAAATAATACTGTCATTATTGTTAGCAATTTCTATATCTAAAATAAACTCTCCTTGGGAATTGGATACCGTTCCAATGGATTTACCTTCAATAAAAATATTGGCAAATGATAATGGTTCTTTTGTCTCAAAATCAAAAACCTTACCATTAAAAAAATTATTTTGAGCAAATAAAAAAAAAGGGAAACATGATAAAAAACAAATATGAATATAAAATTTGATTAATTTTTTCATTTCTATCTTAGATTAAATTTAAATGAATTAAATACTGATCCACTCTCCTTATTAATTTTGATTTATTGCTTAGGTTTTAAGTAAGTAAATATAAATTAATTCTAAACATGAATCTTAGTCATATTTTGAATTTTTATTTATTGTTAATAGATTAGTTTTTTTTAACTAAAAATTTAAATAATGAAAAACCTATTTTTAATAATAATTTTATTTTTTGCTATAAATGCTAATGCCCAACAGGGATTTGTTATGATGAATCAAAACAAAGTTGAATTTTCCAATCAAGGAAAAGCATATAAAATTTTTGATGATTATTTGAATCCAATTTGGAATCAACTAGTTGATGAAGGAATGATAATTTCTTATTCAATGATGACTCATGCATGGGGTGATGAATGGAATTTAAATTATATGATTATAACTAAAGATCACGCCTCATTTTTAAAAGCTTGGAGCGAAGGATTTAAAAGAATTCGTAGTACTGTACCACAAGAAAAATGGGATGAATTGATGAGATATACTTTAGAACACAAAGACAATCTTTACAGTTTAAGGCATCATTATGATGGTAAAAAAAATTAAAAAAGAAATCAATTAACTTCCCTTTGAAATTTTGATCTTTTATGGGTTGATTAAAGAGATGAAAAGTAAATACTTTATTATTTTTTTGAAATTATCATTAATTGGAGTATTTGCTTTTTTAACATGGGCAGCTCTTTGGGAAATATTATATGCTGAACACGTTGATGGATTTATACCTTACATAGGTATAATTACTTTTATTTTATTTCTAGCATTATTGTTTAATTTTTTAAAAAAAATCTTACAAAAAAGTAGTTTTTTTAAATAAAAAAACCCCACTAATTAAACTCCTCTTTTGAATTTATGATTGATGTTTGTAGATTAGAGTGATGAAAAACTTTTTCTCTGTTTTAACGTTGATAGTATTTTCATTTAATCTCCACAGCCAATCTCAAAATGATAGTACAAAATCTATCAAAGCATATAAAATCAATAGAGAGGAAATAATACTTGATGGGAAGCTAGATGAATTATTCTGGAATAATATAAAAGGAATTGATAGGTTTTTAATGCAAGAACCTGTGGAAGGAAATATACCTACAGAGAATACTTTAATCAAAATAGCATATGACGAAAACTATCTTTATATAGGGGCTATCTTATATGATTCTGATCCTAAAGGAATTAAATCTTTTAAAATGAAAAAAGATTCTCCTCTCAATACTGATGATAGATTTATGTGGATTCTTGATACTTACCTTGATGGTAGAAATGCATATTTTTTTGAAATAAATCCCAAGGGACTTATGGGAGATGGCTTGTTATCAATTGGACAGGGTTTAAGTTTAAATAAAAATTGGGATGGAATTTGGAGACCTTGGACTTTTATTGGAGATTTTGGTTGGTCTACAGAAATTCGTATTCCTTTTCACACACTAAATTTTGATCCTAAAATTAGTACTTGGGGAATTAATTTTCAAAGAACCGTTAGAAGGAAAAATGAAGAAATATTATGGACAGGTCACAAAAGAAATCAAGGACTCTTTAGACCTCAAAACGCAGGAAGATTAGAAGGTTTAAAAGATATTTCTCAAGGACTAGGTTTAGAAATTATTGGGTATGGTAAAATTGAAAAATCAAAAATAGAAAAAGATGCTGGAGAAGGATATAATAAAAATACAAATTTAAATGGAGGAGTTGATATCAATTATAATCTTAATCCAGGTTTAAAAGCTTCTATTACTATTAATACTGACTTTGCTGAAACAGAAGTAGATGATAGACAAATTAATCTCACCAGATTTCCAATTAGATTTCCTGAAAAAAGAGATTTCTTTTTAGAAGGAGCAAATATTTACCAATTTGCACCAAGAAGTGGTGTATATCCTTACTTTTCAAGAAAAATAGGCCTTCAGTCCGGCAATCCTATACCCATCTTATATGGTGGAAAAATAATTGGTAAAATAGGAAAATTAGAAATAGTAGCACAACAAGTCAAAACAAAAAAAACAGATATAACAAATAGTGAAGATTTTTCTTTACTTAGATTAAAAAAAAATTTTTTAAAAGAAAGTAGTATTGGAATATTATATACTAGAAGACACTCTAAAGACAGTGAAAAACTCAATAAACCAATTCAAGATAGAAATACTTTAGGTATAGATTTAACATTAAATACATCTTCTTTTCTATCTAATAAAAATTTACAGTTTCAAGCATTTGCAATATTACACAACTCCCCTATTCCAAATGATATAATAACAAAAACTTGGGATCGATCTACTCGTGGACTTCGATTTAATTTTCCTAATAAACCATGGTCTGGAAGTGTATCTTATAGAGAATTTGGAAGTTCTTATAATCCTGCGATTGGTTTTGTACAAAGAAATTCATTTAGAAGAGTAGAACCAAAAATAAATTTTTCACCTCTCATAGAAAACAGTGATATTATTAGAGAGCTTACTTGGGAATTTAGTTTTGAAAACCTTATGGGTCTTAATTGGAAAAAAATGACTCAAAATATAAGATTTACTCCATTATCAATTCGTTTTGAAAGTGGAGATGAACTATCATATCAGTTTATTAAAAATTTTGAAAATCTTAACTTTAATTTTAATATTCTTGGTGACAATTCTATAATTATTCCAATAGGGATATACCCAAATTGGTCACATAAAATTGAATTTGAAACTGCTAATCATAGAAAATTAGTATATGAAATTGAAATAAATACTGGAGGATTTTGGTCTGGAAATCGTACTGATTACCAAAATAAGTTAACCGTAAGACCTTTTTCTGGAATTAATCTAAGCATAGGATATATTCATTCAAACGTTAAACTAAATGAAGGTAATTTTAAAACAAATCTATTTCGATTTTTAGGTAATTTTGATTTTTCACCTTTTATATCATTTTCTTCAAATATTCAATATGATGATGTTAGTGAAAGGTTAGGAATGAATAACAAATTTAGATATACTATTGTGCCGGGTTCAGATATTTATTTTGTTTATAATCATAATTGGATTGATCAAGAAGGAAAATTTAAAACAACATCAAATATAGGAATAACAAAAATTACTTATACTCATAGACTTTAAAATAGAAATCTTTGATTGACTATTACTAAAAATATAAATTAATTTACTGCTTAACCTTAAAAATCACAAACTAACTTATACTAATTAATCTCGACCTTTTGAATTTTAATTTGTTGTTGGTAGATTAGTTTTTTACTAACTAAACAACAAAAAATATGAAAAATTTAAAAGATAAAATCATTGGACTATTTGCAATAGTTGGAGTAATGACTTTATTAATGGGAAATAATAATTTACAAATTAACAATGAAAAATATAAAATTTCACCTATACCTCTAAATAACGGAAACACAGATGTATATTTATTAGATACAAGGACTGGAAAAGTATGGAAAGAATATCGTGGTAAATGGGAAGAACAAATAGAATCTTTAAATTAAAAAAAGACTTATTAATTAAATTTCCATTTTTTGAATTTTAATTAGTTGTTCTTAGATTGTGATATGGATTAAAATAGAATTATTAATTCAAAATGAAAATACTTAAACACCAGCACTGGCATATATTAATATTAATAGGATTATTATATTCTTTAAACCATTACACTAATCAAGATAGCAATGTGTTTAATGGAAGTTTATGGAATATAAGTACAGAAAATTGGTTTATTCTAGCAATTTTATCTCCAATCATCCACCAAATTTATGTTCTCTTGTGTTGGAGATATGAATTATTTTACAAAGGCTTAACCAATATATTTAAAGAAAATGCATTTAAAATTTATAAAAGAGGGTTTACTATACTTATACTATCAAGACCCACATTAATTATAATATTGTCTATATCCAACGCAATGACAATAAACATAGGTCCTACTCTACCTTATATTTTATCATTAGCACTACTTATTCCTGGAGTATATGCTCAATACTCTGTATTTAAATATTTCGGTATTAATAAAGCATTTGGATTAGATCATTTTGAACCTGAAAGATTTAGAAATGAAACATTTTGTAAAAAAGGTATATTCAAATATACTTCCAATGGCATGTATACATTTGCTTTCTTTCTTATTTGGATACCAGGGATTTTATTACAATCAAAAGCTGCTTTATTAGCAGCTTTGTTTCATCATATATATATTTGGGTTCATTATTATTTTACTGAATTACCAGATATAAAAATTATTTATGAAAAAAAATAAAATTCAAATGAGCAATCTAAATACATTATTAATCTTAATTTTTATTTGTTTTTCTTGTACAATTTCAAAACCTACATCTTCTGATGGTTTTGATAGAAATATATCAATGGATGAAAAAATAAATGAATACTCTGAAATAAGCATTCTAAATCGTATAAGAAGTATACCAGGACTAAAAATAAATGGACCTGATGATAACAATGCTCAAGTATACGTAACTGGAATAACTAGTGTAAAATTTACTCAAGAAGTAACATTTTATTTAAATGGTATGAGAGTCGGTACATATTCTCAATTTTCAACACTTATCAAACCTGGGGAAATTAAAAGCATGAGATTATTAAAAGGGGCATCAGCTGCAAATATTTATGGTGAGGAAGGCACTTGGGGTGTAATGCTTGTTAAAACAAAGTAATAAAAATTTATTTAAAATCTATCTTTAAAACTCTTATTGGTTTACAAAATTTATATACTTAAATTACAATTCACATATAATTAAATGTATGAATTTTAAATTAATTCTATTTTTTATATCATTAACAAGTATACTTTTAGTAAGTTCATTTTTTTACAACAAACCATCAGAAATAACAAACAATTCTATTCATTCAAATGACTTATTAGTTTATATGTCTCCTACATGTAATTGTTGTAAAAATTGGACAAAACACTTAAGTGATTATGGTTTTTTAGTTAAAAGTAAATTAGAAAACAACATGAATTCTATTAAATCAAAAGCGGGAATAACATCAAATTTAGTTTCATGCCATACAGCTTTCATAGACGATTATGTTATTGAAGGTCATGTACCTCCAAAAGACATATTAAAACTACTTTCTGAGAAACCAAATATCAAAGGATTAAGTGTTCCTGGCATGCCCGCAGGTTCAAATGTTCCTGGAATGGAAGTTCGTCCTGAAAAAGCTAATTTTGATGTATTAGCAATAAATAATGATGGATCTACGAGTATATGGAATCATTATGAGTAAAACCTTATTTTAATGACTGCATTTACTTTATTTAATTATTTTTTAATTTTTAGTTTGGGATTTTCTTTAATTATAAAATTACAATCAACAAGTCAAAAAATTTCATTTTATACTTTTATTATAAACAATAAATTAAGAATAATAAAATGGTTAATAATGCCAACAATACTTTATATATTTCTCATTATTGCTAGTATCTAAAAAGAAATTCGAATATTTTTCTTTTGAATTTAATAACTATCCTCTATGTTTAAGGTATGATAAAATGTAAAATCATTCTTGAATATATTGAAAATAAGACCTTTGTCTTAAAGGGCCATAGAATCAAAATAATTTGGGATGAAAACTTAAAAAAAAGATGTTTAGAATCTTTTTACCCCATATCAAAAAATATCTATTATAATCTACTTCCAAAGGGTAATAACTAAATAATATTTTTAAAATTGTTGAAATTTTATTTTAAGAAATAACGTAAAAAACATCATTATTAATTTATACAATATAAAAGAATATTATTATATTTTAAATAAAACATATGGAATGGATTGAAATTATTGGAATAATAGGAGCTATCTTATCTGGAATTACTTTTTTTCCTCAAGTATATAGAACTTGGAAATTAAAATCAGCAAAGGAGCTATCATTAACAATGATTTTAATTATACTTTTAAGTAATGTCATTTGGTTAATTTATGCATTTAATAAGAATGATATGGCCATAATTTATGCAAATCTTTTTGTGGGATCATGTGCACTCACAATATTATACTTTAAATTAAAATATAAATAATAATCATTCTATAACTATTAAATCTCAAAATGTATGAGTAAGTATATTCTCATAATTTTTTGTTCATTATTATTAATTTCTTGTGATGAAAATGAATTAATTAAAGATCCACCTACTTATGAGTATGATAATTGTAGTTTTATAGCAGATGAAATATTTGATTATGATCTTTTTCAAAATTATTTTATACTAAAATTAAATTTTAGTTATATGCCAGATATTATACATTCAGATACCCTAATGAATGATTATTACTATTTAAAAATTAAAAATAAAAACATAAATGGAACTTATAGAATAACTGATGCAAATGTTAGGTATAAACTGAATAAAGTTGTACCATATGATGATATATCAAAAAAAGAGTACCCTTTTACTATTACCTTATATAATAAAGAAGTATGTGTTTTTTTAGATTTACAAAATGCAGAAAGTTGTGAGTGCAATTAAATACTAAATTTGATAGTAAAAACTGTCTCTTAATAATTTAAGGCTTTTTGGAACAGCAACATCAGGATTCTCATTACCTTCAAATTCTAGAGAAATATAGCCTTTGTAATTATTTTTTCTCATTACCGAACCTATTTTATTATAATCTATATCAAGTTGATACCACACTCCACCACCATAATATGTCTTGGCTTGAATCAAACAGGCGTAAGGTGCAAGCATCTCAATTTGATTATCTCTATCCTCTAGAAAATTACCAGTATCTAACGTTACACGTAGCCAGGGACTATCAATAGCATCAACAATTCTTTTTACTCCATACGCTGAAATACCCAAACCCCAATGATTCTCTAAACCAAGAACAACACCACATTTTTCAGCAGTAGGAATACATTTTTCAATGGATTCAATTACCCAAGGAAAACCATCTTCGTCAGTATATCCCTTAATTGGTGGTTCAATACCTTTGTTTTCCATCAAAGCATCAAATGACTCAGAAGTACCCCATCTTCCTGTATTAATTCTCATAGTTGGAATACCAAGTTTATAAGCAATTTCAATTTGATCAATAGTTTTTTTAATGTTTTTATCCCTATACTCCTTACTTGGATTTACAAATCCTTGATGCGTTGATAAACCCATAATATCTAAACCCGCATCAAATGCTTGTTTTTTTAAGTTTTGAAGATGACTATTATCAACTGATGACATTTGAACAAGAAGAAATTCAATACCATCAAATCCCATAGCTGAAGCTTTATCAATACAATAATTCATAGTAGGTTTAGTATTGGAATCAAAATGCCAAAATGAATAAGAAGATACGCCAATTTTATTTTTTCTAAATGATTTTTTTTTATCAGAAACGAATCCAATTAAAGGAACTGATGAAGCAAGAGTCAGGGCACTAGATACTTTTATAAAATCTCTTCTTATCATTAAAATTAATTTAACATTTCAATATTAATATTTTTCCATTTAACCTTAATATTCCCTCCATCATGAATTTGAAGAGCTATTGACCCAACACCTTTTCCAATTTTATCATCATTAATGTTTATCATTTTAATACCATTTATCCAGGTTGTAACTTCGTTATTATATACCTTAATTTTCATAAAATTCCATTGATTTAAAACAACAACATCGTCATATTCACTAGGAGGCTGAATAAGCCATCCTCTACCATATGATTCATATATACCACCACTATGACTTCCAGGAGGTGCAACTTCAACCTGCCATCCAGAAATTTTTGTACCTTCTATATTAGATCTAAAGAATACACCACTATTCCCATCAGACTCTTGATTAAACTCAAGTGTCAAAATAAAATTATCATAAAATTTTTCTGTAGCTAAATACCCATACCCTTTATCAGGGCCACTTTCACATATCAGTAAATTGTCTTTAACATACCATTTTTCTGTTCCATAAATCTTCCAACCCGTCAAATCAGTACCATTAAAAAGAACTATTTTATCAACATTTAAAGAAATCGAGAAAAAAATAAATAATATATTTATAATCATTTTATAATGCAGGTTTAGTGCCCATTAATTTAAGAAAATTAAAATGTGATTTAATAGCATCCCTAGTTGTCCTATACTCATTATAAGGTAAATTAAATTCTAGAGCTGTTTTCTTAACAATTTTAGATATTTTTTTATAATGAATATGAGATATTTTAGGAAAAAGATGGTGTTCTACTTGAAAATTTAATCCACCAGAAAACCAATTTAAAATTTTATTATTTGTAGAAAAATTAGAAGTTGTAAAGAGTTGATGTATAGCCCATGAATTTTTCATATTACCAAGGTTAGAAGGTAAAGGCATTTCTACTTTTTCAACAACATGAGCAAGTTGAAAAACAATAGTTAAAATTATACCTGCTATATAATGCAAGATAAAAAATCCAATTAATATTTTCCACCAAGCTAAATTTAAAAATATCATTGGCAGTACAATCCAAATTGTAAAATATATAATTTTTGTAAATATTAAATTAATCCATTGTTTTTTTGGACTAATAGGTTTTTTAAAAGATAATTTTCTTTTTAAATATCGAATTGTTTGAAAAAAATCTCCAGCAATAGCCCAATTAATGGTCATTAAACCATATAATAAAAATGAATAAAAATGTTGATATTTATGATAAGGAAACCATTTACTATGTTTAGAAAATCTTAATATTCTACCAGCTGCTAAATCTTCATCATGACCGTGAATATTTGTAAAAGTATGATGAAGAACATTATGTTGAATTTGCCAATTATATGCATTTCCAGCTAAAATATAAATACTACTGCCCATTAATTTATTAACCCATTTTTTATTTGAAAAAGAGCCGTGATTTCCATCATGCATAATGTTCATACCTACTCCAGCCATACCTATACTAGAAAATATAATTAACATTAATGATATCCACTGATTAGGATCAAAAACCATTATAATAAAATAAGGAACAATAAACATTGAAAAAATAATAACTGTTTTTAAATAAAGTTTCCAATTACCAGTTTTTCTTATTTTACTTTCTTTAAAATAGTCATTAACTCTTTTATTTAAGGTTTTAAAAAACTTATTAGAATCTATATTTGAAAATTTTGGAAGTGATAATAGTTTCATTAGAATTTTTTTTTAAATTAAAGGATTAATTTATAACACAAATTTCTAAATTAAAAATCATTATTACTAAATAATATAAACTTTATGAAACCTTATATTTTATCTGAAAATAATTGGAAAAACATAAATAAAAGTTCTTATGAACTTGCTATTTTACCTTGGGGCGCAACAGAAGCTCATAATTACCATTTACCATATGCAACAGACAATATTGAAGCAGAATCTATAATTAACGAATCAGGTAAAATTGCATGGGAAAAAGGCTCAAAATTTATCATATTACCTACAATTCCTTTTGGAATAAATACTGGTCAAAAAGATATATTATTAGACATTAATTTAAATCCCAGTACACAACAGATGATCCTTAATGATGTTATAGCCGTTTTAAATAGGCAAGGAATTTATAAATTATTAGTTTTCAATAGTCATGGAGGAAATAATTTTAAAAATATGTTGAGAGAATTAGGCTTAAAATACCCTAAAATGTTTTTGTGTTCTTCAAATTGGTTTAAATCACTAGATAAATCAAATTACTTTGATAATGATGGAGACCATGCTGATGAACTTGAAACTAGCCTTATATTGTACCTCAGACCTGAACTAGTAGAAAAAAAAATACATTGGGGAGAAGGTAAAGAAAATAAAATTAATGTTAAATCATTAAGAGAAAATTGGACATGGTCAGAAAGGCAATGGTCAAAAGCAACAAATGATACAGGAATTGGAAATCCAATGAAATCAACTAAAGAAAAGGGAGAAAAATATTTTAAAGACGTATGTAATAAAGTTTCAAAATTGATTCAAGAACTCTGTAACGCAGACTTGAAAAATTTATATTCTAAAAATTAAAATAGTTTACCACTTGAAATGATATGTACCTTTTTTATCAATTCTCTCAAAAGTATGTTCTCCAAAACAATCTCTTTGAGCCTGAACTAAATTCATAGGTAAATTTCCAGATTTAAAAGAATCAAAATAACTAATGGAAGATAATAATCCAGATAATGGAATCTCATTTTCTATAGAATAGATTGATACTTTTCTAGCAGATTCTATATTTGAATTTATTATTTCTTTAATATTTAAATCAAAAAGTAAATTTTCTAATTCTGAATTTAAATCAAAAGCATTCATAAAATCTTGAAGCATTTTTGCTCTAATAATACATCCACCTCTCCAAATTTTACATATTTCAGAATAATTTAAATTATAAGATTTTTCATTTGAAGCAGATCGAAGCTGACTTAATCCCTGCGTAAAACAGATAATAAAACCAAATATCAATGACTTTTCAACGTCTTCAACAGTAATATGTATTGAAGATGTTTTATTGTTTTGAGTTTTATACATATTTTCTGCTTTTATTCTTTGATCTTTAAATGATGATATTATTCTCATAGAAACGGCTGAATCAATAGTTGGGACATTAATACCAAGATCCATTGCGTTTTGAGATGTCCATTTTCCTGTACCTTTTTGTTTGGCTTTATCCAAAATTACATCAATCATATAATTATCTGTTTCCATATCTTTTTTAGAAAAAATTTCTTTAGTAATTTCAATTAGATATGAATTCAAAATACCATCATTCCATTTTGAAAATATTTTTTGAATTTCATCATTATTTTTTTTAAATCCTCTTCTCAATAAATCATAAGACTCTGAAATTAACTGCATCATTGCATATTCAATACCATTATGTATCATTTTAACATAATGACCTGAAGAAGATTCACCCAAATATGCAACACAAGGAACGTTATCGACTTTAGAAGCAACACTTTCAAATATTGATTTGATTTTTAAATAAGGCTCTTTATTTCCACCAGGCATAATACTAGGTCCATATCGTGCTCCTTTAGAACCTCCAGAGACACCTGCTCCTAAAAAATTAATTTTCTTTGATTCTAAGTACTTAAAACGTCTTTCTGTATCATCAAAATGAGAATTTCCACCATCAATAATTATATCACCATGATCTAATAAAGGAAGAAATCTATCTATCATAGAATCTACTGGATTTCCAGCAGGAACAAGAAGCATAATTTTTCTAGGAGTAGATAAAGAATCAATAAAAACTTTATCTGACTGTGTACCATCAATATCAAAATCTTTACCTTCTTCTTTTAATAATTTAATTTTTTCTTTACTTGATGAAAGACCAATAGAAGAAAAACCATTTTCTGCTACATTTAGGATAAAATTTCTTCCCATAACTCCTAAACCAACCAGTCCAAAATCAAACTTCATATTGATTATTATTAAATTTTTAACAAATATCAATTAAAATTATTAATCAATAAATACAATTAGAATTTTTGTTTAAATATGTTTATATTCAACTCAAACAATGATAAAAACAAACTGCAATCTACTTGTAATATTTGGAGCAACAGGTGATCTGGCAAGAAGAAAATTATTTCCTGCATTAAATGACATTATATCTTCTAAAAAGTTACCTAAAAACACTTATCTTCTTGGTTGTGGTAGAAAAAAGATTGATAATAATATTTTTAATGATTTAGACACAAGTCTAAAAAATGAATCTACTTATCTAAAGGTAGATCCTAATTTTTATGATGATTTTATAAACCTTAAAAATAAAATTGAATCATATAATCTAAAATTTAAGATAGTTAATGTTATATTCTACTTATCTACTCCTCCTCAAGCCTACATAAACATAATTAATAAAATAGCAAAAGCTAATTTAAATAATGAGTCATCTGGTTTTAGAAGATTAGTCATTGAAAAACCATTTGGAAAAGATTTTGAATCCGCTAAAGAGATAAATAACTTATTAATTAATAAGTTTAATGAAAATCAGATCTATAGGATTGATCATTATTTAGGCAAAGAAACTGTTCAAAATATTCTAGTAACTAGATTTTCAAATACAATTTTTAATTCCTTATGGAAAAATAAGCATATAAGTCATATTGAAATTACTGCTGCAGAAAGTATAGGTATTGAAAACAGAGGAGAGTACTATGATAAAGCTGGAGCAATAAGAGATATGTTTCAAAATCATTTACTTGAATTACTTTGTCTTATATCTATGGAAATACCTAAATCTAACACATCAGATATGATAAGAGATGAAAAGTTAAAAGTTTTGAAAAAAATTAAAAAGATAAATACTAAAACAGATATTATTAGAGGTCAATATATAGAATCTGAAATTAATGGTAGAAAATTCAGTAGTTATAGAAAAAATAAAGGTGTAAATAAGGTTTCAAATACTGAAACATTTTTTGCTTGCAAATTATTTATTGATAATAAAAGATGGAGAGATATTCCTTTTTTTATAAGAACCGGTAAAAGATTACCAACAAAAGTAACTGAAATAGTTGTTCACTTTAAAAATGATAATTCATTTTTTAAAGAAAACAAATCATCAAATAATGTGTTGATTCTAAGGTTACAACCAGATGAAGGTGTTTTATTAAAATTTGATATAAAAAAACCAGGAGATAAAACTAAAATTTTAAATAAAAACTTAGAATTTCATTATAAATCATTAACTAATGAACAAATAATGAATGCATACGAAAGATTAATACTCGATGTTTTTATTGGTGATACAATGTTATTTGCAAGAAGTGATTTTGTTGAAGAAGCTTGGAAAGTAGTGGATCCAATCATTAGAAATATAAAATTGAACAAAATTAACCTTCTTGGTTATAAGTCTGGAACTTGGGGGCCAGAAGAATCAAACAATTTATTCAGAAACAAAAACACCTGGAGGTACCCATGTAAAAATTTAATAAATGATGGGGAAAGTTGTCTGTTGTAAAATGAACATAAAAATATTTAATACACCTAAACAAGTATCGAATGAACTATCATCATATATAATCAGTAAATATATTTTAAGGAGAAAAAATATAGCAATATCAGGAGGAAGTACTCCCATTATGTTATTTAAAGAGATATCAAAAAAACTTAAAAAGACAGAAAAGATTGAATCAAATTTTTATTGGATTGACGAGAGGTGTGTACTTCCAAAGTCTAAAGAAAGTAACTTTAAAACAGCTAATAATTATTTATTCAATAAAATTAACATAGATAAAAAAAATATTTATAGAATTAAAGGAGAAAATAACCCCAATGATGAACAAAAAAGATATACAGAAATACTAAAAAATAATTTAGAATCAATCAACAAACTACCTTCAATAGATTTATCCATACTTGGAATTGGTAATGATGGCCACACGGCATCAATATTTCCATACCAAATGAAAAAATTCATAGATTGTAACTCTTGTTTTGTAGGTACCCATCCTGTTTCTAAACAAAAAAGAATTAGTTTATCTAAAAATATTATTAATAACTCTAGTGAAATTATTTTTCATGTCACAGGAAAAAACAAAAGTGATGTTATTGATGAAATAATTAATGAAAGAGGAGATTATAAGTCATACCCCGCATCATACATCAAACCTTCATTTGGTAAATTATCATGGTATCTTGACTTTGATGCCGCAAAAAATTTAACAAAATGATTTGACGGTGCTAAAAAAAATAAAAAATATTGGACCTGGTTTAATTATAACTTCTGCATTTATAGGGCCAGGAACCGTAACTTTATGTTCCTTATCTGGCATTGAATTTGGATACTCATTAATATGGTGTGTTATCTTTTCCATCATCGCAACATGCTATCTACAAGAATTAAGTTCAAGACTAGGAATAATTTCTAGAAAGGGTTTAAGTGATGTACTAAAGGAAAATAAGAATCAGCTAATAAAGAATAGTTCTTACATTCTAATAGTTTTATCTCTATTTATTGGTAACACTGCTTATGAATCTGGAAATATCAGTGGAACAGTCATGGGCTTAGAAACTTTTCTTGGAAGTGGAATTATTCATAATTCATCAACTTCAATTAATATTTATCCCATATTGATTGGAATAATTTTAGTTGGAATAATTTTAGTTGGTTCATATAATATATTTGAAAAATTACTTGTGGGACTTGTATTTATAATGAGTATAACTTTTATTATTACAGCTATACTATCAAAACCAAGTTTAGGTGATTTAATTAGTGGACTTAAGCCATCTGTCAATGAAACTAATTATTTATACGTTATAGGGCTAATAGGAACAACTGTAGTTCCATATAATTTATTTCTTCACTCTTACATAGCTAAACAAAAATGGAAAACAATAGAAGATTATAAATTATCCATTCCAGATACCATTATATCAATTCTAATAGGAGGAATTATATCAATTTCAATTATTATAACAGCTGCATCAAATAACCATTTAATCAATGGTTCAAATATCAAAAGCGCTATTGATCTGGGAGGTCAACTTACTCCCTACTTAGGTGATTTTTCTAAATATTTTATTTCTATTGGACTTTTTTCAGCTGGAATAACATCTTCCATTACTGCACCTATCGCAACATCTTATGCTTTATCAGGAATATTTAATTATAAAGCTGAATGGAAGGATAAAAACTTTAAAATCGTTGCTATAGTGGTTATTCTCTTTGGTGTGATATTTTCATCAATAAATTATAACCCTATAATAATAATAAAGCTAGCTCAGTATATTAATGGACTATTTCTTCCTCTAATATCAATTTTTCTTTTATGGGCTATAAATCAGAAAAAAATTATGGGTAATTATATCAATTCTACAAGTTATAATTTATTAGGTATTGTTATCATTATGGTTTCAATATTAATTGGTTTAAAAAGTTTGATTACGATATAATGAAAAATATTGATATAAACTGTGACATGGGCGAAAGCTATTACGATAGAAAAATAGGTAATGACAAACAAATCATGAAATACATAAGCTCTTGTAATATTGCATGTGGTTTTCATGGAGGAGATCCTTATACTATTTCAAAAACTATAGACTACGCACTAATAAATAACGTAAAAATTGGAGCTCATCCATCTTTTAATGACATAGAAGGTTTTGGAAGAAAAATATTAAAAGTATCTAATAAGCAACTAAAAAATGAAATTATATACCAAATTAGTGCAGTAAAAGGTATGGTAGAATCTAAGGGAGGAACACTAAATCACGTAAAAGCACATGGCGCATTATATAATTTAGCAACTAAAAACAATGATGTAGCTAACATTATAATTGAATCAATATCTGAAATTGATAAAAAATTATTGATTTATGGCCCATCAATGATGGAATGGGAAACAATAGCTAAAAAGCATCAAATAAAATACATAAAAGAAGTTTTTGCAGATAGAAATTATAATGATGATCTGACTCTAGTTAATAGAAAAAATAATAATTCAATGATTGAAGATGTAGACTTAATGATAATTCACTTAAAAAATATAATAAATAAAGGTTTTGTAGAAACAATAAACAAAAGAAAAACACCTATTGAAGCAGATACAGTTTGCGTCCATGGAGATCAAAAAAATGCTCTATTATTTGCAAAATCTATTTATGATGAATTTAAAAATTTAATTGAATAGATAAACTTGTGTTTGAAATTATAAATATTGGAGATTCTTTTATATCAGTAAATTTTATAGAAAAAAAAATAAATTTATTTGAAATATCAAAACAACTTGAAAAAAGTAACATTAAAGAAATTGAAGATATAGTATGTTCAAACTCATCTATAGGGATAGAATATGACTCTGATAGCACCAACTATAAAACCATAAAAGATAAAATAAATAATCACTTACAATCTTTAAAGATTAATTCTAAAAAGAAAAAAACAAAAATATGGACTATCCCAATTTGTTATGACAAAGAATTTGCACTTGATATAGAAAAAATTTCAAAATCAACAGACTTGTCAAAAAGTTCAATTATAAAAATACATTTAAATCAAATTTATAGGGTAAATATGATAGGATTTATTCCTGGTTTTATTTACATGAAATCCCTAAATGATCAGTTAAAAATTAGTAGAAAAAAAAATCCAAGACTAAAAGTTCCAGAAGGATCTATCGGGATAGCAGATAACATGTGTGGTATTTATAATATTCAGAGCCCTGGAGGATGGAACATTATAGGTAGAACACCTTTATCTTTTTTTTCAATTTATAATTCACCACCTATTAAAATAAAACCAGAAGATGAAATTCAATTTAAAAAAATAAATAAAAAGGAGTTTTTTAAAATTTTACATGAAAAATAACTACATAAAATTTCTTAGCTCAGGTATACTTACGACAATTCAAGATTTAAAAAGAAAAGGATATAAAAAGTATGGCATACCTGAATCAGGACCTTTAGATAAAAAATCTGCAATGTATGCTAACTTTCTAGTTGGGAATCCCTTAAAAAATGAAGTAATTGAAACAACTTTTAAAGGTCCTAAAATTAAATTTTATTTTAACTGTTATATTGGTATAACGGGAGCTGAATCAAATATTACGGTTAACAAGAGAAAAATTAAAATAAACAAAACTATAAGTATTTTTAAAAATGACATATTAGATATAGGCAATATTATAAATGGTAATAGAAATTACATAGCTGTAAATGGTCAGTTTGATATTAATCCAACTTTTGGAAGTTTATCAACATATGAAAAAATACTTATAGGAGGAATTAAAGGTAAAAAATGTAAAAAAAATGATGTTATATATATAAACAAATCAAATAAAGTTCCTCTTCAAGATATAAATGAAACCTTAATTAAAAAATACTATAAAAAAAATTATACCATAAGAATTATTAAGGGGCCTGAATGGAATATTCTAACTAAAAAAGATAAAAACAATTTACTAAAAAACAAATACACAATTAGTTCACAGAGCGATAGAATGGGAATTAGATTAATTGGAAAAGAGATGAAAATGAAAAAATTATTAGATTTTGAAAGTTGTCATGTATTTAGAGGAGTTGTTCAATGTCCAAAAAATGGAAAACCAATCATTCTAATGAATGATTGCCAAACAACAGGAGGATATCCTAGAATTGCAATAATTGCAAAAAAAGATATCGATTTATTGTCTCAAATAAATCCAAATAAAACAATATCATTTAAAATTATAACACTTGAAGAATCTGAAAATCTAATATCCTACTCTATTAGAAAAGAAAAAAAATTATTAATCTAAGATGTTATAATTATTTTGTATCAAATTAAATTTCGACTTAATTTCATCTAATCTAGTATATGCATCATTTCCTGGTTTTTGATCAGCTCTACTTAACATTGACATTAGATAACTTAACTGATTTATAAGCATAGGTTGCATGTAAGGACCTTCTTTAATAGAAATTTTATTTTTTATTAATTTTAATTGTTTAACTCTTTTATTATTATTATTACTTTTTAACTCATTATTTAACTTGAATTCAAATTGCCTTAAATCACTAAGTAGAGTAGTTGTTTCAAGTAAAAATTTTTCTTGTTCTACATAAGTATCATCGTTTATATGAGATAACCGAGGATCAGGTAAAACACTGAATTTTCTCTCAAACTTCTTATCATCAATCTGCATAACAACCCTATAATTTCCAGGTTTTACAAGTGGACCATTTCTATATGATCTACTAACATTATTATGCCAAGAACCCTTATGTCGCATATTCCAATGAAACCTATTTATTCCTTGTTTTAAAGAAATTGAACTACTTGAAATAGATATAAAATCATTTGTAGACATTGAAAATTCTTCTATTGATTCTACTTTGTTTACACTAGAATAAGAGTTAATTAAATTATTATTTGAATTGTAAATTGAAAAAATAATTTTTTCAACATTACCATTTACTAAATAATCAAAATCTATACTTGGTTCAGAATAACTAATGTGATTATTGTTTCCAGATCTATATCTATATCTAATAGAATTATTCACAGGATATAAATTTATATCTTCACTTAAATTATATCTTAATAAATTAATATTATCTAAAATCCAAAATGATCTTCCCATTGTAGATAAAATTAGATTTCCTCTATGAATCTTAATATCTGTAACAGGTGTCACTGGTAAATTCAACTGTAAACTTTCCCAATTTTTTCCATCATCATAAGAAACATACATTCCAAACTCTGTTCCTGCATATAACAAGCCTTCCCTTATAGGATCTTCTCTTAAAACCCTAACAGGATGATTATTTGGTATTCCATTAGTTATTAATTCCCACGATTCTCCAAAATCTAATGTTTTATAGATATATGGTTTCCAATCACCCAATTGATATCTTAAAATTGTTACATAAGCTTTTTCCCTTTTAAAATGTGATGGTTCAACAGAATCAACTCTCCCTCCATTATTTACATCATTTGGAGTTACGTTAAGCCATGTAATACCACCGTCTTTAGTTAAATGAATTGGACCATCATTAGAACCAATCCACAAAACACCTTCAACTAGAGGAGATTCTCTTATTGAATATATTGTACTATAATACTCTTCACCTGTTATATCTCTAGTAATAGGGCTTCCAGATATTACCTGTTTATCATCTTCAAAAGCGGTCAAGTCTGGAGAAATTGTTTTCCATGTTTTACCATCATCAATAGTTTTATGAAGATATTGAGAACCATGATAAATAACATTAGGATTATGTGAAGAAACAAAAATTGGTGCAACTCTCTGAAATCTATATTTTAAATCCTTGGGATTATGTCCATAAATATTAGAAGCTCCTACATAATACTGCATTTCTTGTCCAGTCAACTTATTATATACACCAAACCTACCTTTACAATTAGAATAAACTATATTATGATTTCCTGGTTTAGGAACTGCAGGACCTGTCTCACATCCACCTGTGTTAATTATGTAAGCATTAGGTCCAGCTTGTACACCATAGGGTGGCCTGCTAGGAACAGCTATTGTTGAACTATTATCCTGTTGACCAGCATATAGCCAATATGGATATTGGTCATCTACTTCAACCTGATATAATTCTGCTGTAGGTTGATTAAATTGTGTGGTCCATGTTTTTCCAGAATTAAAGGTAATATTAGCACCTCCATCATTTGATTGTATCCATATGGATGTGTCGTTTGGATTTATCCAAATATCATGATTATCTCCATGAGGTGTAGATTTTGATTTCCATGTCTTACCACCATTATTAGATATCATAAATCTATTTGCACTCGAGTACAAAGTATTAGAATTTTTTGGGTTTGACTCAACATTTAAATAATAAAATGGCCTATTAACTAATTCTTCTCTACTATTCATCAATTTAAATGATTTTCCCCTATCAACTGACCTATAAATACCACCTTTACCATCAGATGCTTCAATCATTGCATATAATTTATTAGGATCTTCTTTGGATACGGCTAAATCAATTTTTCCAATATACCCTTTTGGAAGTCCATTTGATAATTTCATCCAAGTATTTCCAGCATCAACTGACTTATATATACCACCATTTAATGAACCACTAATAATTGTCCACGGTTTTCTTTCAGCTCTCCAAGATGCAGCATATATAATATTTGAATTATCTGGAGCTAATTCTACATCAACAATGCCAATTGAGTCAGAAATAAATAGAATTTTTTTCCATGATTTTCCAGCATCAATAGTTTTATAAAGACCTCTTTCTTTATTTTTTTGAAAAGGCTGACCTATTGCAGCAACGTATACATTATTTTGATTGTTTGGATCAATTTCAACTGCACCTATCTGACCCGCATTATTAAGACCAATAAAATTCCATGATTTTCCAGCATCAGTAGATTTATACATTCCTTTTCCAACAATTAAATTAGACCTAAGCCCATCAGTTCCTGTTCCTACATATATAATATTAGGATTTTTTTGATAAACATTTATCGCACCAATCGAAGGAGATTTAAAAAAACCATCTGAAATGTTTTTCCATGTAGTTCCAGCATCTGTAGTTTTCCATAAACCTCCACCAGTTGTACCCATATAAAAAGTATATTTTAATGATTCAACACCATGAACACTGGTGACTCTACCACCCCTAGTAGGCCCTACATTTCTATATTTAAGATTATTAAAGCGTATTTTATTTTCATTAGCTAAACTATTAAAAGGTCTATTTATAAAAAAAATTGAAATAACTATTAATATTATGATTTTCAAATTCATATTAATTTTTTAATTTATTATAAACTGCATTAGTTATCATTATATCCTGAACTGCAACACCAGTCAAATCTGCTACAGTGATATCATTTTCTGATTTTCTATAACTAATTTTAGAATCTATTACTAAACCTAATTCTACAAGATTATTCTTATTAATCAGATTTTCATCTATTGCTTTTTTTGTTTCACCTCTTTCTAAACACTGAGATATACTATCAACTACTAAACAGTCTGCCATTTTAAGTATGTTTGGATCAAGCTCTTGTTTCTCGCGTGTATCTGATCCAACTGCAGTTATATGTGTGCCCTTTCTAAGATCTCCTTTATTAATTAATGGTTTAGTAGCACTTGTTGTAGTAACTATTAAATTAGCTTTAGAACATAGTTCTTTTGAAGAATTAACTGGTTCTAGAAGAAAACCCATCTTTGACATATCATCAATGTATTTATCTGTATTTTTCTTATTTCTACCTAATACAACAACATCTTTACAGTCTGAAACCAATGCTAAATATTCAAGTTGCATCCTTGCTTGAATACCAGTACCCAAAATTCCAATTTTATTTATTTGTTTAGGAGCTAAATACTTAGCACAAATAGCGCCAGCTATCCCAGTTCTTATATCCGTTAAATGTCCCTCATCATGTAATACACATTTTAAATAACCAGAATTCTTATCAAACATTACCATTAATCCATGACTGGTACTTAAACCAAGAAAATCGTTTTTTGGAAATCCAGAAGCAATTTTTATGACATAGTTTTCATCTCTTTTTATATAGCCATATTTAATATGAACATCTCCTGGTGGATCATCAAAAATAAGCTCTCCAACAGGAGGAACTACAGAATTACCTCTTGAATATTCAACAAAACCTTTCTCTATTGGTTTAATTAAATCTAAACCCTTAAGTGCTTTAACTATTTGATTACGATTATAAATTATAGAACTCATAAAATTGATTTTAATGTATCATTTCCAATGTTTCCACCACATATTACTATACCAACATTCATTCCCTTAAATAATTTTTTATTTTTTAAAAAAGCAGCAACTGATACTGCAGCAGCTCCTTCAATTAATAATTTCTCATTGGCAATAAAGAATTTAATATTTTCAGCAATTTCCTCTTCTGAAACAAGATAAAAATCATCGATAAACTCCTCACAAAAATTGTAAGTTATAGAATCTCTCTCTATTCCTCCAGCAGAACCTTCAGATAGAGTTGGTAAAGAATCAAATTCTATTATTTTTCCCTTATTTAATGATACTTTCATTACTGGAGAATTTTCTGGTGAACATCCAATTATTTTAATGTTAGAATTTATTGATTTTAAATATCCTCCAACTCCAGAAATTAAACCACCTCCACCAACGGTTATAAAAACTACATCCAAATCTTTCATTTGATTAATCATTTCAACTCCAATCGTTCCTTGACCAGAGATCACATCAATATCATTATAAGGAGAGACAAATGATAAATTATTCTCTTCAGCATATGAAATTGCAGATGATTCAGCAATTAAAGAATCATTCCCAGAATATCTTACTTCAACACCATACTTTTTCATTAATTTAACTTTTGAAGAAACAGCATTCTCAGGAACATAAACCAAGCCCTTCATTTTTAAATTCCTTAAAGAGTATGCAACTGCAGCTCCGTGATTACCAGAAGAAGCGGCAACAACACTAATTGATTTATCGGGTAAATTTAAAATCTTATTCATTGCACCCCTTAACTTAAATGATCCTGTATGTTGAAAATTTTCAAGTTTTAAAAAAACATTAGTATTTGATATCGATGATAAATTTTTTGAATGAATTAAAGGTGTCTTAACTATGTGTTTTTTAATATTATTATATGCCGTTTGACATGATTCTTTTAAGTCATACGTTTCCATTCCTATTTTGAAAATTTTGAATTATTAACTTTTTTTAATTTCTTAAATGGTATAGATAATAATGTTCCTAAATTATTAGTTTCAGATTTATCCATATAAGTATCAATACCATAAACAACAGATTTTTGTTTATTGATAAAAGAAAAAGTATTAAACAATCTATCCCATATTGAAAAAATATTACCATAATTTGAATCTGTTAAAGGCATTTCATAATGATGGTGAATTTTATGCATGTTTGGAGTAACTAAAACATAAGAAAGTATAGCATCTATTTTTTTTGGAATACTAATATTTGCGTGAGTGATATGGGCAAATAAAACAGATAAACTTTGATAAAGCATTACCATTCCAATTGAAGCTCCTGAAACAAAAACACCAATAATTGTAAAAATTATCCTAAATACTGTTTCACCAGGATGATGTCTCAAACCAGTTGTAACATCTACATTCATATCACTATGATGCACCAAATGAAATTTCCACATCCAAGGTATTTTATGTTGGATAAAATGAACCAAATAAGCACCTATTAAATCCAATAATAAAAGAGAGATTATAACATCAGCCCATATAGGCAAATTAAAAATATGAATGACACCTATCTGTTCACCTCCTACATATAATGTTGATTTTAGTAATAAAAAAGCAAAGCCAAACCCTATAATAGCTGTTGTTGTAGTAAAAAATATATTTAAAAGAGCATGATTAATTTTTTTGTACCTAAAAGAATATAGCGGTATCATACCTTCAAGTACCCAAAAAAATACTATTCCACCTAATAATATTGATGTTCTAAAAGTTAATGGAATATCCGAAAAAAAATTGATTAATTCTGTCATTAAATATTTTTTATAACTTCAATAGCCCTGGATATTTCATCTTCACTATTATATATGTGTACAGAATGTCTAAGAAGCTCTTTTCCTACAGATCTGGGTTGCAATCTTTCTTTGTCCCACATAACTTTCTGTAATTCAGGACCCGTCACCCCTTCTACTTTATAAGTAGTTAAACCTGCACACAAAATTTCATTACTAGAAGAAATTAAGTCTACGTTATCAAGAGTTTTAAGATTATCTCTTAAAAACTTTCCTAAAAACTTAATTCTATTTAACCACTTATCTTTTCCTATCATATTAAAAAAATCTAAAGATGCATCTAGACCAACAAGAAGAGAAGGATTTCCAGTTCCTGACTGCTGTAATTTAAAACCAATATCAGTGTTATTATCCCAATTATAACTCGATAAAGTTGCCCAGATAGTACTTGATATTGATTTATCTAAATACAGTATCCCATTTCCAGGAGGAGAAAGTAACCATTTGTGTAAACTTGAATAATAAGCATCACAACCTAAATTTTTTACATTAACATCAATTTGTCCTACAGTCTGGGCTCCATCTATAACGGTAAAAATACCTTTACTTTTAGCAATAGCACAAATTTCTTTTATAGGCATAACCGTTCCATAAACAGATACAATATGAGGAACAGCAATTAATTTAGTCTTTTTGGTAATTAAACTTACAACTGAGTTAACAATCTCTTCTTTACTATTAACAGGAACTGGAATATGTGCTTGTTTATATACAATTCCTTTTCGCTTGGCCAACTGTCTCCAAGCAGCAAAACCACCACCATGTTCCTGATCAGTATTAATTACTTCATCACCTTTTTTTAAATCTAGACCATTGGCAACAAAATTCATTCCAAAAGTGGCATTTTGAATAAGTGAAATTTCTTTATAATCGCAATTAATAATTTTTCCTATTTTTTCTCTTATAGATATAAAATCACCATACCCCGATAATAAATTTGGTCCATTACCCTTATAATCAGTTTCTGCACCATTTATAGCATTATTTTGCATGTCCTTAATTACACTATTTAATACGTAGTTTGGTTGAACACCTAGTGTGCCATTATTAAAATAAGTTTGATTTTTTTTTGTTGGAAACAAGTTTCTTACTTCACTCCAATATGAATTATCAGATAAATTAGATATTGAGCTTTTAATGTTTAATAATGAGTCTTTATTTGATTTAGAAATAAATCCCAAAGTGGGAATAGCTGATAAACCAATAGCAGACTTTTTTATAAAATTTCTTCTAGAATTTGACATGTTGTTAGGTTTTGTTGATAAATCATAAATATAAAGATTATTCTTTCTCAAATAGAAATGAAATCAAAAATTTTATATTAATTTAATTTATAACCAATCATAAGACCACCTCTATATGGAATCCATTGAGCACTATAATTATAACCTTTTCTTATGTTTGTTGGACATATAGAAGGAGGACAATCATCATCGTATCGTAATCCTGTATCCCTATCAAATCCCTGATAATTAGCATTTGACCATCCACCACTAAGAAATAAATCCAATGACCACCTTTCCTTAAATTTCCACTGATAACCAGTCGTTATACCAGTAAAAAATATATAACCATACTGATACATATTTCCTGATGAATAACTTTTGTTTTTAGATAATTTAAACATTCCAGCACCAGTATGTGCACCAAGGTAAAAACCATCATTTTTCTCTTTAAAATAATATCTAAATTCTGGAAACACATAATTAAAAATAAAGGGTCTCTTTTGAAAATTTGGTTTTGATCCAAGTGTTATAGAATTCCAAAAAGACATAGTAGCATCAAGTTGAAATGTTGTTTTCTCACCAATTCCTACCTCAATACCAAAACTAGGTATTGCAAATAAAGCATACGTTGCATTCCCTTTTATATAGGTTTGAGACTGGGAAAAAAAAGAAATTGAAAAGAATATCAAAATAAGAAAAAATTTTTTCATAAAAATTATTTTGTTTATTAAAGATACGTATTAATTAAAAAAATACCATCTAAAGCCAAGATCGATAACTTTATTTTGTCCAGGATAGTAGGGCGTTACAAAATAACCACCATATGTATCAAATTGATTAAAATGTGTCATTTTTGCAAATATTCTTAAGTTTTTAACTTGCATTGAAAAGAAAATATTTGTTCTAAAATAATTTTCTAACCTAAAACTATCTTGTATATAATAATTTTGTATTACAGGATCATAGGCGTCCCCAAAATACTTAGATCTATAGTAAATATTTATTCCAAACTGTACAGGAATTGAATTATTAAACCACTTACTAGTATAGTAAATTTTTGAATAATTATGATGAGTTGGTAATTTTATAATTTCTTTGCTTGATTCGCCCACGATAGAATAATAATATTCGTTTTCAAACTTTATCAAATTATTAAATAATCCTAACTTTAAATCAAAACCAAGGACATTATAATTAATCATATCATCATTTTGAATTGGCATTTTAGAATCTGAAAAATAAATATGATTATTAATTGATACCAGTTCTATTCTGGGTGAAAAGAAAATATTTTTATAATCTACTTTTACATTAAAAGATAGTTTATTTACGAATTTAGATTTAAAATCATTATTCCAATAGTAATGATTCCCATTATAATGATTCTCTAATATCTTAGGGTTATAAAGCCCACTAGTGTATGAGGCATCAAAAAATTTATTATTAATCTTACCTATAAACTCATAATTACCATTTGTTTTAAGATTAATAGAGCTATTAATTTCAAATTTATCTTTTTTAAATCTTAGTTTTCCACCTATAAAATTTTCATTTATATTACTTTTTAATGAATCTAAAGAATATTTATAGTTCAATAAATTATAGTTAGCATAAAAATTATACTCTATTCTCGCTATTGAACCTTTAATGCCTATTCTATTTCTAAGAGAACTTAATTTAAAAGAATCAGCGGTAACTAGATTATCATTAAGTATAGAATCATAATAAAAAACATTTAAAGACAGATTATCATCATTATAGGATATATTTTGAGTGTAGTACTCAACGTTAGCATAAATCTTAAACTTTTTTAATAATTTATATTCAAAAAATACATTATAACTCTTCCTTTTATCATTATTTTCAACTTTTGAAAGTCTTACTTCAGAATCATTATATAAAAAATATTCTAATGGTAAATCCTCAATCTCAAGATCAATTCCTCCTGTTCCTAGTATTTGATGACTAAAATTTAAAAAACTTGAAAAAAGTTTAACTTTTTTATTTTTTGATTCATGATAAACAAAAAAATTAAATGCTGAAGAATTAACATTTCTATCTCCTTTTGTTTTAGTTGCACCTATCTGCTTATCAGATGTAATTCTATGTATATCAAATCCTATATTCCAATTTTTATTTATGTTCCTTGTAAAAAGAAAATCTACTTTATTTCTCCCTTTACCACCCAAAATTAGTTCCAGATCAATAAATGGTGATTTTGTATTATAGAATTTATTATTTCTAATAACGTTATAATATGAATCTAAAGAATTAAATCCTGAAGAAACATTAAATAATTTAGGTGTCCTATCAAACAAATCCCCAAGGGGTGTACCAAGATTTCCAAGATTTTGAAATCTCATTTTATTTTTTTCAAAAACAGAAAATTTTTCAAAATTATTTAATGATGAATCAACTTGTATAAAATTAGTATCTCCGTCAATCAATTGACTACTTAATATATAGGATGTGGTATTCATACCATACATTGTTTTTGTAGAATCATCTAATAACGTTCTTCCTATCTTATTTTTTGATCTACTTGCGTTATTATCTTTATCACCCCCTCTAGTATCTTGAGAATAACCATCTATCAGAAAAAAAAAGAATAATGAAAGTACTAGTAGAAGCCTCATTGGTATCTAAATATATTTACTCAACTCCCTATTATGTAAAAATTCAATCTCAATAGGCACATAATATACACTATAATCTGAAAATATATCCTTGAATTCACATAATTTAACAGCATCTTTTTCTGTTGTAATTAATGTTTTAGAATCATTTAAAGACTCAATTATTTTTGTAATTTCATTATTAGTATATATGTGATGATCTGGAAATACAAATTTCTCTACAACATTAAATTGTGATTCTATATACTCATTAAAACTTGAAGAATTAGCAACAGATGTAGAAATAACGACATCTTTTATGATCTTCTTCCTATTAAATAAACATATTGGGTTTAAGTAATTAATGCTTGAAAATAATATTGGAACATCTTTTTTTAAAAAACTAAAACTTTTATTTTTAATATAATCAACTTCTTTCAATGAAATATTTTTTGGAGAATTTGTGAAAATTAACACGTCGCATCTTTTTATGTTATTTTTATTTTCTCTTAACATCCCTAAAGGAAAAATATTATCATCAAAAAATGGCGATTTATATGATGATAATACAATATCAAGATATTTATTTATCGATCTGTTTTGAAAAGCATCATCAAGTATCGCATAAATATCATTATTTTCTTTTTCTATTAATTTAATTGCTTTGTGTCTATCTTCCGATACTATTACCTTAGACATATTGCCAAATTTATTGTACAATTGTTTTGGCTCATCTCCTACCGTCAAATAAGTATCAGACTCATTTATTAATCGTAGTCCTTTAGTTAATCTTTTATACCCCCTACTTATTATACTAAATTTATAATTTTTCTTTATAAAATATCTAGAAACATATTCTACCATAGGTGTTTTTCCGGAACCACCCATTACTAAATTTCCTATAGATATTACTTTTACATTATATTTTTTTGATTCTAGAATATTATAATCATATAAAAAATTTCTTAGACTTGTAATAAATCCATAAATTATCGAAAAAGGAAATAATAAATATTTTAGATATATCCACATAGATCTATGAAATTAACCAAAATTATCGACTCTTTAGAGAAATGGGCACCACCAATTTATCAAGAATCATACGACAACTCAGGCCTATTGATTGGAAATAAAAAAAACGAAATAAAAGGATGCTTGATATCTTTAGATTGTACAGAAAAAGTTATCGATGAAGCATTAAAAAAAGGTTGTAACCTTATCATTTCTCATCATCCATTGATTTTTGAACCAATTAAATCTATAATTTCTGATTCATGGATAAGTAGAACAATAGAAAAAGCAATTAAAAACAACATAAACATTTATGCTTTTCATACAAATCTTGATAATGTAATAACTGGTGTAAATAAAAAAATATCTGATCTTATTGGATTAAAAAACATATCTATTTTAAGTAAAAAAAGAGGATATACAAATAAATTAGAAATTTATATACCACAAAAATCAAAACATACATTAATGGATAAATTATATCAAATTAATTCAGGTACTATTGGAAACTACAAAGAATGTTCCTTTTCAATATTAGGAAAAGGAAGCTTTATTCCTACATCAAAATCTAACCCAACTATAGGGAAAAAAAATTCAAAACAAGTTGTTGAAGAAGAAAAAATTGAAATCCTTTTCCATAAAGAAAATCATGATGAACTTGTATCCATAATAAATAAATACCACCCTTACGAAGAACCAACTTTTTTTATTACAAGGTTAGAAAATACAAATCATGAAATCGGTTCTGGAATTATTGGTAAAAGAAAAATTTTATTTCATAATCTTCTCAAAGAACTAAAAAAAATATTTAACAAAAAAATGATTAAACATACAAAACCTATTAAAAAAAATATAAAAACAATAGCTGTTTGTGGTGGTTCTGGTAGTTTTTTAATTGATGATGCAATTAAAAAATCTGCAGATGTATTTATAACTTCAGATTTAAAATATCATGAATATTTTAAATCTGATAATAAATTAGTGCTTATAGATATTGGACATTATGAAAGTGAACAATATACAAAAGATTTAATTTTTGAATTTTTAAATAAAAAATTAATTAATATTGCACTTCATTTATCAAAAGTTGATACAAACCCTGTAAAATATTATTAATTCCATGAAACAAAGCATAGAAAAAAAACTAAATAATCTGTTAAAATTACAAAAAATTGATTCTAATATTTATGAAATAAAAAAAGTCAGAGGAGCACTCCCAGAGGAAGTTCAAGATTTAGAAGATGAATTGATAGGATATAATACGAGACAAGAAAAATATAATGATGAAATAAATAACCTCCAACAAGACATTGAAGATTTAAAAAACAAGGTTAGCAACGCTAAAAAACTTATAAAAAAATACAAAGAGCAACAAATGAATGTTAGAAATAATAGAGAATTTGATGCTATATCTAAAGAAATTGAGCTACAAGAACTTGATTCAAAAATCTTTCAAAAAAAATCTGGTGAAAATGAGATTAAAATTGAAGAAATTAAAGAAGAAATTAAAGCAACTAAAAAAATTATTAAAGAAAAAACTGAAATTTTAAAATCTAAAAGAAATGATTTAGAAGTTCTTTCTTCAGAAAGTCAAGGAGAAGAAGATAAACTAGTTAAACAAAAGACTAAAGCATCTAAACGGGTAGAAAATTCATTATTACTAGGCTATGAAAAATTAGTTGAAAGACAAAGAAATGGACTAGCAGTTGTTAAAGTAAAAAGAAATGCATGTGGTGGTTGTTTTAATATAGTTCCTCCTCAAAGACAAACTGAAATTAAAGAAAAGAAAAAAATCATACTCTGTGAATATTGTGGTAGAATTTTTGCAGATGTTATTGTCGAAGAGGTTAAAGAAAAAAAACCTATAAAAAGAACTAAAAGAACTAAAAAAATTAAAAGAACTAGTAAAGTAAAAAAATAGACTTTTACTAAGTTAGATGATCTGTATTATTTTTCTCTTTTAAAATAAATTTTCCCCTATCATAATATATTATGTAAAGGCATGTATTCGAATGTAAGTAATTATCCATTCTAGTCAAATCCTTATCAAGGATCAAAGATAATAATACTCTTAATGCCCTACCATGAATACATATTAGAATTTTATTGAAATTTTCATTGATGATATGATTTATGCCTTCATTTAATCTAACAGCAATTTCATTTGGTGATTCTCCACCTTTAAATTTATTATTTAAGTTCCCTTCAGCCCACGAATCCGTAAGTCTTTTATATACATCAAGGTTGTTACTTTTTCCTTGATTTATACCCCAACTAATTTCATTAAATTCAGATAATTTTTCATAAATAATACCATCATTTATAAATTCCTTTACAGTTAAAAATGTTCTCTTAAGGTTAGAAATATAAATTTTTTCAAAATTATAATTCTTATAAGAATCATAAAATAATTTAGATTGTCTTATCCCCTCTTTATCTATTTCACTATCAACTTCAGAACCCTGAATAATTCCTTTTTTATTATAATCAGTTTGAGCGTGTCTTATAAGATATATTTCTTTCATAATAAGAAATCAATAAAACATATTAGTTTATATAAAAAATAAGTTTAATACAAGTATGTAAAAAATAGAAAATAATGACTGAAGTACTATGGTATTAATATTAGATTTAACCAATTCTCTAGATTCATAATTTTTATACAATTTTAAAAATATTGAAAAACCAAAAAGGTATAATAAAACATTTCCAGCAATAAATATATTTTCATTAAAATACTCAGAAGATTTTAATATGTTTACAAGATAAAAAGAAGATAAAAATGCAAGGGTTAAAAATAACAAATAAATCCATCTAGAAACCTTTTTTCCAAAAGTAACTACCAAATGATTTTTTCCAGTTATTGCATCACTCTTAGCATCAGGAAACTGATTTATAAATAAAATATTTGTAGTCAAAAAACCAAACGGAATACCCAATAGAACTAAACTATTGAATGTTGAAGAAAACAATTCTATTGATTCAATTGAAATTGCATATCCTGAACCTAGTGTTAATAAAGGACCAAATGCTAAAAAAATACACAACTCACCAATTCCTTTTCGTGACACAAGCCTTAAGGGAGTGGCCGTATAAAAATATCCTAGAAATAATGCAAACAACCCAATATATAAAGAGCCTTGAATATTAACTACTGAACCCGTCAACAAGTAAATATTATAAAATAGCAAGGAAGCAACTAAAATAGAAGCCATCAATAATGTTTTGGCAACTTTTTTTGTTCTTTTAAGTGTAATAATACCAAGTTCTATTGCCCTACTTCCACCAGAAATTGATGCTCCTCCAGGTTGGAAATAATCATTATTTCCTTCATCTGTTCCATCTTTAACATCAAAATAGTCATTGTAAACATTAGATGCTAAATGAAGTAATAAAACACCTATTACAGCAAGTATTAAACTCAATGGACTAAATAATCCATCTCCAATACCAGCATAATACGAGGCAACTGCTAAAACTGGGAAAATTGAAGCAGAGGTGAATGGAATACGCGTAATAGCAATACCTTTAATTATTTTTGTAGAAAAATTAATAGGAACATTAACATCTTCACTAATTACTTCAGTAACACCACAATAACCAGTTTGCGCATTGCTTTTACCATCGGAAAAAGTTGGTGTAATTCTTATTTTAGCATTTATCTTTGACCCATCTTTTTTAAGGAAATATGTTTGACCAACATATTCACCAAACTTATCAGCTGTAGCAAGCCAATTCGCAACGTTCTGAATTACAATTTCTCCAGGAGAAAAAATAGATACTCTTTTTTTTCCTATAATCTCAGATTTACTATATCCAAAAATACTTTCAGCATCATTATTCATTGTTAATACCCTACCCTCCATGTCACATGTTATTACACTTTTCATTACATTATATTTATTTAAATATTACGTTCAATTTAATCATTATATTTTAGTGAAAAAAAGAAAAATTAGTTTTCATAATCATCTAAAATTTTAAGCATACCATCAAGAGTTAAAGTTGGAATAATATCACTAAAATAACCCCTTAATGGTTTAGCAAATTTAGACAAACCTCCTGTAGCTACTACTTTTGTTGGTTCGGACAACTCACTTTTAATTCTAAAAATTAATTCTTTAATTAAACCAACATATCCATACATAATACCACCCTGAATAGAATGAATAGTATTTTTTCCAATTACTTTTTCTGGTAATGCTAAATTTATTTTAGGAAGTTTTGCTGTATTCTTATATAAAGAATTAATAGAAGTTTGTAAGCCTGGAACAATATTTACTCCTAATATTTGATTATTCTTTGAAACAGTAGTAAAGGTTAATGCAGTACCAAAATCTACAACAATAACATTTTCATCATACATACTTGATGCCTCTACTGCATTACAAACCAAATCCGTTCCAATTTCATTTATATTATCAATTGATATTTTAACCAAACCAACAGAAGAAGCTTTTATTATGTGAATATTTTTACATAACATATCACTAACAACAAGTTTAACAACGTCTGTTAAATTTGGAACAACACTGCTTATCACGACACTTATTACACCTGAAGGATTAAAATCATTAAGTGATAAAATTTTTTTAATTTTTTTCTGTAGAGACCAGTATGTAATATTTTTTTTGGAACTTAATCGATATATTTTTAGCCATTCATTATTAGAATACAATCCAATAACAATATTTGTATTACCTATGTCAACAGCAATTTTAATCTTTTTCATTAAATAAATTTAATTGATCTGGTTCCAGATCTAGTTCAACAGATTCTCCAACATTAAAATTATCATTCACTTCATCACTTCCTATTTTATTATTTTTTTTATGAATAACTTTTTTGCATTTTAAAAAACCAAAACTTCCTGAACGTATTTTATTATAAGGTATTTTATTACCTATTGCCTTCCAACCTTTAATATCTATAAAGTTATCAACATCCAACTCTACAGACTCTAAATTTTTATTATTGTAATGCTTAAAAATTATAGTTTCTCCTAATTTAAAAGTCGCATACTCCAATTTTGATTCTTTATTTAAGGATATAAATGTGAATTTTTTATTTGGAGTTGTAGTTTCTACACAAAATCTTTTTACATAATAATTTTTTAGCTTACCATCATAATAAACTGCTGACAAAATACCTTTCAGATTAAATTTAGAAAGAAATAAAACATTATTATAATCGTATCTATTTGTTAATTCAAAAGATGTTAATTCATAATTTCCATCTTTATATATCACAAGAATTAAATCATCACCATTAAATTTTCCAACAAAATCTCCTCTACCATCAGAATTTAGTCTGCCAATAAATTTATCATAATTAATTTTAATCCCTGATAAACTTGATAAACCAATAGATTTATGCTTTATCGCCCTAATTTTATACTTTGAAAGAATGTTTCCTTTTGCACCTTTTCCCTTTATTTCAATGTTAGAAAAATCATAATCAAATAACTTTATCCTAGCTTTCTGTGAAGTATGAATATGAACGGAAACAGCCTCAGACTCTCCATTAGGTCTAGATTCGAGGTATAATAGTTTTGAACCCTTGTTGCCTTTTGTGACATTGTACATTCTCTCTTTACTAGCAGAAATAACTTGAAATCGCTTAACAAAAGAATATTTTGATTTCCCCTCATAATAAACAGAATTAAAGACCATCCTATTATCACTCTTTTTCCATAATTGACACAATACTATGTTTTTTCCTATAAAAACTTTTTCTTGAATTTTTACAATTTTATATGTTCCGTCAGCACAAAATGCTATAACATCATCAATGTCAGAACAATTACAAACAAATTCATCTTTCTTAATACCATAACCTAAAAAACCTTCCTTTCTGTTGACATATAGCTTAACATTATTAGCTGCAACTGCTTTAACTTTAATTATATCAAATTTTGAAATTTCAGCTTTCCTTTCTCTCCCTTTACCATACTTATTTAGTATATCATAAAAATATTGAATAGTGTAATCCGTTAACTTTTCAAGATATTCTAACGTCTTCTTTAGTTCTTTATTTAACTTAACAATAGAATCAGTAAGCTTATCTTTATCAAATTTTGAAATTCTTTTTATTTTAATTTCAGTTAATCTAATTAGATCTTCTCTTTTTATTTCTCTATAAAAATCTTCTTTAAATGGATCAAGACCCTTATCTATAGTATTAATAACAGAATCCCAAGTATCACATTTTTCAATAAGAATGTATACCTTATTTTCTATAAAAATTTTTTCAAGAGTTGAAAATAATATGTTTTCTTTTAACTCTTCTCTTTTTATTTCTAATTCCTTTTTTAGTAAAGTTTTGGTTAAGTCTGTAGAAAATTTTAAAATTTCTTTTACACCCAAAAATTTAGGTTTTTCATCAACTATTACACACGCATTTGGAGAAATAGATACTTCACAATTAGTGAACGCATACAATGCATCAATTGTAATACTAGGAGATTGGTTTTTATGTAAGGAGACTAATATTTCAACATCTTGAGCTGTATTATCAATAACTTTTCTTATTTTAATTTTTCCTTTATCATTAGCCTTTATTATTGAGTCGATAATACCTGAAGTTGTAGTTGTATAAGGTGTGTTTTTAATAATTAATGTTTTCTTATCTAATTCTTCAATTTTAGATCTTAATCTAATCTTCCCTCCTCTTTTTCCATCATTATAATTCGTTATATCTATAAATCCACCAGTTGAAAAATCAGGATATAACTTAAAAGATCTTCCTTTTAAATAGGATATTGAGGACTTTATTAGTTCAATAAAATTATGAGGAAGAATTTTTGTGGAAAGGCCAACAGCAATCCCTTCAACTCCAAGGACTAATAATAAGGGAAATTTTACAGGTAAATTATCAGGCTCTTTTTTTCTTCCATCATACGACAGCTTCCACTCGGTTGTCTTATTATTAAAAAGTGTATCTAAAGCAAATTTTGAAAGTCTGGCTTCAATATAACGTGATGCAGCAGCTTTATCTCCTGTTCTTATATCTCCCCAATTTCCTTGAGTATCAATTAACAAGTCTTTCTGTCCAAGATTAACAAGTGCATCCTCTATAGAAGCATCCCCATGGGGATGAAACTGCATGGTACTACCTATGATATTTGCACACTTATTATACCTACCATCTTCCAAACGATTCATTGAATGTAATATTCTTCTTTGAACAGGCTTTAAACCATCGTATATTGATGGTATAGCCCTTTCAAGAATTACATAAGAGGCATAATCCAAAAACCAATTCTCATACATTCCAGAGACTTGTATCTCACCACCAGATTCTTCCTCAGGATTATCTATATCCATTACTAAATCGTTATCACTCATTCTATTACTTCAAATAAATCTTTTTCAACTCTTAATTTATCTATTATAAATTCTTGTCTTTGTTGTGTGTTTTTTCCCATATAAAAAGATAAAAGTTCTTTAATTTTTGAGTTTTCATTTAAAATAACTGGTTCAAGTCTTATGTTATCATTAATAAAATTCTTAAACTCATTAGGAGAAATTTCACCAAGTCCTTTAAATCGAGTTATTTCTGGGTTTTTTCCTATCTCTTTTACTGCAGAATTTCTCTCTTCATCATTAAAACAATATATCGTCTTTTTTTTATTTCTTACTCTAAATAGAGGAGTTTCAAGAACAAAAACATGACCTTTTCTTACCAGATCAGGAAAAAATTGTAAAAAATAAGTTAAAAGTAAAAGTCTTATATGCATTCCATCCACATCAGCATCAGTAGCAATTATTATTTTATTATAACGTAATCCTTCAAGACCATCTTCAATATTTAATGCGTGCTGAAGTAAATTAAATTCTTCATTTTCATAAACTATTTTTTTTGTGTAACCAAAACAATTAAAAGGCTTACCCCTAAGGCTAAAGACTGCTTGTGTTTTTACATTACGAGACTTGGTTATAGACCCGCTTGCTGAGTCTCCCTCTGTTATAAAAATTACAGATTCATTTTTTAATAACTCATCTCCTTTTTTATCATTAAAATGCACCCTACAATCCCTAAGCTTTTTATTATGAAGATTAGCTTTTTTTGCCCTTTCATTGGCTAATTTCTTTATTCCAGCTATCTCTTTCCTCTCCCTTTCTGACTGCATAATTCTTTTTTGTAGAGCTTCAGCTACTTTAGAATTTTTATGAAGAAAATTATCAAGTTCTTTTTTTAAAAAATCATTTATAAATGATCTTACCTTTTTACCTTTTAGACTAATATTTAATGATCCTAGCTTTGTTTTAGTTTGGGATTCAAAGACTGGTTCCTGAACTCTTATAGCAATTGAAGCTGCAATACTCGCTCTAATATCAGACGCATCATAATCCTTCTTAAAAAATTCTCTTATAGTCTTCACAATACTTTCTCTAAATGCTGAAAGATGAGTGCCACCATGAGTAGTATACTGTCCATTCACAAATGAATAGTATTCTTCACCATAATTACTTGTATGTGTAAGAGCACATTCTATGTCATTTCCTTTAAAATGAATAATAGGATATCTAATTGAATCAGGATCTGTTTTCTTAGTTAATAAATCTAATAAGCCATTTTCGGAATGAAATTTTCTTCCATTATAATTTAGTGATAAACCAGAATTTAAAAATGCATAATTCCATATTTGATCTTCTAGATATTCTGGAATGTAATGGTAATTTTTAAAGATTTCATTATCAGGCTTAAACATAATAAAGGTCCCATTTTTCTCATTAGTATTATTTATATCATCATCAATTATCAATTCACCCTTATCAAACTCTGCCTTCTTGCATTCACCATCCCTATAAGATTCAACATAAAACTTAGACGATAAAGCATTGACTGCTTTTGATCCAACACCATTTAACCCAACAGATTTCTGAAATGCTTTAGAATCATATTTTCCACCAGTATTTATTTTTGATACACAATCTATAACCTTCCCTAAGGGTATTCCTCTTCCATAGTCTCTAATTTCAACGGAATGATCCTTAACACGTATCTTTATTATTTTTCCATGACCCATCAAATGCTCATCTATAGAATTATCAATGATCTCTTTAATGAGTACATAAATTCCATCATCTTTAGCAGATCCATCCCCAAGTTTTCCTATGTACATTCCCGGACGTAATCGTATGTGTTGTTTCCAATCTAGAGACTTTATACTCTCTTCAGTATAGGTATTTTTATTATTTTTCATTAACGGAAATAAATATAAGAATGAATAACAATAAATGTATTGTTTATCTAAAAAATATCAAAAGCTTTTAATCTAATAGAATAAATTGGGACATTACTTCTGACGTTATTTCCAATAAAATTGTTTATATAAATTTCTAAAGAAGTATTATCATAAAAATTTATACTTATACCAGCAAATACTTCAACAAGATCCCTGGAACCACCCATTATTGATATATATTTTGATAAAGGTATTTTGGCACCAAAAGAATAGAAGTTTTCCTCATCATCAATTAAAACATAATTTCCACTAAGAGATAATGTATTTTCTCCAATCGGTAGATCGTAAGAAACTGTTGCAATTGTGGCATTACCAAAAGGATCAAATTTTCTATCCTGGAAATCAAATTCATCTTCACTAAAAAGACCAATTTTTGTAGATATTCCCACCAAAAAATTTCTTGTGTAAATTGTTATACCTGGAACAAGAGCAAAAAGTGATTGCTTAAAATTATTTCCCGACCAATTCAAATAAAGTGGGTCTGATTCATCCCATGCAAGAAGATCGAATTTATCATATGAGTAAGAACCTTTAATTGCAAACATAACATTCATCTCTCTGTTAAGTTGTTGTCTATAACCAAGAGTTAATCCTGCTGATAATCTTTTAAAAAGATCATTACTGTAGTTTAACAAATCAACGCTAGTCTGAAAATGATTATTAGTAGTTCTTTGACTGCTTCTTGTTCCGCTATTACTTGAAAAGTAACCAGGTGCAGGACAATAAACATTATTATCACTCATCCTAAAACTTGCTGATGCATAGGTCAATGAAGAGTTAAACTTTGATCCACGTATCGATCTAGTATCAAGTATCGATAAAGAATTTCTTCCATCTATCCCAGAAAGAGCAGGATTTACTAGTATGTTGTTATCAGCAGCCCTGAGTATCTCAATATATTCCTGTGTATATCCTACTAGGGAATAAAAAATAAAAGTTAATATAAGAAATAATTTTTTCATCATCTATCTAATAATAAAACACCAACAATTACCCTTGATTTAGTATCACCATACTCAATAGGAGTTATTTGGTAATAATAAAAATCTTTCTTAACAGTTCCTCCAGTAAACTGGTTTATCCCATCCCACATTTTATCACCAGTAACTGTGGATTCAAAAACTTTTCTTTGGTACCTGTCAAGTATCAAGACTTCAAATTTAACGTTTTCTAATGTTATATTCTTCAACTTTATGACAAAATAGTCATTGAACCTGTCAGCATTAGGAGTAAAGTAATCAGGGAGCTGATACTCAGGAAATTGGATGTTTTCAATATAAATTAATAATGTAGCTTCATTTGAATAACAACCTTCTGAATCTCTAACCCAATATATTAAACTGTCTGTTTTTGTAGGAGATCCTGTATAAATATAAGAGATAGTGCCATCACCATTTATTATATAATCACCCCAGTGTGGTGGATTAATAACTTCTATACTATTAGAATCTAGAGGACTATCAATATCATGATCATTCATTATAAGATCTTTTATAATGGTATCATAATCTAAAGCATTAACTGTAATAGTATCATCTTCTGCAATAGGACAGTCATTTATTGAATTTATTGTAATGGTTACATTTGCTGTAGCTTCACACGTACCATCTGAGAGTTTATACACAAAAGTCACAATCTCAGGTCCTGGTAGTGGAACCTGACTAGGAGAAAAATATTTGAAAGTTCCATCACTCTTCAGCTCTAATGTTCCTATAGCTGGTGGTGTTACAACCGAAGTTATTAAGAAATCTTCTTCAAAAGTATCTGGATCACTATCATTAAATACTAATGAAGAATCTAAAACATCTCCCTCATTTATAAGAAAGTTATCGTCTTCTGCAACAGGACAATCATTTATTGGATTTATACAAATGGATACCGTTGCTGTATCAAGGCTATTAAAATCTCCATCATTACATATGTATGTGAAAGCGTCTGCAATTGCATCTCCACCATCGTGAGTATAAGTAAATGTTCCATCAGAGTTAAAAATTAAAACTCCATGCATTGGAAGATCAACTAAAATTGCTGTAAGTATCGAATCCTTTACATCAGGATCAATATCATTACCCAGCACTCCTTCTGCATAAGTAGCAATAGTGAAACTACCTCCCTCATCAACACATGTAGGTATTAAATCATTATTAGCTATTGGAGGTTTGTCATCGACTGGATCGACGGTTATTGTAACCGTATATACTGCACCCAGACACTCTCCATCAGAGAGTCTATAAGAAAACTGATCTACAAAATTTTCACTATCATCATGAGAGTATATAAATGATCCGTCTGAATTTAACACAAAACCTCCGTTATGATATAAAGGAGGAGTTACTAAATTAACAGATAAAGGATCACATGGATTATCATCTATGTCATTTTCTAATACACCAAAATCTAAAGGTATATCTATGGTCTCTCCCTCAGTGACAGTGTACGCATCATTATTACCATCAGGACATACATTATTTATTGTAATGTATACCGTATCTGGAGGATTGCTAGGACCAATACTATCAACAACTATGAAGGTAAAGAAATCTTGACCAGGTGTATCGCTACAATCATGTTCGTAAACAAATGATCCATTTGTTTTTACATCTCCAGCGGGAAGGATAATTCCATTTGATGGGGGCTGATCAATGTATGCATTCAGAGGAAAACCAAGAGGACTAAATGAACCAATAAGTAAACCTTGAGTAGAAT
>CEVM01034848.1_pt1 | contig 45122 bp, 49 predicted proteins | sample 531481 | NCBI WGS metagenome assembly CEVM01 (sample SAMEA2623649, study PRJEB7988) | marine metagenome | biome: marine biome (ENVO:00000447); feature: mesopelagic zone (ENVO:00000213) & marine oxygen minimum zone (ENVO:01000065); material: "saline water (ENVO:00002010), including plankton...
TCTTTGCTCATAGACCCAAAACAGGACTGAAAATGTTGAAGTAGTTCTCATGATTTGACGTGTTTAAATGAAACATGTATGCGAAAGTCAAATCAGTGATATGTAGATAAAATACTAAATCAATCGATAATTTTTGTTGACAAAATGTTGACGATCTGCGCGACGAAAAGCACAAATTCAATTGAAATCAAAAAATGTCAAAAAATATTAAAACGCTGTATATCATAATATTAACGTTTATTTAATATAGTCTAAAACCTACTCTGAGGCCTCACCAGGAATCGAACCTGGATCTAAAGTTTAGGAAACTTCTATTCTATCCGTTGAACTATGAGGCCTATTTTTAAATCGAATTTAGGATTTCTGCAGCTTCCAGCAAGTCTTTTTCTGCTTTTGCAAAACAAAAACGAAGCAAATGGTCGTCGCGCTGGTCTACATTAAAAACAGAAACGGGTATACTTGCCAGTTTATGTTCGCGCGTTAAACGCCTGGCAAAATCTACCGCAGGCTCATCAGTTATCGCACTGTAATCCATTATCTGGAAATAAGCACCTTCTGCCGGGATATAGGTAAAACGACTTTGAGTTAAAGCATTTAGAAAGGTATCGCGCTTTTGCTGATAAAAGTCGGAAAGGCCTGAATAATGCCTAGGTTCTTCAAGATATTCAGCTAAAGCAATCTGTGTGGGATGGTGCACACTAAAAACCAGATTTTGATGCACTTTTCTAAACTCGCGCATCAACTCTTTTGGCGCAAGACAATAACCCATTTTCCAACCGGTGGTATGAAAGGTTTTTCCAAAAGAAGCCGTAATCAACGCACGCTCTGCAATACCAGGAAAAGAAGCCGCACTCTGGTGAATTCTTCCGTCAAAAACCATATGCTCATACACCTCATCACTTAATAAAAGAATGTCTGTATTCCTAACCAGTTCTTCTAATTGCTTTAAATCAGAATCTTTAAAGACCATCCCGCTTGGATTATGCGGATTGTTGATGATGATCATTCGGGTTTTTGAAGTAATCGCATTTGCGACCGCGTTCCAATCGATTTTGAGGTAAGGGGCTTCTAATTGTACCGTAACTGGTGTTGCACCCTGTAATTTTACCGTTGGCTCATAACTATCAAAAGCCGGCTTGAGCAAAATTACCTCATCGCCCGGATGCACAAATGCCGTGATCGCCACATAAAGCGCTTCAGATGCTCCTACGGTGATGTTGATTTCATGTTCCGGATCGTAGATTTTCCCTCTTAAATTAGCTACAAGTTCGCTAATTTTTTCGCGTAAGCGCAAATTACCCGCAGGCGGCGCGTATTGATTGTGGCCATCAAGCATTGCCTGATTTACCAAATCAATTAACACGGGATCTGGCGAAAAACCAGGGAAACCCTGAGACAGGTTCAGCGCATCGTGTTTTACCGCCAAAGCGGTCATCTCTGCAAATATAGAAGCCTGATCGCCCGGAAGTTTACTACGCATCGTCTTTTCTAAAATGATCGGCCACCGCTTCTAACTCTTCATACCAGGCTTCACCAAACTTACGAATCAAAGCATCTTTCGTAAACTTATAAACCGGCACCTGAAGCTCTTTTCCCAGTGTGCAGGCATCGTCACAAATAGGCCATTTGTGATAGTTTACTGCGGTAAATTTAGAATACTCCTGCAGACGCACCGGGTATAAATGACAGGAAATAGGTTTTCTAAAATCAACTTCACCCGCATTGTATGCATCTTCAATTCCGCAAGAGGCTACACCCTCTTTGGTGAAAGTCACATAAGCACACTCTGCCCCATTTACCAGCGGCGTTTCGAGTTCGTCAAGATCGGTTTTAATATGCGTACCCTGCTCTTCTATCGCTTTGATACCTTCGGGTCTTAAAAATGGTTTGACCTTTGGATATATATTTTTAAGGGTTTCTACTTCATCTAGCTCCAGCGGTGCTCCAGCTTCTCCGGCAATACAACACTCTCCTTTACACGCTGAAAGATTACACACAAAATCTTTTTGTATGACTTCTTCAGAAACTATGGTTTTATCTATTTGAAACATGCTGCAAAGATACATTTTAGGCGAGAATACCTATAAGACTTAGCGCTTAAGTCTAAACGACCCTACAATACAATTAAAGATGCTTTGAATATGCTCAATCACTCTGTGTTTATACCGCAAATCACGAGATTAAGTCTATGTTAAATCTGAACATAAAACTGATTAATATCCAAAGAAATAGCTGTAATTTTGCGGCCTCAAAAAAAGAAGGATTCTTATGAACTTTGATATTAAAGAAATCGCAACTGCTACTATGATCTTATTTGCCATCATTGACATCATAGGCAGCATTCCTATAATAATTGGCTTACGCGAAAAGGTAGGGCACATTCAGAGTGAAAAGGCCTCTATTGTAGCGGCGGCTTTAATGGTCATGTTTCTCTTTATAGGAAAAGAAATCCTGAATCTGATAGGTATAGATGTTAACTCATTTGCTGTTGCCGGTGCTTTCATTATCTTTTTCATCGCCCTTGAGATGATTTTAGGCATTCAACTCTACAAAGATGACGCCCCTGAAACGGCCAGTGTGGTACCTCTTGCGTTTCCGCTGGTAGCAGGCGCAGGGACAATGACTTCATTGCTTTCGCTTCGCGCAGAATATGCCGTAGAAAACATTATTGTTGCAATCGTCATTAATATCCTGTTTGTATACCTGGTACTGAAAGCTTCGGGAAGAATCGGGAAATTGCTGGGAAAACAGGGAATTAGTCTTATACGCAAAATCTTTGGCGTAATTTTGCTGGCAATGGCCGTTAAGCTGTTTACAACCAATATTCAAGGATTGTTTTAATGATACAATCCTAACGTTTTAACTTCGGCTAAATTCTAAAAAATACAATTATGAAAATAGCGCTTTATATTTTTTTGGGACTTGCAAGCGCCCTGATGATTTTTAATCTTACTAAAATAGACTACGCAGCTCCTTTTGAAGGAAACAGTATGGTTGCAGTAATCTCGGTTATTGCCTGTCTTTGCGCAGCTCTACTTGTTTTAATCCTGATGATCTCCCGTAAAATAGCCGAAAAAAGTCGTAAGGCCCGTTCCGGCAGATCTTAATTTACAATAGGGAAACCAGCGTAGGATTTATAAACTCGTATACAACTCCTGCAATAAAAGTAACCAGGGCCAATAAAAGAAATACTTTGTGAAGTCGCTGAAAGAGCAAAGTACGCTTCAGTTTTCGGCGTAACTGCTTATCACGAATTTTTTTCATCTGTTCTTTGATCTCCTTGCGCGAAAGGTAAAACGGACTCACCGAAATGCCGTTTGAGATAAGAATACCGGCACTGTTATCAAGCAATCTAAAAACTGCTGCGATACAAAACACAAATATAGATGCGATAATGATCATATCAACTACGGCTTAACTCCTTTATTTTTGAGATGGCAGGGTCTTCTTCATTGATGAGCTTTTCAAAAACAGTATTTCCAAAAAGCTGTTGCGCCATCACGGCTTTAAGATAACGCTTTAAATCGTTTTTATAGTCTTTTATCCTGATTTTTAGATTTCGGTCGTTAAGATATCCTACAAATGAGTTGATGTCCGCATCGCTAATCTCGACTTCCTGCTCAAAGTTCTCGTATGATAAACTGTTGTAATACATGCGGCGTTTCTCAAGCAATTCAAAAACAAAGCGTGACATAGCACCCGAACGCAATGCATAGATAATAGCCTCCTTCTCGTAATTGGTATCCTTGGGTATAAAAACGTCAGGAATTATACCCCCGCCCCCGTAAACCACCTTTCCTTTTGGGGTGACATAACGCAAACTATCTGCGGTGCTGATGCTGTCTACGCTTTGCATCTCTCCGTTTTTATAGCGTTTGAGATAGTCTTCGTAATACGCCTGATTACCCTCATCGTAAGGTCGTTGTATGCTTCTTCCGGTAGGCGTGTAATAACGGGCAATAGTAAGGCGCACGGCACTGCCATCTCCCAAATCCATCTCGCGCTGCACAAGCCCTTTTCCAAAAGATCTTCTTCCTACGATAACCCCACGATCGTTATCCTGCAAAGCCCCGGCTACAATTTCACTGGCAGAAGCCGAGTTCTCATTGATCAACACATAGACCTGACCATCTTCAAAATCACCATCGTCTGTAGCAAAGGTGTTTTCAATTTTACCGGTTTTATTTTTGGTAAACAGAATAAGCTTATCCTCTTCAAGAAATTCGTCTGCAATTTTCTCTGCTGCCGAGATATAACCGCCCGGGTTTCCGCGTAAATCCAAAACCAGCTCTTTTGCTCCCTTTCGTTTTAAATTCTGTAGAGCGGTATGAAATTCATCAGGAGTACTTTCCGCAAAGCGATTGATCTTGATATAGCCCAAAGTGTCTGTGAGCATATAAGATGCATCAACACTTTTTAGCGGTACCACATCGCGTTTTACCTTAAAATTGAGCAAATTGTCTTTTCCGGGTCTGCGAACAGTCAGATTAACCACCGTACCTGCTTTACCTTTTAACTGACTCACAACCGTATCACCTATAACCGTGCGTCCTGTAAGCGACTTACCATCGGCTGCAATAATGCGATCTCCACCGCGTATACCTACTCTTTCACTTGGGCCATCTGGTAAGGCTCGCGTTACGGTAATGGTATCCTTATAATCGTAAAAGCTTACGCCTATACCTACAAAATCACCCTTCATGCTTTCGGTGATTTCCTGAAGCTCACTTGGAGGAATATAAACCGAATGCGGATCAAGATTTTCTAAAATTCCGTTTACGGTAACGTTAACAATACTATCGGTATTAATGGCATCTACATACTCATAATCGATGTAGTCTATAAGACGGTTGAGTTTTTCTTTCTTTGAATTTCCTCCTAAAATTGTGGAAGAAGCTGCGCCATAATTAAGTTTACTTCCAATTGCAATACCTATCACTACAGCGATGCAGAAAAAAATGGGCAGGTATTTTTTTTGATAACCTCCCATTAGGCATCTATGTTTTCAATACAAACCACCTCTACTCCGGCTTTTCGTAAAAAATCAATACCACTGGGGTCTTTATAGCCTACATGATAAACCACACGTTTAATACCGGCCTGATGTACAAGCTTGCTGCATTCTGTACATGGCGAAAGCGTAATGTACAGAGTAGCCCCATTACAGGATTGGGTAGATGATGCGACTTTTAATATGGCGTTAGCCTCAGCGTGAAGTACATACCATTTAGTATAACCGGCCTCATCTTCACAGATGTTTTCAAAACCGGTGGGCGTACCGTTGTAGCCGTCAGAAATAATCATTTTGTCTTTCACAATAAGTGCCCCAACCTGCTTGCGCTGACAATAGGAAAGCTTCGCCCATTCGCGGGCCATGCGTAGATAAGCAATGTCGTATTTAAGTTGTTTGTCTTTTGTGATTGAAGGCATAAATATTAAGATACCAGCACTACAGGTGTGCGATTCTTTGAGTTTGCGAAGATAAAAAACTTAGTGTGCTTCTCATCCCGAAAAATGAGGTTTACCACGGATAATTAGCTATTAACATAGGTATTACCATCCCAATCACCACCGCTGAAATAAAAAGCATCCAGTCGCGTCTTGAAAACCGAAAAATGGTTTGTCCCAAAAATCCCAAAATAAGCACTATGAGTACGATGATGATCTGAGCCGCTTCAATACCCAATGCAAACTCGGCAAGCGGCAACAGGCGGCTTGATAAGTGAGCGGTAAGCTGAATAAAAAAGGAGGAAAATCCAAGACCGTGTATAAGTCCGAAAAATAATGCGGTTATAAGCAATACGCCCAGTTTGTCTTTATTGGCGCCTTTTCCGGCGGTAAACACATTGTACAAAGCAGCTACAAAAATGGTAACCGGAATGAGAAATTCAATAACGCTTCGGTTTACACTAACCACACCATAAGTCGCAAGAAGTAAGGATACCGTATGACCCAGGGTAAACAAGGTTACCAGTAAAAACACGCGCTTCCAGTCTTTAAAAACATAAGGAACGGTAAGCACGATGAGGAAAAGAACGTGGTCATAAGCTTTGTAATCAAGTACGTGCTCAAGACCGATTTTAAAATAGAACCAAAAGTCTGACATTTAAGGGGTATTTTTCAAATTTGTCAAAACTACAATTATTTCTGAAAGTTCACTCTATAAACGTTAAACTAAGCCTAAACGCCTAAAGTTGCTGAAGCTGCTTTCGTAATTTCGATACCTAAGCCATACACAACGTGAGTACTGCAGCAAAATTTTATTTCGGATTTTTTATTCTGGTTTTTTTTACCGGCTGTGGGGCAACACCCGGACTCACCACGACCAAAAAGACAATACCCAATGCACCCTCCTATACCTATATTGATACCAAAGGCAACACCTACTCCATAAGTCAAAATAAATTTATTTACGATCCGGTTTCTGAAGACGATACTATTGATGGGCTGGATGATGAAGGCTATCATCAGGAACTTAACATCAGCCTGAATGATTATGCTAAAATCGCAGCAGCCTGCGATCGCCAGTTTCAGGAAACACAAAAGGAACTTCCTGCCAATTACAACGGTAATGTCATCCCTACCTTGCTGCGCAGATATCCTGATCGCACCGATGAACTCACCTTAAGCATAGAAGGTGTTGATGAGCTGGATTACATCTTAATCCCCTACCTCGGCGATGAGTAGTTTAACAGGCCGCATAACCAAAAATGCAAAAGACTTTTTTAAGTTTTTAAAGGCGACTTATGTTGCCTGGGATCGTAACGACCCTTTTGCCAAAAGCGCAATTATTGCTTATTACACGCTGTTTTCGCTGCCTTCACTCCTGATGATTGTAACCACAATCGCCAGTACATTTATTGGTGCTGAAGCGGTACAGGGGCGCATTCATGACGAGATCGCCCGCTTTATTTCGCCCGAAGTCGCAAAATCTATTGAAGAAATTATCAGCAACGTTACCCTGCAAAACGACAACTGGATAACACTTATCATAAGTATTGCTGCGCTGATTTATGGTGCTACAGGGGTGTTCTTCCAGATGAAGAAAACCATGAACACCATTTGGAATGTGACCGAGAAAAAGCAAAACTTTAAACGTATGCTCATCAACCGCGCAATTGCATTTGGGATGGTACTCGTTCTCGGTTTTATGTTGCTTGTGGCTTTTGTGGTCACCGTACTGCTCAACATCTTAACCGATTACCTCAGCAATTTTGCTCCGCAGGTTACTGTAATTTTTGCAGACATTTTAAGGTTTTTGGTTTCGTTTATCTTTATCGCAGGCCTGTTTGCCGCTATGTTTAAAATACTGCCCGACGTGAAAATGGGATACAAAACCACCATTTTAGGTGCGAGCATCACCGCAATCCTGTTTTTGATTGGTGAAAGTTTGCTGGGCATTTATTTCTCTAGCAGCAATCCTGCATCGGTCTATGGCGGTGCCGCCTCTGTAGTTTTGGTGCTGCTCTGGGTAAATTACACCTGCCTTATTTTGTTTTTTGGTGCCGAAATCACGGTACAGTATGCCATCGTTAAAAAGCACCGTATCGTTCCCAATTCGCACGCGAAACTTGCCCATACCGAAGAAATGGAAGCCTTACGCGAAAAAGAAAAACAGTTGGAGGATGATAAAAAAAAAGCGATCGAATTAGCGACCAATCCTGAAGAAGACCCTACATCTACTCCCTAACCTCCCTAAGAAAACTTACATAAACCGGAAAGTGATCGCTGTATCCACCGGTATAGCTTCCGTTAGCAAAACTGCGAAAAGGATAGCCTTTATACGGCCCGGATGGCGTTTGCAGAAATTTCTTATTGAATATTCCGGCTTTATAATAGGTAAAATCGGTATAATCCTGATCAAGCCAGGCTGAGCTTAGAATGATTTGGTCAAAAAGATTCCAACTGTCACGGTAAGCCAGACTACCCGCACCCTGCTTAGCTAAATCTTCCATAGGGTTAAAAAGGTCCAATAATCCGGTCTGCTTTATTTTGCCTTTGGTTTTAAGCACCTTTTTAAGACTGGCATCTTTGGGATCATCATTTAAATCTCCCATACTGATGATTTTAGCATAAGGTTCTACACTCAAAATCGAATCGATGATTTTTCGGTTTAAAGCCGCAGCGGCTTCCCGCCGGGGTTGAGTACGCTTTTCACCACCACTACGTGAAGGCCAGTGATTCACCAAAATATGCACGCGTTCTCCCGCCAAATCACCAGTAACCAAAAGCTGGTCACGGGTATACAGGCGCTTGTTATTTTCTTCGGGATCAAAAAGTGGGAGTTCAAAGGCCTTACTGCTTATGGGCTTAAAGACACTTTTACGATATAGCAAACCCACATCTACCCCACGCCGGTCTGGCGAATCATAGTGTACAATCCCATAATCATAAGGTTTCAGGCTTTTTTGAGTGACTAGCGCTTCAAGCACTTTACGATTTTCAATTTCTGCAACCCCGATAACCGCCGGAGAGTCACGGGTCTCATCGGTACCTATTTGCCGCAAAACCTCAGCCATTTTAGTCAATTTATCGGCATAGATTTCGGCTGTCCAATGGTCTTTTCCGTCAGGTGTTCGGTCGTCATCAAAGGTGATCAGGTCGTTTTCGGTATCAAAGAGATTTTCCAGATTGTAAAACGCAATAGTGACCAGTTGAAAATCGCGCTGCTCCTGAGCGTGAAGCATCTCAAAGAGGCTACAACATAGCAGCCCAAAAACACTTAATCGAATTTTTTGCATACTCTAACTAAATAAGCCTGATGAAGTTACATTAATTTTTACTTTAGATTAAGTACGCCCCCATTGAAAAATCTAATTTTTTCACTGTGTACAAATTTTTGGCATTTAGCCTTTATTTAATGGGCATTTCATTTGCTCAGGGGCAGGAATTTCGCATTCGCGGAAGTGTAAAGGATGCAACCACGGCTGCAGGGATTCCTGAAGTGCGTGTTCAGCTTACCGGCACATCGATAGAAACAGTAACCGATGCTTCCGGCTCTTTTGAACTTACAGGGGAGTTACCTGCCGGAGATTACAATCTAAGTTTAAGCGCTTCGGGCTATCTCAATCTGCAATTACCCGTCTCACTTAATCCCGGAAGCCGTATTGAACTCGATTACATTCCGTTAGAAATTGATCTGGCCGAAGCCAATCAAAACCTCACCTTAATCAGTTTATCAGACCTTCAGCTCAATACCGAAGAGCAACGGGACGACGTGCAGTCGCCCCTGCTTAGCGCTACCAACGATGCTTTTGGCAATGCCGCCGCTTTTGATTTTAGCAGTACTTTTTTCAGACCGAGGGGTTTAGACAGCAGGTTGAGCAGTGTGCTAATTAATGGGATTAAACTCAACAAAATGAGCACCGGAAGACCGCAGTGGAGCAATTGGGGCGGCCTCAACGATGTGATGCGCAACCGCGAATTTACGCAGGGCATAGCACCAGGTGATTATACTTTTGGCGGTGTGGCGGGCACCTTACACTTTACGATGCAGGCAGCAGTTCTGGGTAGAGGTGGCCGCGTCTCATACGCCCAGGCAAACCGAAGTTACACCGGCCGTGTAATGGCTAGTTATAACAGCGGGCTGTCGCAAAGCGGCTGGGCATATTCTGTTCTGGCCTCGCGCAGGTTTGGTACTGAAGGTTATATCGAAGGAACGCTTTACGCCGCCAACTCCTTTTTTGCAGCGGTTGAAAAACAGCTTTCTGAAACGCACAGCCTCAACCTGACCGCTATCTACACGCCAAACCGCAGGGGTCGCAGTACTGCGTTGACTCAAGAAGTTCTGGACCTTAAAAGCAACTCTTACAATCCCAACTGGGGCTATCAGGATGAAAAAATCAGAAATGCACGCCTTCGTGAAATTGAAGAACCCTTGGTGATCCTTTCCCACAACTGGCGATTTAGCTCCCGAAATAAACTCACCACCAGTCTGGCTTATCAATGGGGAAAAACAACCAATTCCCGTATTGACAACACCGGAAGCACACTGGTTAAAGCGGAAAATGGCACGGAGACTTTTCTGGGAGGTGCCCGCAACCCGGCGCCCAATTATTATCAGAATCTGCCTGGCTATTTCCTGCGTTTTTCTGATCCTACCGCAGCCAATTACCAAAATGCCTATCTCGCCCGGGAGGCATTCGTTCAGGATGGTCAGTTAGACTGGGAAGCGCTATATAAATCAAACCGTGTCGCATCAGAGGGCGGACTCAACGCTGTTTACGCCATGCAAAATGATGTCAATCAGGATCGCATGTTGCAACTCGCTTCAATCCTGAACACTGATTTATCTCAAAAACTGAAACTTACCGCACGCCTTTCGGCTACCCGATTATTAAGTGAAAATTATGCTGAGCTCGACGATCTTCTGGGCGGATCACGTTGGCTGGATATTGACAGTTTTGCTGAAGATGATGCTACTACCGGTGGCGACCTGGCCCAAAGTGATCTGCAAAACCGAAACCGGCTCGTTCAGCAAGGTGATCGCTACAAATACAATTACAACCTCTTTGCCAGTGAACTACAGGCTTTTGTGCAGCTGCAGGCCACACTAAAACGAATAGATGCGTATGCCGCTCTCGAGATTCAACAAACCCGCTATCAGCGCGAGGGTTTGTATGAAAATGGATACTACCCCGGCAGGCAGTCTTTGGGCAAGAGCGACGCTGTAACTTTTTTTACTCCCAGTGCAAAAGCAGGACTTACCTATAAATTCAGCGGCAGACACTTAGCCTTGCTCAACACCGGTCTACTTACTCAGCCGCTACCCTATAACACCGTATTTACCAATGCCCGGCAAAATAATAACACACTCGATAAGCCTTCCGCAGAACAAATTACCAATCTCGACCTCAGCTACATCTACCGAAGTCCGTTACTAAAGCTCAGGCTCACCGGTTACCTTATTGATTTTAAAAAAGGCAGCGAATTATCATTTTTCTATACGAATTCGCTGCAGTCACCACAGATTGAGCAAGGAAACGCACTTGTTCAGGAAATCACCACGGGCATCAACCACCGGAATCTAGGCGGCGAATTTGGTCTCGAGATCAAAGCGCTGCCCACACTTACTTTTAAAGCGGTCGCCGCATATGGTAACTATCAATACACCTCAGATCCTCAGGTTTATTACACCACAACTTTGGCCCCAGATCCCATCTGGTTTGGGGATGGGAAGGTTAAACTGAAAAATTACCATGTAGCCGGCGGTCCTGAGCAGGCCTATCAACTGGGCTTTGATTATCGAGATCCCGATTTTTGGTGGCTTGGCGCCAGCTTTAACCGATTTGCTCACGCCTATATCAATGTGAGCTATTTGAGACGTTCGAGTGCGTTCAGTACTGATTTTGACGGACTGCCTTTTAATGATTACGATCCCGAGTTTGCACGCGTTTTGCTTCAGCAGGAAAAAATACAGCCCTACAATCTGATCAATCTGGTTGGCGGCAAATCGTGGCGGGTAAAAGACTATACGCTGGGATTCTTTGGCCTTATTAATAATGTACTCAACGTAAGCTACAAAACCGGTGGCTTTGAAGACTCGCGTGTGGGCGATTACCGCAGCCTGCTTGAGGAGTCAAACCGGGAATTGCGGCTTTTTGGTAACCGCTATTTTACGGGCTACGGGACCACTTTTTATGTAAATATATACGTACGCTTTTGAAGTTTTGCTTTCGCGAAAGCAGTAAAACTAACTAAAATTTATTGACATCTATGAAATCTTTAATCTACAGCCTGATCACAATACTGGTTTTTACAGCCTGCGTGGAAACCGAGTTCGAAGTGCCCGACCTGACAGAAACGGAAAGCATACCATCAGGCACCGAGGTAAGTATCGCATCAGTTTTAAACAATCTGGCTCAAAGCAGTGAACCGGTCATCAGCTATCGGGATACGGATACCTACATCACGGGCTATGTCATCAGCAGTGACGTGGCGGGCAATTTCTTTCGTGAACTCATCATTCAGGATGCACCTGAAAATCCAACTGCCGGCATCACACTTCAGCTTAATCAAAATGCGCTGTATAGCATTTATGAGCCGGGGCGAAAAGTGTACGTAAAGCTCTATGGTCTGGCGGTAGCCGAAGAAAATGGCGTAGTACAGTTAGGCATTCGGGACGGGAATGGCATCACTGAAATTCCGGCTTCGCTCATTCCCAAAACTCTTTTTCGTAGTACCGAGATGGCCGAGTTGATCCCGTTGTCCGTTTCAATAACTGATATTTCCGCAAATCTGGAAAATCTGTACATCAGTCTTGAGGACGCGCAGTTTAACCGCCGGGAAGTTTTGGACGAAAGCCCTAAAACTTTTGCAGGCGAGGCCAACGATGAATTTGACGGGATACGCCTGCTCGAAACCTGTGACCCCCGAGGTACCATCCTGGTTAGCACCAGCACTTTTGCCAAATTTAAATCGGTGAACCTTCCGGAAGGTCGCGGTAGTATCAGCGGTATTCTCTCCCGGGATTTTTACGATGATTTCTACATTCTGCGTATTAACACGGTTGAATCGTTTTCGTTCTCAAACCCAAACCGCTGCGATCCTGCTGAGCTTCAATGCGGGCTCGCAGAAACCGAGGGCAGTACCATGATTTTTACCGACAACTTTCAGACGCAAACCCGCAATACCCCAATCACGGGAAATGGCTGGACCAACTTTGTGGAATACGGCACTCAGGCCTGGGAAGCCTATACCGCCACGGGTACTAATGCCTCGCAGGGAATTTCGGCACGTATTGATTCGTATCAATCAGGCAATCCCTTAAGTGTGGGCTGGCTCATCACCCCGCCTATTGATCTTGCTGCCTACTCTGAAGTGCGCATTCGGTTTGAAACCAGCAGCAGTTTTGCCGATGCCAGTGAACTCGATGTGCTTTTCAGTACAGACTGGGATGGTACCCCAGAGGGGGTTACGCAGGCTAACTGGCTGGTACTGGGTGATGCTTTTGTAATACGCGATCAGGATTTTTTTGGTGACTGGTACAGTTCGGGCATTGTGAAACTTTCGTGTGCAACAGGCGAGACTGGCTACGTAGCTTTTAGATATACCGGCAGTGGAGCTGAAGCCGCAGACGGCACCTATCAACTCGATAACATCAGTATTACGGCAGATTAAAAATCAGTAAGAACGAATTGGTAAAAAGTTGGGTAAGGGATTAAAATGCTATTTTTAGAAAACTAAAACTCCCTGATTTTGAAAAAAACTATCTTTTTTACCTTATTTGTCTTCTGCGTTTTGGCCTGTGAAACAAAAAAACAGAAGCCCAAAGTTCAACCCCAATTCACTACTGAACAGGCCGAACTGATTATGGCAGCAGACTCGGTTACTCCAATGCGGGTCTTTAAAATTACCAATGAAAGTGATTCGCTTTTACTGCGTACTCCCAGTGAATATGTAAAGGTAGATCCTCAAGACACCGTACTGCAAAACCTCATCGCACGAATGTATGCCACCGTGCGCGACAGCCTTTCTTTGGGTGCCGGTATCGCTGCGCCACAAGTAGGAATTCTTAAAAATATAGCCTGGGTGCAACGTTTTGACAAAGACGGGTTTCCGTTTGAAGTTATTATCAACCCCGTGATTAAACAGTACTCTAAGAAAAAACAGGACTGCCCCGAAGGTTGCCTCTCTATTCCCGGCCGGCGCGACACATTATCTTCCCGTGCCTATGCGATCCTGGTAGAATACGACAAACCCGATGCTTCTCACGAAATCGAAATGGTTGAAGATTTTACGGCAGTGGTTTTTCAACATGAAATAGATCATTTAAACGGCATTCTATACCTCGATCATTTAAAACAGGAGGTAAAAGATGCGCAGGGATTAATGACCATAGATACCTTGCAAAATTAAATATACCGGGTAACAGGTATTTTTATAAACTCCTATTATCCAGAACTTAGTAAGCTAAAACACACTTAACATCGAAAATGAAAGACACTAAAAGCATTGTTTATTTAGGCGAAAAATGTGATCAGTTGAATCAGCTGGTCTATGCTTCACAACTTTATGGCACTTTTTTCACCGTTTACGCAAAAATAGAAACCACATCAGGAGAACACACAAAAGAACGAGAGATCAAAACTATTACCTGTCATATTGTAAACTACAAAGGAGCAGTGAACATAGGTTTGGAAGAGGTTATTTATAATTCTGAAACAGGCCAGATTGATTTACACCTGAAAGCTTTGGGCAACACTTCAAAAGAAAAGAAATGCAAAAATCTCAATAAATTCAAAAAATCAGAATCACAAACCCTAGTATTTAGACGCCGACTACATCACCTTCCTAAAGAAAGCAATCTGGGAGTCTTTGATACTGAAGCCTATTATCGTGATGGAAGTTTTGTTAAACAAAAACCAGACTATGATAATATGACGGACAAAGATTCTGAATTGAAAGATGCGTCGTTCGCTCCAGGTGGACGTTGTATGTTGTCAGAACTTATAGTTTTGATCTAATGCGCTTGTTGTTGCCCTGCTTTTTTTTGCTGTTTGCAATTCTGACTGCGTCGGGGCAGCAATCCAATCGCGATATACTGGATTTGTATTTTCAAAACCTCAAAGAGTTAGAATTTACTGCAGCGCTTTCTCAGGCAGAACAGTTGGAAAACCCGGTTTACAAATCTACGCTGCAAACTTTTGCCAATCTTACCTACGAAGGCTTTACCGGAGATGCATCAGATTATCGGGCTATCTTAGAGTCTACAGAACTGTCAGACCCTTTTCTGGAAAGCATTCGCCTGCTCAACCGAGGTTACTATGCTTTTTACTTTACCTCAGACCGCACTGCGGCCTACCCCTATTTTTATTCGGCCTTAAAACAGGCCGATCAAACCGCTTACAAACCTTTACAGAGACGGGTATTGCTTGCGATACTGCAGTATTTTCACCACGAAATTGCACGCAACAATAACAATTACGACATTTTTTTAAATCGCTATCGCGATCTTATAAAAGATGTACACGATGAGGTTCTTCATAAAATCTATGAATTGATTTTTTTATCTTCAGAAATAGATATCAAGTCTGTTTATTATAAAAATGCGTCTACTTTAGAAGAATTTATCCCAAGACTTGAAGCCGATTGTAAACTATTCCCCAAACTCTATCTTGAGATTGCCTTGTATCACGAGCTTCAGGACGATTATCAAAAATCTGAAGCCTATTATCAGAAAGTAATTGACGCATCGGGTGATTTACCTTACTACCGGGATAGTCGGTTTTCAGCAATTACCAAACTGGCTTATCTGAAACACATACAGGGTAATTCTGTTTCTGCCTTAGAAAAATTGGAGGAAACATCCTGTTGCTACAATCCACAGGATTCCTTAAAAAACAGGTTTTTTGTTGAATATTACCGCTCTCTCTTTTATGAGGGTATGGGAAAAGATTCACTCGCTCTGGCACATTACAAAACCTATGTAGATACCGGGCACAAAATTAACTTCAGAGACAATTCGCTCGAAATCTCAAGACTTCAGGTAGAGCTCGAAACCGAAAAAAAGGCAACAGATTTAATCCTTGAAAAACAAAAGAAAAAGCGCTTTCTGCTTATTGCTGTCACTTTAGGATCTTTACTCATTATTGCCCTGATTATTGGCTCTTTAGTCATACAGAACAGTCAAAAGAAACGCAAGCTGGCAGAACAACAGAAAGACCTCGAGCGCCAAAAGGTTTCTAACCTTTTGAAAGATCAGGAACTCGCTAGTATAGACGCTATGATTGAAGGTCAGGAAAAAGAACGTAGCCGCATAGCGGGCGAGTTGCACGACGATCTGGGTGCCTTAATGACCAACGTGCGTATGCATTTTGAAGCCCTTGAAAATTCCCCTTCAGAAGATTTATATCAAAAAACCAATATCCTGCTTGATGAAGCCTATACTAAAGTGCGTAGTATTGCACAGGCCAAAAACAGCGGGGTAATTGCCAATCAGGGATTGCTTAAGGCCATTAAAGATTTGGCCCATAAAATCTCGCAGTTAAACGGCCTTAAAATAAATGTTCAGGCACACGGAATGGACACCCGACTGGAAAACAGTCTTGAATTAAGCCTTTTTCGAATTATTCAGGAACTTATTACCAATGTAATCAAACATGCGCAGGCCAAATCCCTAACCATTCATCTGGTGAATCACGGTGACTCGCTCAATTTAATGGTTGAAGACGATGGAGTAGGCTTTGACCCCAGGCACATTAGCAAACGTAGTGACGGTATGGGACTAAACTCCATTGATAAACGCGTTGCGCATCTCAACGGAACTCTGGAAATAGAATCAGAACCCGGAAAAGGAACTTCCGTAATAATAGACCTACCCTTATGATAAAATTAGCTATAGGAGAAGATCATCAATCCCTTATAGACGGCATCAGCTTATTATTGGCAGCCCAGGAGGAAATCAAACTAATTTGTACGGCAAATGACGGGGAAGATTTGGTAAATCAGGTGCTTAAATACCAGCCTGACGTAGTTATAACCGATATCAGAATGCCGAAAATGGATGGTATTGAAGCCACAAAACTGATTAAAAAACAACTTCCAGATACCGGCATAATCGCCTTTAGTATGTTTGATCAGACCGAAGCTATCAGGCAAATGCTCGATGCCGGCGCTTCGGGTTACGTACTCAAAAATTCAAGTCTGGAAACCCTCAAGAAAGCCATTAAAAAAGTAGCATCAGGTGAAACTTATTTTGATTCACAAATTGACCTCAGCCTAATCGAGACTGATGATTTTAATGATGAAAAAGGTGGATTGCTTACCAAACGTCAGGTTGAAATCCTACGTCACATCGCTTTGGGCAAAACCTCACGGGAAATTGCAGACGAACTTTTTATAGGAGTACATACGGTAGATACGCACCGTAAAAATATGATGCGCATTCTTGAACTTAAAGGTAAAGGTGAGCTTCTACGATACGCGTTGGAACGTAAGTATGATTTCTAAAAACACATGTATTTCTTAAAATTTTCTAAAAATACCTGCTATTAGGTATATCGAAAAACAGCTCATTGCATTAGTTTTGAGATAGTTATTCTAAAAATCGATATTTTGAAATTAAATTACCTTACATTTTTCGTTCTTAGCCTATGCTTGCCTGCAATGGGTTTTTCTCAAAATTACATTGGTCATCGCATAGATAATTATGCAGGTATTCACGGTGTTATGTATAACCCTGCAAATGTGTTTGATTCGCGAATGCGCGCTGATATCAATCTATTTTCTGCGGGTATCAATTTTGGAAATGATTATGCCGGCATTGGTTTAAGTAGTTTAAATGCAAATGAAGAGGGTTTCAGTTTTGAAGATGATGCAGATTTAAATCCTACCAACACCAACAATTTTTACGCAAATGTTGATGTAATGGGGCCTTCATTTATGTTTAACCTCAATTCAAAGAGCAGCATCGGCCTTATCACCCGCGTAAGGGGTTTATTCAACCTGCACAATATTAATGGTGAACTTTATCAGAATATTGTCGATGATTTTGATACAGAAGAAAATTTCAATTTCGACCTCAACAGTCTTAACGGAAACTTACACGCTTATGCCGAAATAGGCCTCGTTTATGGCCGTGTGCTGCTTGATAAACAAACGCATTTTTTGAAAGGAGGTGCAACACTTAAATATCTTGCCGGTGGCGGAGGTTTGTTTACAAACACCTCAAACCTTAGCGGTAATTACAGTGCGGCTCAGGAGCAGGTAAACGTAAACGGAAGCTTTACCTACGGCACTACCGCAGATTTTGACAATCAAGATATTGACTTTACTGAAACGTCTTCGGGCTTTGGTGCAGATTTGGGTGTAGTTTATGAATGGCGTCCCGACGATTCTAATCTGGGAATGCGTGGCCAAAATAAGTATAAATTAAAACTGGGGCTTTCGGTTACTGATATTGGTTCAATCAACTATGATGCGGGAAAAGTAACACGCTACGCCGCAAATAATGTTACGATCAACGAATCTGAATTTGACGAGAAGGATATTCAGGAAATTCTTGATGATAATTTTGCTGGTCAGGAGACGACTGAAACAGTAACCATGGTTTTGCCTACCGCACTGCATTTTGCAGCAGATTATAAGCTAAAAAACAAGCTGTATCTCAATCTACAAACTTCGCTTTCTATGGTGTCTCCAGAGTCACAGCAGGCCAGCAGAATGGGCAATGTGGCGACGCTTTCACCCCGTTTTGAAAGTAAATGGCTAAGCGCCTATATGCCATTGAGCCTTAGGCAGTATGATGGTTTTGCCTGGGGATTTGGTTTGAGAGCAGGCCCTCTGACCATTGGTTCAAGCACGATACTGACCAACCTGATTTCTGAAAGCTCTAAAGGAGCTGATGTATATGTAGGTCTAAAAGTGCCTATTTATCAAAAAAGCAGATAGCTTTAAAAAGCATCTCTTCAAACAACTTACATTAAATTAGCCAACCTGAAAACTCCTCTGAAAATGAGGAGTTTTTATTTCTACCTTTACCCGGTAATATGAAATTTAGAACACGAGACAAACCTCTTATGCTATGGCCTTATCAAATAATGATATTTTTAAAAAACTACGAGTTGCGCTAAAACTACGCGATGATGATATTGTGAAAATTTGTGCCCTGGTAGATTTTGCAGTGACTAAAAGTGAACTCGGGGCGATTTTTAGAAATGAAAACCATCCTAAGTATGTAGAATGTGGTGATCAGTTTCTGCGGAATTTTCTCAACGGACTCGTCATTCACATGCGTGGCCCTATGCCTGATAAAAAAGCCAAAGTCGGTAAACCGGCACCTGAAAAAGGGACTGGTACTAAGCAAAACCTTCCTAAGAAAAAGTAAATATGGATTCCTCACCTCAAGTTAAAACAATTGTTCAGGTCTATCCTCACATATCCAATCGCATTAAGGCCGCTTTTGTAGACGCCATAGTAATCATTCTTTTAATGCTCTTGTTTACCGATATATTTTCGAAATTTGAAAGCGTTCCGGATTACTATAAAATTGTAGCCTTTGTTTTTGTCTTTTTAGCCTACGAACCTATAATGGTAAGTGTTTTTGGTTTTAGTCTGGGGCATTTCTTAAATGATCTCAGGGTAAAACGGCATTCCAATCCTTCAAAGAATCTCAATATCTTTTTGGCTATAGTACGCTTTATTACAAAATCGCTTTTGGGCTGGATATCACTACTTACTATTTCCGGGAATCCCGAAAGACGCGCCATTCATGATATGTTATCTGATTCTGTGGTGATTTTCTTTAAAAAAGAAGTTTAAGACTTTTTAAACACCACGTAAACCGGAAAGTGATCACTGGCACCTCCCAGATAATTATCTCCGGCATACGTGCGTAACGGATTGCCTTTAAACCTGCCTTCCTGCTCCCTTAAGGCTCCAGGATTATAAATGGCCGATTTCTTATATTCCAAGGGATTGTCGTATGCTTTCATCCAGTTGGGCGAAAGGATAATCTGGTCAAACAAATACCAGTCGCCTCGATGGGTAAGCGAACCGGCATAGCGGGTGAGCAGGAAAATCATCGGATTGTAAAAATCGATTGATACTAAATGATCGCGCACCGCTTCACTTTGTGGATCGTCATTAAAGTCACCCATAATAAGGATACGCGCCTCCGGATTTTTCGCCTGAATCTCTGCAATTATTTCTCTATTGCGCTTTGCAGCAGCGATGCGCTTGGGATTAGACAATGCAACGCCCTCGCGACGGGAAGGCCAGTGATTGACTAATATAAATAGTTCGACACCTTCCAACGTCCCGTGTATATACAGAATATCACGGGTATAATCGCGTAAGCCTTCGGCATTATTGATGTGCAGCGTATAACTTCTACTTTCCAAAACTTCAAATACATCCTTCCGGTACAAAAGTGCAGTATCTATACCCCGCTCGTCTGGTGAATTGTGGTGCACAAAATCATAGTTTAGAGTGGCTAAGGCTTCGGTAGCAATGAGGTCTTTAAGTACTTTTTTATTTTCAACCTCAGCTACACCAAGAAAAACAGGAGCATCACCGGTTTCGGCTTTTCCGATTTTAGAAATAATCGTTGATAATTTCCTGAGTTTTTCCGCGTAGCGCGATTTATTCCAGTTTAAATCGCCTTTCGGTGTAAAATCATCATCCAGAATATTGGGATCATTAATGGTGTCGAATAGGTTTTCAAGATTGTAGAAGGCGATACTGAGTTTGCTATGAGACATTCGGTAGTTTTTTGAATGGTTTAATTTAAGAAACCCTTAGCTTCTAAATCATTACCTTTGCAACTTACTTGCATATATGATTGAAGAAACAAATATAGAATATGAAAAGACGGTCCTCATTGGTCTGATTACCCAATATCAGGACGAGGAAAAGTCTAAAGAATATCTTGACGAACTCGAATTTCTGGCCTACACTGCCGGCGGGGAGGTGCTTAAACGCTTTACCCAGAAATTAGACACGCCTAATCCTAAAACCTTCATTGGTACTGGTAAAATGGAAGAAGTGCGTGCCTATGTGGATCAATACGAAGTGGGGACAGCTATTTTTGATGACGAACTCAGTCCTGCGCAGCAAAAGAACATTGAAAAAATCCTCAAGTGTAAGGTTATTGATCGTACTAATCTGATTCTTGATATTTTCGCACAGCGTGCTCAAACCAGCTATGCCCGTACACAGGTAGAGCTAGCGCAGTATGAATACTTGCTGCCTCGTCTGGCCGGTATGTGGACGCACTTAGAGCGTCAGCGTGGGGGTATCGGGATGCGCGGTCCGGGTGAAACCGAAATTGAGACTGACCGCCGTATTGTACGTGACCGCATTTCGTTGTTGAAAAAGAAGCTTGAGAAAATAGATAAGCAACAAGCCATACAGCGGGGTAATCGTGGTGCTTTGGTAAGAGTAGCTTTAGTAGGTTATACCAATGTGGGGAAATCAACCTTGATGAATACCATTAGTAAAAGTGAGGTTTTTGCCGAAAATAAATTGTTTGCAACGCTCGACACGACCGTGCGTAAAGTGGTGATTCGCAATTTGCCCTTCCTATTAAGTGATACGGTAGGATTTATTAGAAAACTGCCCACGCAGCTGGTAGAATCCTTTAAAAGTACGTTAGACGAGGTGCGCGAAGCCGATTTGTTGCTACACGTGGTTGATATCTCGCATCCGCAGTTTGAAGATCATATCGCTTCGGTAAACCAAATTATGGACGAAATTGAAGGTGCAGATAAACCTACTTTGATGGTTTTTAATAAAATTGATGCCTTTACGCACAAGACCATTGATGAAGACGATTTGGTAACCGAACGTACCGAAGAACATTTTACACTTGAAGACTGGAAACAAACCTGGATGTCCCGTGCTAATGGCGACGCCATTTTTATTTCGGCTTTAAATAAGGACAATATGGAAGCTTTTCGCAAAAAAGTTTACGAGCGCGTGCGTGAGATTCACATCACCCGCTTTCCGTATAATAATTTCCTATACCCGGAATACGATTTGTATACTGGCGAGGAACAGGATTAAAAATCTAAAAACAAATAAGCCCGATAGTTTAATGCTATCGGGCTTTTAGTTTTTCTTACTATTCTTTTAGAACGAATAGGTAAGACCCAGTAGATAATACGACTGCAATTGATTGTCGATAGTATCAAAAGTAGGCTCAGTACCCATCATATCATTTGCAACATACTCATCAAGCGCATTTTCCAAATTTTCCTGCTTGTTTCCGCGCAATCCAACTTCAAAACCTACACCAATATTATTGAACAATTTATAATTGAACGCATTGATCCAGGTAAAGTTTGAATAATCACTGCTCTTATAACTCTGAAAGGCCGAAAGATTCGATTTAAAAGCAATTTTACCAATCTGGCGTGTGTAATCTGCTACAATTTTAGCACCTAGAGAAGACTCGTAAACCGTTTCTCCACTACTGAACACAATATTGTAGTTTAATGGGTGAACCACCACCGTAAGGTTTGTGATAGGCGTCCAGGTCATACCCAGACCCATATCCAAATAACCGGGATCATTAAAATTGTCAAGAATAGTTGTTCGGTATTCCCCAAGTGTAGAGACTGCAAGTTTCTCGCTCAATTTGTAACCGAAAAGCGACGTGATGTTAAACACATCCGTAGCATTGCGAAAACCGTCATTATCATCAGGATTATCGCGGTCATCAAATTTTACCCAGCCCAGATTGAGATTTAAGGCGTTTCTCCAAAAGTATTTGGGATCTTTTTTGTTTGCGAAAGCATTTACTGTAGCGGCGATGTTGGCCGAAGAAACATTGGGAGTACCCTGTGAGTACCAGCTGTTAAATCTGCTAAAATTTGCTCCTACGGTACCAAAAGCACCAAACTTCCACCCCGGAAGGTTGTCAATTTGTGATTGTAAAGCATTAACTTCTTTCTGAAGTTTTGCAATTTCGGCCTTTTTCGGCTTCATTTCTTCGCGCAATTCTTCTTCTGTTTTTTCCTGGGCCTGAGAATAGCTAAAGCTCAAAATAGCCAGAAAAATTAAAATGAGTTTTTTCATTGTTTAAGGTGTTGGTTCTAGGGACAAATATAAATACACTAGTAAAAACAGCGATAAAATCGCTAATGCTATTTCGCTTTGTATAGGGGAACCGAAGAACAGGCCTCGCCAAACATTAGGCTTCTTACTACAGATTGAAGCTTTTGAGTAAGTAAAATATAGGCGTTTTGAGGCACGGGTTTATTAGAACATCCCTTAACAATCACATACTCATCCTGATAAACCGACACATCAAGCGCATCTATTTTTTCAGTATATAACACGGTTTCTAAATCAACCAAATCACCTACCACAATTTTTTTAGCTACAGGCTGCAAATAGGTAGTCACCAACATATAAGCCCAGGCGGGCACAATGGCGTCGGTACTGCAATATAAAGCCACGTAGGCGTTTTGATAAACAGACCAATCGTAGTTTTTTAAGCTTTCGCGAAAGTCTTTTTCACGCAACATAAACCCTTCAGTCAACCATTGAGCAATATCAATTACTTCACGTCTTCCGGCAGGGTATAAATCCTCCAGATTAAAGGTCTTCAGCTTACTATTGGCTACGCGGTTTACAATTTCTTCCATATCCGATTGCGGAGTTTATGATTTAGAGTAATCCCAATTCCAACTTGGCCTCGTCACTCATTAAATCCTGGCTCCACGGTGGGTCAAAGGTGATTTCAACCTCACAATCTTTTACCATATCAATGGTTTTTACCTTTTCTTCTACTTCAACCGGTAGGGTTTCTGCCACCGGGCAGTTGGGCGTGGTAAGTGTCATCAGGATTTTGGTCTCGTAATCCTCGTTTACAAAGACATCGTAAATCAATCCCAATTCATAAATATCTACAGGGATCTCAGGATCGTAGATGGTTTTAAGGACACGCACGACTTTTTCGCCGAGTTCCTGAGTGTCTATTTCTTTTGTTTCGCTCATTGTATTATTCTTTAAATTTTTTATCAATTACTCGTTCCGTTCTCAAAAATATATAGCCTGCACAACCCAATATGAGCCCAAGAGCTACATATGAACCAGTTTGAGAATATACCCCTTCCGGAATTGTAAACGCTGCTATTAATGCCAAAATCAGTAAAATCATTCCCGACTCCATCATGCGCTTAGCACTAAACGTTTGCGCAAAATCCCAGCGCTGCTGACTGCTCATTGATTTTGCAGTTCGATACCCATAAAGGTGATTTATTTTCTTTGGCGGAAATTTCGATAAAATAAACGCCACTATGCAGAAGATCAAACCACATAACCCGGCAGTCAACACAAAACCGTGCTCCCAATTCATGATTTACTATCTGCCTGCGCTTGATACGCGATGGCATATAATTTAATTTGTTTTATCATACTTACCAATCCGTTTGCGCGAGTAGGTGATAAATGCTCTTTCAGACCAATTTTATCAATAAATGAGGTGTCTGCGTCTAATATTTCCTGTGGTGGTTGCCCACTAAACGAGCGGATTAAAATCGCTATAATGCCTTTAGTTATTATCGCATCGCTATCCGCAGTAAATTCAATTTTATCATCGTTGAGATCGGCGTGAACCCATACCTTACTCTGGCAGCCTTTAATAATGTATTCTTCCGTTTTATATTTCTCGTCTATTAGTGGTAGTGATTTCCCCAACTCAATCATATACTCATAACGCTGCATCCAATCGTCAAACATCTCAAACTCCTCAACTATTTCCTGCTGTATTTCCGGAATACTTTTCATCAAATTATTGTTTTAATCTCTGCATTATGTGCAGATTATTAATTCTCACTTGCGGTTAATAAAACTTCTTCATTGGTGTCAAACAAAGTAAGTCTGCCGCGTTTCAAGTTATAACTATTGGCTTTGAGCAATGCCTGAAAAAAATTATACTCAAGTGTGGTACCTTCAGGACACATCATTTTGGTCGAAATCGCAGGCGAAAACTTAATGTTATTCCCGCTTACCACGTAGGTAGAACTGTAACTGTTACAAACGCCTTTACCATTAATCTGTCCGTTTTCAGCATTAAAATTAAGGGTCATTCCTTTATCTGCCACCGAATCTCGTTTTATAGATTGCACTTCAAAACTGCCCTGTGGTCCTAAACTATTTTTATCGGTTGATTTGCAAGAGACTATAATTCCAAGAATTACAGCCACTACTGCCAAAAGTGTTTTCATACTAGATTGTTTTGTTACGAAATTACTCGTAATCATCGAAATAGCAGACTGAGAATACTTAAAATTATACCAACATATTGCGGGCACGTTCTACGCCAGCAACCAGAATATCAATTTCCTCTTTAGTATTATAGAAAGCGAAAGAAGCCCGTACAGTCCCGGGAATTTTATAAAAATCCATAATGGGTTGTGCACAATGATGCCCGGTACGCACAGCAATGCCCAGTTTATCAAGTATGGTGCCCATATCATACGGGTGAATCCCTTCGATATTAAATGAAATGACCGCAGTTTTATTTAACGTATCTCCATAAATACGTAAACCTTCAATGGTTTTTAGTTGAGCAGTAGCATATTCGAGTAACTCGTGCTCGTAAGCGGCTATTTGGTCAAAGCCAATACCATTCATATAATCCAGAGCAGCGCCAAAAGCTATTCCCCCACAAATATTAGGAGTACCAGCTTCAAATTTATGAGGAAGACCGGCATAGGTTGTTTTTTCAAAAGTCACCTGATCGATCATCTCTCCACCTCCCTGATACGGAGGGAGTTTTTCGAGCCATTCTTCTTTACCATACAGCATTCCCACTCCGGTAGGTCCACACATTTTATGAGCAGAAACCACATAAAAGTCTACATCGAGTGCCTGTACATCTGCTTTAATGTGTGGAGCGGCCTGAGCCCCATCAACAAGAACAGCACCTCCAACTTTGTGGGTTTTCTCAATAATCTCTTCAATAGGATTAACGGTGCCCAGCGCATTACTCACGTGATTGACAAAAACCAGTTTGGTTTGGTCTGACAGTAAAGCCTCAAAAGCATGCATATCTAAAGTCCCGTTTTCCAACATAGGAATAACTTTAAGCTCAGCCCCTGTTTTTTCGCAGAGCATTTGCCACGGAACGATATTAGAATGATGTTCTAATGCCGAAACAATCACTTCGTCTTCTGCTTTTAAAATGGAAGCAAAGCCGGAAGCAACTATATTGATGCCATGAGTCGTTCCTGCTGTGAATAGAGTCTGATAGGGTTTAGGAATATTGAAATGCTTTTGAATTTTGATTCGTGCCTGCTCATACGCATCAGTAGCTTCCTGAGAAAGCGCGTGTACACCGCGATGTATGTTTGCATTATAGCGACTGTAATAATCTACGATCACATCTATAACCGCCTGAGGGGTCTGTGAAGTAGCCGCATTATCAAAATACACCAACGGCTTATCGTTCACCTTTCGCTTAAGTATGGGGAAATCAGCTCTGATTTTTTCCACATCAAATTGTAAAGAGGTATCTACGGAAGCCATTTGAGTAGTTTTTCTAGTTAAAAAGTAATTGAAGAACTTTAAATCAATATTTGAGATTTAAATCCTTCGGGGAGCTTGCTCTAAAAAAGTTCACTAGACATCAAAGCCCAGATTCACCCCCAATTTGTTGGCGATAAGCTTGGTAATACGTGATTTTAACTGCGGAATTTTTACACTTTCCAACACATTATTGGCAAAGGCATACATCAACAACGCACGACCTTCTTTCTCACCAATACCACGGGTTTTCATATAAAATAACGCATCTTCATCAAGCTGACCTATAGTACAACCGTGCGAACAGCGTACATCATCTGCAAAAATCTCAAGCTGAGGCTTTGAGTTGATCGAAGCTTTATCACTAACCAAAATGTTGTTGTTAGACTGATACGCATTGATTTTTTGGGCAATCGCATCTACAACCACTTTTCCATTGAAAACGCCAGTCGCGCGGTCATCAAAAATACCTTTATAATCTTGGTGACTTTCGCAATTGGGTTGCTTATGGTGCACCAAAGTATTGTGGTCTACATGCTGTTTATCTTCAATGATAGTCACCCCTTTTAAGATCGAATTGTTATGCTCCCCGTTCTGATAAAAATTCAGGTTATTACGGGTGAGTTTTCCACCAAATGAAAAAGTGTGTACCGCAACCTCAGATGAAGTCTGCTGGTCGATATGAGTGTTGTCAATTAAAGATGCCTGGTCTTTATCGTTTTGAATTTTGTAGTAATCTACACGCGCGTAATTTCCGGAAAATATCTCTGTCACCGAATTGGTAAACACCGGATTGCTGTTTAAACTCTGATGGCGCTCAATAATCTGCACTTCAGAATTTTCTTCAACAACCACAAGATTACGAGGCTGTAGCATCAAATTTGATTCAACTCCGGTAGAGAAATGAACAATCTGAATGGGTTTGCTTACCGTTTTATTTTTTGGCACATAGATGTAAGCACCTTCACTTGCAAATGCCGTATTTAGTGAGGTAAGGCTGTCTGTTTTGACAATCTTGTCAAAATATTTATCGATTACCGGTTTGTATTTTGGCTTGGTAAGTGCAGCACTTAACAAACATACATCTACCCCATCGTGTGTAGTTTCGGATAAGTACGAACTGTATTTACCATCAATAAACACAATTTTATAGGTGTCTATATCATTAAGAAAATACTTCTTGACGTCTCTAAACTCAACTGCATCTTCATTGCGCCCCACAAGACTATAGTCATCTTTTACCAGACTGTTTAATGAAGTATATTTCCAGTTTTCATCCTTTTTTGTTGGAAAACCATTTTCTTCAAAAACCTTAATCGCAGCATCCTTAATATCGTGAATGCTGTTATCAAAATCCTGATTTTCCTGAAAAGTCAAATAGGATGAAAGTAATTTATCTTTTAAACTCATGTTGTTAAATTCAATATTCAAAGTTTAAAATTCCAGGTTTAGCTTTGGAATTTAGTCCCTTTGAGATCTGATTTATTTAAATAGGCGATAAAGCCTGAAATTTGTTTGCTAAGTGCCTCACTCTTGTCGATTAATGTATTTAGTTGCCGCTCATCAATGTAACCCCAATCAAAAACCCGATACAATTGTGATCTCGTTTCCCCAGCAGAAGCTTTTGCAATTGATAGGAATTGTCTGAATTCCAGATTACCATTCCTCTCAAAACCTTCTGCTATATTGTCCATAATACTTCCCGAAGAACCTACTATCTGATCTTTCAATTTGTAATTATCTTTAAGACCGGTAGTTTGGACAATATGAACAACTTCTTTTGCTAAAATCCGAGCTTCCTGCCATATTTGTAAATCTTCAAACCGCTTTACAGTTGCCATCGCTCCAATTTTAGACTTTAAATTTTAAATCTTGAACTAAACTGCCGTTTCAGCTTTAACCCAGTCATAACCTTTTTCTTCGAGCTCGAGGGCTAATTCTTTTCCGCCAGATTTAACGATTTTACCATTTACCAAAACGTGTACAAAATCAGGTACAATATATTCCAACAGACGCTGGTAATGCGTGATAACAACTACCGCGTTGTCTTTGCTTCTCAACCTGTTTACCCCGTTTGATACAATACGCAAAGCGTCGATATCCAAACCAGAATCGGTCTCGTCAAGTATAGCCAGTTTAGGCTCAAGCATTGCCATTTGAAAAATCTCATTACGTTTTTTCTCACCTCCAGAAAATCCTTCATTCAGTGAGCGCGATAGAAACTTGCGATCAATCTCTAAAAGTTCAGATTTTTCTCTGATTTTCTTAAGCATTTCGCTTGCGGGCATATCTTCAAGCCCTTTAGCCTTACGCGTCTGATTGATTGCCGTTTTAATAAAGTTGGTTACTGAAACCCCGGGAATCTCAACAGGATATTGAAACGAAAGAAATACACCTTTGTGTGCACGCTCATCAGCGTCCATTTCAAGAATGGATTCTCCTTCAAAAAGAATGTCTCCTGCTGAAACCTCGTATTCCTCTTTACCAGCTATAACCGATGACAAGGTACTTTTACCGGAACCATTAGGTCCCATAATCGCGTGAACCTCTCCGGCATTCACTTTAAGGTCTATACCTCTTAGAATTTCTTTATCTTCTATACCTGCGTTTAGATTTTTTATCTCTAACATATTCTCGATTCTTTGGGTTTAAAAACCCGTATTATTTACTTCGTTAGTTGTAGGCGTAGCATATCTGACTCTTTAGGATAGCTTACTGCCACTATTTCTTTAATTTTTACCAGTGTATCCCAACCTTCCTCCTTAGGAGGTTTTGGGGTTTTAATCACTTTTAAAATTACCTGAACAAAATCTTCAGGATTTTTCTTGTATCCAGATGCCTGTCTAATCAGTTCGTCTGCCTTTTCGTCCAGCACAACTCCATAAACCGATTCATCAACCTGCAAGACCGCTGCATCTGCGTAATAAATAAACTCACCGGAAACCTGTTCTGTTTTGGTTTCTGAATCACAACTCAAAAAGAATAGAGTCAGCAAAACAGCCAGTGAATTTTTCATATTATTTAAGCGCTGTTGGAGCTTTGGTCATAGCGTTAAAATCATCCAGATCATGCTGAATCCACACCTTGGCATTTTTCTCCTTTACAAAAGCTTCAAAAGCCTTAATGGTTTCTTCAGATTCTGGAATGTCGTAATTGAATTGAGGTACGATCGCATCTTCACGATTTTGCTCAAAGTGATACGTATCACCCGTAAGAACCAAAGGACCCGTTTCGGGCAAATCGATAAACAAGGCATTGTGACCTGCCGTGTGACCCGGCATATACTTTATAACTACACTACCATCTCCAAATACATCATAGTCTTTGTTGGCGATAACCTCTTTATTCTTTAAAGCCGAAAATGTATCGGGATTGTAGAATGAATTGCCCTTGATTTCATCGCTGTTCAGAAAATCATCTTCACTTTGCTGAATTAACCATTTTGCATCTGCGAAATGATTAGCAGCACCGGTATGATCAAAATGAATGTGTGAAAAAGCAATTATATCTACATCTTCAGGACTCAGACCAATCGTTTTAAGCTGAGTTGTTATGCTGTCTTTACGCGAAATGGTAAAAGCACCGCCTTCAGGAGTATACTCTCCCTGACCAACCAACATTTCCGGAAGACCGGTATCCCAAAGCAGAATTCCATCAGGATGTTTGATAACATAAAAAGCATCTGCAAGCTGCTTGCTTTCGCCTTTATAGGTATCTCCCTGAGCAAAAAGATTTAAGTTGTTGGCCATCACACTACCACCGTCAAAAGCATAAAGCTCAACAGCCGGTTTAGCCGGTTCTTCAACAACAACTTCTTCTTCGATATTTTCTTCTTTCTTGGTTTCTTTACAGCCAACTACTAATAAAGCAGCCAGTGCAAAAAACGAAATCTTTTTAATAAGCATATTTTTTTGGTTTATGGTTAAAGTCACGGGCTTAGCCTACTGAACCTTCCAGAGAAATCTCCAGCAATTTCTGGGCTTCCACTGCAAATTCCATCGGCAATTTATTGAGCACTTCTTTACTAAATCCGTTTACAATTAGCGCAATTGCTTTTTCAGTATCAATACCCCGCTGATTGCAATAAAATATCTGGTCTTCACCAATTTTACTGGTAGTTGCCTCGTGCTCTACACGCGCTGTTTTATTTTTAGCTTCAATATAAGGGAAGGTATGTGCGCCACATTTATTACCCATCAACAGTGAATCACACTGCGAGAAGTTACGTGCATTTTGAGCGCGGCTATTGATTTGCACCAACCCGCGGTAGCTGTTTTGGCTTTGCCCAGCCGAAATACCTTTTGAAATAATAGTACTTCTGGTGTTTTTACCGAGGTGTACCATTTTAGTTCCCGTATCAGCCTGCTGAAAGTTATTGGTAACTGCAATAGAATAGAATTCACCAATTGAATTATCCCCTTTTAGAATACAGCTTGGGTACTTCCAGGTAACGGCACTACCCGTCTCTACCTGAGTCCAGGATATTTTTGCATTTTTCTCACAAAGTCCGCGCTTGGTCACAAAATTGAAAACCCCTCCTTTACCTTCATCGTTACCGGGATACCAGTTTTGCACTGTAGAATATTTTATTTCGGCATCATCAAGAGCAACCAATTCTACTACTGCAGCATGCAACTGGTTCTCATCACGTGATGGTGCGGTACAGCCTTCTAAATAACTTACGTAGCTACCTTCATCGGCTACTACCAGCGTACGTTCAAATTGACCGGTTCCGGCCTGATTGATACGGAAATAGGTAGAAAGCTCCATTGGGCAACGCACTCCTTTTGGAATGTAACAGAACGAACCGTCACTAAACACCGCGCTATTTAAAGCCGCGTAAAAATTATCTTTCTTCGGAACAACTGAACCGATGTATTTCTTCACCAATTCAGGATGTTCTTTGATGGCCTCAGAAATAGAGCAGAAAATAATTCCCTTTTCGGCAAGAGTCTTTTTAAACGTGGTAGTTACTGAAACAGAATCCATCACCACATCAACCGCAACACCGGCAAGTTTCTTTTGCTCGTCTAATGAAATCCCCAAACGCTTGAAGGTATCCAATAACTCGGGATCTACCTCATCAAGGCTATCATACTTCGGTTTTTTGGAAGGTGCAGAATAATAGGATATATCCTGAAAACTCGGCTTCTTGTAATGTACATTAGCCCACTCTGGTTCTTCCATCGTTTGCCAATGCCTAAAAGCTTCAAGACGCCACTCGGTCATCCACTCGGGCTCTTCCTTTTTCATAGAAATAGCGCGCACAATATCTTCGTTAAGCCCTACCGGAAAGGTATCGGACTCAATATCTGTGTAAAAACCATATTTATATTCTTTGGTCGCTAATTCTTTTTCTAAATCATCTTCTGTATACGCCATAAAATGTTTTTAATCTGTTAGGTAACAGTTTAAAATCTATATTATATTAAAGTGAAAAACTTTCTCCACAACCGCAAGTGCGCTGTGCATTAGGATTGTTAAAAACAAAACCCTTACCATTAAGGCCACCGCTATACTCCAGCGTGGTGCCTATCAAATACAGGAAACTACGTTTGTCAACAATAAGTTTCACCCCATTATCTTCAAACAGCTTGTCTTCGTCCTCTTTGCTTTTATCAAACTTAAGTTCATAAGACAATCCACTGCAACCGCCGCTCTTGACCCCTACTCTCACGTAGTCTGCCACAGCGTCGTAACCCTCCTCAGTCATAAGGATTGCTATCTTCTTTTTCGCGTCTTCACTTACTTTAATCATACTAATTCTAAATTGGTGCAAATATACCATTTAAGTAGGGTTTTACCATACTTCCTTACATTAAACTATCTTATCAATTAATAGGCTTAATCAATACGAATAACACTTACAATAAGAAACTTAAATAGCCAGTTGCGACTTAAAACTAGTTTAGTCGAAGAATAAGGAGATCATCATTGCCTAAAGTTGTAGTCGAAAGCAATGAAGGACTGTCTGTAGAGCCAATAATGTAGAGGAATTGATCTTGAGAAAAAACGGCATCAACACCCAGATCAATACCCGACCCGCCCCAGGTTTGTTGCCAACGAAGATCACCTTCATCAGTTATTTGAAAAGCCCAGATGTCGTTATTACCAGCGTTGCCTGAAGGTGTAATATCTGCACTGCGCGTATTCCCGGTTACAAAAAAAGTATTACTAGGTCCTAGAGTAATGCTTTGCGCAAATTCAAAATCAGTACTGCCATAATTTTGCTGCCAAATGAGCGTTCCTTCGGCACTTACCCGCATTGCAAAAGCATCAAAATCGCCATTTGCGTCTGAGATATCCCCGTCTGAACTATTAGTCTGCCCTACGATTAGAAAATCACCGTTTGGTAACATCAAAGCATCGTGAGCAATATCAACACCCGATCCTCCAAAAGACCGTTCCCAAACCAGGCTACCGGTACTATTAAGTTTTACCAGCCAAATATCATAACTGCCGTGAGGGCTTGAAATATCAAAATCATCACTTTCTGTAAAACCTACGAGCAAAAAGCCGGCATCCGGAGTTTGAATTGCCTTATAGGAGCGGTCATTATTGCTTCCACCAAAATAATTACGCCACTGCAAATTGCCGGTTGCATCTAATTTCTGCCCCCAAAACTCGCCCACTCCGTGTTTTACATTTTCGTTTCCAGCACCGCCCGAAGCAGTAACATCCAGGAAACCGGCACTAAAATAGCCGCCATCTGCGGTTTCCAAAACAGAATAGGAATGGTCGTGACCCGCAAAGCCATAGCTTTTTTCCCATTCTATTCCACCTGAAGCATTGGTTTTTACAAACCAGGTATCGTGAAAGCCTTCATTTTTACTGGCATCACCATCTTTACTCATACTATAACCTCCCAAGAGAAATCCGCCATCCTGTGTAGCTATAAGGTCGGTAGCGACATCTCCGCCACTGCCGCCGTATGTTTTTGAAGAAATAAGGTTTGTTGCAGCATCCAATTGCAAAAACCAATAATCTTCACCCTCGCGGGTTTTATCTGAAAGCATTCCGTCTGTACTTTCAGATGTTGCTAAAACGCCCAGCCCACCTGTGTTCAATTCAATTATTGCCGCAGCTCTATCGTGAAGACTACCGCCAAAACGGGTAGCTGAAACCACCTCTCCATTAAATGTTTCGGCCTCCACAACAGGCGCCACCGCATTGTCTTCAGAACAGGCAAAAAATGATAGAGTCAGGCCAAAAAATAAAAGGTGTCTAAATCGCATTATTCAGCTTTTTTTATAATAAACAAACCACGTTCAATATCGCTTACAATGATGTTGCCACTTGCGAAATACGGATAGTTACTCCATGCTCCTTCAAAATCGGTAACATCAGAAGCGGGATAGGTATCAAAGTACCCTGTTTCGGTAAAGTTTGCATTGGCAATATCTGAGATATCTAACACGCGTAAACCTGCGCTGTAATTGGTTAGATAAAGGGTGTTGGCCTTTACATAATAATTATGATCAATTGCACGCGTAGGTCCTGAGTAGGTACCTATTTGAACCGGATTATCTAAATCTGAAAAATCGAAAATGAGGCTACGGGTACTGAAACCAAGGCGCAGCTCATCAAGCTCATCATTAGCTATAAAGTAACGCTGATCTTCAGTAAACCAACCCTGATGCGTGTAAAAAGGATTGGGATATGCGATTTTTGAGATGAAAACCGGGTTTGCAGCATCAGTCACGTCAACCAGCGTGACGCTATCTTCATTACTGGCCGCGCAAATTTGGCGACCGGTATAATCTGAATCAGGACCCGAATAGGTTACTACCTGAGCATCGTGGGTGTATCCGTCACCAGCGAAGCCACCAATAGAAACAGGGGCTTCCGGATTAGAAACATCAAATATATGAAGGCCTCCGTCAAAGGTTGCGGCGCCAACAACATAAACACGGGATTCTTCCTCATTGATAATGATGTTGTGCGCACTACCAAATTCAAGATTAACCGCATCTGCTGTAAAATTTTGTGATGCGTCCAGACCTCGTAATCGCGTGAGATCAAAAACCTGTAATCCATGATTATCTGCCTCACTCACAATAAAAGCATGATTGCCATAAACCTTCACATCGCGCCAGGGCGAAGGTGCTGTACGGCTGGGCAGTTTGCCCAGATAAAGTGGATTTACAGCATCCGAAATATCCACAAAAGCCACCCCATTATCAAGCCCCATAAGCGCGTATTCTTTTCCGGTTGACGGGTCCGTCCACCCCCAGATGTCATTACCACTGCTGGCTTGCATCTCATCTAAAGCAACCTGACCAATTAAATCATATCCCGAACAGGGGTATATACCGGCAAAACCATTTTCGCAGGGAACGATCTCTCCTAGTACCTCCTCTTCAACAGTATCTTCAATTGCAGGAGGCAGATCATTATCATCGGTACGCGAGCAGGCCACGAAAAGCACGATTGAAAACGCGGTTAAGAACAGATTGCAGAACTTCATAAGTTTTATTTTAAAGAGAGTATTGCTCGCTTATTTTTAAACAAGAGACGCAAAATAGATTAAACGTAAGAAACCGGTAAGTATTTCAAGTTATTCCCGTTAACTTTGCGGCAAAATACGCGAGTTATGTTTGAAAACAAAGACCAAAGCCGCACCTCATTGAGTGCATTAGGAGAGTTTGGACTCATAGATCACCTTACCAAAAACTTTGCCATTCAACATCCTGAAACTGTTAAAGGTATAGGAGATGATGCCGCGGTAATTGATACCAAAGGTAAACAACTGGTTATTTCTACAGATCTGCTCATCGAAGGTGTACACTTTGATCTGGCTTTTATGCCGCTGAAACACTTGGGCTATAAGGCGGTAATGGTGAATCTTTCAGATATCTATGCGATGAATGCGCGAGCGACTCAAATTACCGTATCGCTGGCGGCTTCAAATCGCTTTCCGCTTGAAGCGCTTGAGGAATTATATGCGGGAATTGAACTCGCCTGCTCGCTTTACAAAATAGACTTAGTAGGAGGTGACACCACCTCGAGTACTAAGGGGCTACTTATAAGTGTTACTGCTTTAGGAGTTGCTGAAGGCGACGAGATCGTGACTCGTGACGGCGCCCGTGAAGGGGATTTACTGGTCGTCTCGGGAGATCTGGGAGCATCATATATGGGCTTACAGGTTTTAGAACGTGAGAAACAGGTGCATCAGGTAAATCCAGGCGCGCAGCCAGACCTTGAGCCTTACGCCTATCTTATTGAACGTCAATTAAAACCCGAAGCACGAAAAGATATAATTGATTTATTCAAAACTTTAGAAGTAAAACCTACTGCTATGATTGATATTAGCGACGGCTTATCTTCAGAGGTTATTCATTTGTGTAAAAATTCTGATGTAGGTTGTCGACTTTATGAAGAAAAAATTCCGTTAGACCCGCAACTTATAAATGTCTGTGAAGAATTTGATATTGACAGCACTACAGTAGCCCTGAGTGGCGGAGAAGATTATGAATTACTTTTCACCATCAAGCAGGACGATTACGAGAAAATTAAAGGCAACCCAAATTTCACCGTAATTGGTCACATGACAGCCTCACAAGACGGGATGAATTTAATCACCCGTGCAAACACATCAATACCCATTGTTGCGCGTGGGTGGAATGCTCTGAAAGAGGACGAATAAATTAAGCCGACTGGCGTGCGTGTCTAAAAATGTAAAATTTTTCCATCACTTCATTTATGCGACGCAGTTTTGGAGTTAATGGCTGTAGTTCACCATAGTCATTCTCGGTAAATTGTTGACGGCATTTACAGCACTCGTATTCTTTTTTGTTAGTTTGATAAGATCGAAGAACCTGATACTTGTGACCAAATAGCTTACATAGAATCATTTGATAGGGATTTTTGGAGAAGAACGAATAATTCATTTTAAGGGCTTTTGAAATTAGGTAGTTAAAATTAACAGAATTATTCGTTAAAAAGAATAATTACATCGTTTAAGCGCTTATTTTTTAGGATTAAAGTATATTTTTAATAAAATCTCAGAAAATCAAGCATTTTCATATATTAATCTCAGAAAAAACGCAAGTTATTAACAGATGTTGAAAACTTTTCCCGCCTTAAAAAGGTTAAAAATTACCAATTAAACCCTCAACCTCTTTAAAATTCTCAATATGAAGCATATGACCACCCGTCAAAACGTCAATTTTTACTCCCGCTTCAAGAAATTTCCTCTTCATTTTTTCAGGATCAATTAGACCGTCGTCACTTCCTAAAACCATATGTCTCTTATAATCTGCCGTTTTCCAAAGATTTGAATAGCCCGGACGCTCACGCATCGCTTTCTGGCAGGCAATGTATGCATTCGGAGTTACCTGCAGGGCTTCGGCCTTTGTCTGGCTGATTTCTTTTTCGAATTCAGAACTTCTCTTTGCTGAAAACAAATTAGCCACAGACATAGAAACCAGTGCCTGATAATTACGGCCGGCCATATCTATCGCATGATTTCGCATTTTCTTCCGCTCTGCGCTATCAGCTTCAGGGGTAGAATTAAGAAGAAGCAAACCTTTTGTCTTTTGCGGAAACGCTTCCGCGAAAGCGAGTGCCACATAGCCACCCATTGAATGACCCACCAGTTTTACAGTTTCCACACTAAGTTGATCTAGAATTTCATTGACGGCAACTGCCATCGCCCTCATACTATTAGACTGCTCCAATAAAGGAGATTTACCGTGACCGGGCAGGTCAATCAGGATGAGGCGGTATTTTTGAGACAGGGTTTTAACCATAGGTTTCCACATGTCGCGATTTTCTACAAATCCGTGAAGTAAGCATAAGGTTTCTCCCTCGCCATACTCTTGATAAAATAATTGTTTGTCGTCTTTCTTTACGCCCATTTTAGTTTAACTTTCGGCCCGAAAGATACGACGCTATGCGATTTTCTAAAGAAACCCTGATAACAGGTTTCGCTATATTTTCACTTTTTTTTGGAGCCGGAAATCTTATTTTACCCCCTTACCTGGGTTATCTGGCTGGCTCTAACTGGCTTTGGGTGAGTTTAGGTTTTTGTCTTTCGGCGGTTTTGATTCCACTACTGGGTATTTTTGCTCACGCACGATTACAGGGCAGCATGCTCGATTTTGGAAATAAGGTACACCCTGTTTTTAGTATTATCTTTTGCATTCTCGTTTATCTTGTAGCCATTACCCTGCCCGGACCCCGTACCGCTTCGGTTACCTATGAGATGGCTATACAACCTTATTTTGAGGTGAGTTCGCTTACCTCAAGCGCTGTATATTTTGGACTGGTGCTTTTGTTTGCACTCAACCGCTCAAGAATGCTCAATGCTCTGGGTAAATACCTAACTCCGCTGCTGCTTTTAATACTAACTACGATTATCTGCATCGCCATTTTTGCGCAACTTCCTCCGCCAACGACATCGCAATTAGAAAGCCCCCTCACAAGCGGACTTTTAGAAGGTTATCAAACCTTTGATGCGATTGGAGCAATTGTCATTGGTGCCGTAGTGATCATTTCCCTCAACCTGGTAAATACGGAAAGTCACCAAATTAAGAGAAACCTGATTATAAAGGCCGGAAGTCTTGCAGGTCTTGGTCTTCTAGCCATTTATCTGGGTCTGATTTACGTAGGCTCTCTTTATGTAAACCAGACGGTGACCGACTCCCGTACTGATTTACTTTCGTTTTTAAGTTACGACACACTGGGCTCCGGTGGCCGCATATTATTATCCATTTTAGTAAGCCTGGCCTGTTTTACTACAGCTGTGGGTATTGTAACCGGAACTTCAGATTTTGTCAAAGGCCTTTTTAAAAATTCGCAACGCGCATATATCCTAACAGCCGTTTTAGCCAGCGCTCTCGGAATACTCATTGGCCAGACCGGAGTTGCTTATATTATAGCCGTAGCCGTACCGGCACTGAGTTTCATCTACCCTTTAGTAATTGTCCTAATCGTTTTGAATTTATTTTCAGATCGCTTTGTTTCCAGTCTTGTTTTTAGACTTGTAGCGCTTGTAACCATTCTATTTAGTATTCCTGATTTTTTGGTGTCATTAAATGCCGAAAATTATCAGGGTCGGTTTAGCTGGATTCTCTTTTCAGACTATGGAGTGGGCTGGATCTTGCCTGTTGCACTCACTTTTATGATCGCAAAAATCATAGAACGTCTTTATGTTAAACAGAAAACTTCTAAAACGGAAAATTAATGGCCAAAAAAGGAATTCCCAAAAACGGAAAAAATAAAGCCAAGCACTCCAAATTGCTTAAACGCAAAAAAGACAAACTACGCGCTGAAAAAGAAGCCCGCGCTCTCAAACTGAAGGAAATCATCAGAGCTGCCCAGTCAAAGTCCTAATACCAAAGCCAAATATTTATTAAAAATCATTTCTCATAATCTTGAATGATAGATATTTGCACTAATGAAAGCAGAACCCACACTTATTTGCATCCCAGACATCAGCGGTTTTACCCAGTTTATGCGCGAAGCTAATTTTGATCTTTCAGCACAAGTAATACCTGCTTTGCTAAATGAGATTATATATGCAAATACTATTAATCTTCAGGTTTCTGAAATTGAAGGTGATGCTATCTTGTTTTTTAGAAGCGGGGAATTACCGGCTCTCGAAGAACTTATCGATCAGTGTAAAGCATTTTACAAAGACTTTTACACGCGTATTGACAAGTTATATAAGGAACATAAAAAGGAGGATGACGCCAGAAGTATCTCTGATATACTTGGCCTCAAAATAATCTTGCATTACGGAGAAGAAATTGCAATGGTGCCTATAGGGAATCGTATAAAACTAATGGGGGAAGATGTTATTACTGCTCATCGCATGCTTAAAAATAACATTCCTATTGATGAATATATTGCAATTTCAGAACAGGTATACAGCAAATTTGATACCGACGAGTTTACTAAAGTTTGTAACTGGTCTGAAATTCATGAAGGCCATCTGGATATTGAACATTTAGGAGTTCTCAATTACCGGTACATAGATCTCGAACCGCTAAATTAAATCAGTTCACTACTGCTTACTCAATCTGCGTTCTTTTAGGTCTTTCTCGATTTGGTTTTCTTTTGCTTTATTGATCTCGTAAAAGAAAAGCAGTGCTGCTCCTATTAAAAATGGAATCGCAGGATAAACACTTACCAGTAATTTAGTACCCTGTATTGCAGTTTCGGGCTGTACGATATCTTCAACGGCTACTGTCGCCGCTTCTTTTGTAATGTAGTTATACAGACCCAAAATCCAGGCAACCAAAGCTCCACCTATACTAAGACCTCCTTTTAAACCTACCATCATCGCTGAAAAGATAATTGCTGTAGCCCTTCGGTTATTCTTCCATTCAGAATAATCAGCCACATCTGCAATCATTGCCCAAAGCAAGGGAATGGTAATTCCGTAGAAAAAACCGTGCAAAATTTGAGATAAAAACATAAGAACAACGGCATCTTTCGGAAAGAAATAAAAGGCAAGAATAAATAAAGTAGAGATAAATAAGGCCACGCCGAAAACATCCCTCTTTCCATATTTATCGGCAAAACGCTTGGAAAAAGTAATACCTACAATCATAAAAATGATTCCCCCGGCATTAAAGAGTCCAAAACCTGCCGAAACCGGATTCTCACCAAAGAAATTCACGCCAATAGTCTCAAGACCACTCAGAATGGGTCCTATAAAAGAGGTAAGCGAGGCAGAATCTACGTAATTTTTAAAGTAATAAACATACGAACCGCCTTTCATAGCCAGAGTTATGAACACCAAAGTCGTTAACACCAACATAATTACCCAGGGTCTGTTTTTAACCAGATCTCCCAAATCTTCCTTAAGACTGGACTCCTGATCAAGAGTAGGAACAATACGCTCCCGTGTGGTTAGGAACGTAATAATAAGCATCACGGTACCTATAACGGCCAGCCAGGTCATTACAATTTCAATACCTACCGCCTGGTCTCCGTCTCCGGCAGACTCTATGATAGGTAACATAAAAACCTGAACAAAAAACTGCGCAAACATAACTGCCACAAACCGATACGAAGATAAGCTGTTGCGCTCTCCCATATCCCCGGTTATCACACCACTCAAAGCCGAGTACGGAAGGTTGTTGGCTGCATAAAGTAAAAGCAATAAGGTATAGGTTGCTACTGCATAGATTACTTTCCCTTTGTAATCAAAGTCTGGCGTGGTAAAAGCCAGGAGTGCCACTACTCCAAGAGGAATAGCCGTATAGAGAATCCAGGGTCTGAATTTACCATAACGCGACCGGGTACGATCTGCAAGAGCCCCTATCACCGGATTAAAACCAAAGGCAGCGACCATCCCTACTATAAAAATAATCACTGAAGCGTCATTAGCCTTAAGACCATAAATATCAGTATAGAAATAGGCTAAATAGGTCATTAACGTCTGAAACACCAGGTTTGCAGAAAGATCTCCCAGGCTATAGCCTATTTTTTCTTTTATCGATAATTTTTGAGATTGCGTACTCATAGATAACGGGCTAGGTGAATTCTTTATTTATGTGCAATATTCAATACCTTAGTTAAAGGAAATCGATTGCGTAAAGTCTTATTTATTATAAAAAAACGATTTAAGAAGCATATATTCTTTTTGACTATAAGCTAACAGCGACCCAAGATACTACCTTTGTACGACAATAAAAAAATTAAAAGCCCCATAAAAGGGCTTTATTTATTTTAAATTCAAAATCACTTCACGATTTAATAAAATTAGAGCACAGATCAATAGTATTCAATCGGTTCAATACTTTTAATATCAAATATTTTTAAGACTTCCAAAGTGTAGTATTGCTAGCATTTACTTAGTAGTTGTGTTAATCGATTTAATTAGCTAAAAATGTATTAGGATTAATTCTTAACAAATCTTTAACTAAAGGGTTAAAATCCAAAATTCGCTATTTCGACAACCTTAACCTGTTTTAAAACTCTTTTCTTTAAATATTTGCACTGAATTTACCTACAGATTATCAAATTCGTATTAATACAACATAAAAAAGTATGATTTCAATCTGTTTTTTTCACATCTTTACGTAAACGTGACAAAAGGAGTTTTTGAATATAAAACCCTTCAGTCCGAATTCTCCAACTAACATTTAAGCTTAAAAGCACCACTGCTTTTAAACTCAGTTTAAATTTTCTCCACCAAAATAATGAGCAATTTATTGTTGCATGTTTATGTATGTAATTTATTAACCATTCTAAATATTCTTATGATGAGAAAATTAATTTTTGGCACTGCTATGTGCTTAATGACAGGCTTCACTTTTGCACAGTCTAACAACTCAACGGTTGAACAGGTAGGCAACGATAACAGTTCGAGTGTAGATCAAAGTGGTTCTAATCTAGCCACCGTAAATCAGGGTAGTGATCTTACTACTCAAGCTTATTCTAATAACAACGCCACAACAATCTTGCAAATCGGGACGTCAAACGTTGCTACTGCAAATACAATTGGCGACCGAAACACTATCGATCAAATACAAGATGGTTCAGGAAATACTGCAACTGCAAAACAAGGATCAGCAAGAGATCTAATTCCTGGTTTAGGGATTTTTCAGGTTACAAAAAGTAACGATAATGCTATTGATCAATTTCAGGAGGGTAACGGCAATACCGCTACCGCTGATCAGGGAGGCTTAGGCGCCGGTATGAATATGATTGATCAGGATCAAATTGGTGATGAGAATACAGCTACCGCAAATCAAAACGCCGGTGCAAGTAACAATATGATCACACAGCTGCAAACAGGTGATGAGAATACTGCTTTTGCTCAGCAAGGTTCTGGAGGCGGCATCAGTACATTTGGCAATGCTATTGACCAAAATCAGCTTGGTAATAATAATATGGCTGAGGCCAGACAACTCATTACCTCAACAAATTCTACAGCAGATCAAGACCAGGAAGGTGATTTCAACAATGCAACTTCGGTACAACAAGGAGATAACAACCTGGTTACACAAACGCAAACAGGTAATGATAATACCGCAAGTGCGCGTCAGGACGGTACTTTTGCAGGTACTAGTTTTGATAATAGTATAACGCAGACACAAATTGGTGATACTAATAATACACTAGCAGATCAAACTGGTGATCAAAACAATTCTGAACAAGATCAAAATGGGACTTTTCATAAAAGTGAGGTATTTCAAAACGGAACCAGAAATACGAGCCGAACAAATCAAAGTGCAACCAATAACTCGGCATATGTAAATCAAATAGGTATTAGAAATGTGAGCAACATTAATCAAAATACCGTTGGAAATAACGAAGCTATAGTCAATCAAGATGGTGACGTTAACAGAAGTAGTATTTTACAAAAAGGAGATGATAACTTTGCAGATACAGATCAATCTGGTCGTGCTAACAGAAGTAATTTAGACCAAATAGGAGCTCATAATATTTCGATGACAATGCAAATGGGAGAAGGAAACATCTCGCTTTTAATGCAGGAAGGGAACGAAAATATGTCTACTGTAAATCAAAATGGAATGATGAACATGTCTACTGTAAACCAACTGGGGAACATGAATACATCAACTGTTAATCAAAGTAATTAGAGTTCATATTTAATTTTAATAAAAGAACCCAGATTTATTATTTAAGTCTGGGTTCTTCTTTTTTAAGAATAACTGATTTCCAGAACTTTTAGTTCACGTAAATCTGCACTTCCCAATCTTAATTCGGCAATTTCTCCAACTTCTTTTCCCATTAAAGCCTGAGCTATGGGAGCGGTAAATGCAATTTTTCGTTTTTTGATATCGGCCTCATCTACTCCTACGATCTGAATACGCTGTTTACTTTTTCCATCAATTTCATAAACTACGGCAGCCCCAAAACGCACTTCATTTTTATTTTCGACCGTATCTAATAAACGTGCACTTGCCAGACGTTCCTGAAGCAGGTTGAGTTTTCCGTTTAAAACTGCGAGTGCCCTTCTGCGCTCTCGTTCATCACTTTCTGTAAGGTTTGCAATCTCATTGCTGAGCTCTTCTTTTTCTGTCTTTAATAGTGCAAGTCCATTTTCTGTCACATAATTTATAGCTTCGTCTGGTAATGCCGCCCGTGGCGGTATTATTGGCGTTTCTTCCTGATCATCTTCTTTTACAAATCCTCTGCTCATACATCTGGTTCTAAGCATAAAAGCTAAGTATTTTAAAAGAAAACGGATATTAAATAAAGTATAATGTTGAGAGAATCCAAAAGATGAATACTTCTTCGTAACTCTTGAAATCTGATTTTAAGATTAAACCAAACACTTTAGAACGAGTTTCTCACCAATGCTCAGTTCCTTTCTCTCCTTTAAAGGGACCGGTCAAATCTGGTGTGATCCATCCGGCATAAAATGCACCGGGTTGTGCCTCCACTCGCTCGCCGTCAACAAAGCATTCCAAATTTTGAGGATAAAAAGCTATATGATCTTTTAATGCTTCAAATTCTGTAAAAGGATTGGGATATAACCAGGCGATCGGTTGGCTGGGATTAATTTTCAACGCCCAATAGCTCGCACTACCCTTCCATTCACACATAGAAGTCCTGCCTTCCATCTTTACCAAAAAACCGGTATCAATATCAGAGTTTGGAATATAATAGGTAGGCGGACTGGCAGTTTCTAGAACCATCAAAGCATTTTTTGATTCAGCTAAAATGTGATCGTCATATTTAACCAGTACCGGCTTATTGACTTTCTCTATAGCAGGAGGGCGCGGAAAATCCCAAACAGAACGTTGTCCATCTTTAGGAACTGTTGCAAAAGGAGGGCGCTTTTCTCCGGTATTGCTCCAGCTTTCACGAGATTTTTTTAACCATTCGGGTACTTTTCGTTCTTTTCTCATACACGATTCTGCGTTTTTCAGGAAAGATAAGCTATTACAGGCAATGGGGGTGTAAACAAAAAAAGCCCAACATTTCTGTTGAGCTTTGTACCCCGGGTGGGAATCGAACCCACACTCGTAAGAACTGGGTTTTGAATCCAGCGCGTCTACCAATTCCGCCACCGAGGCAATTGGAGGGCAAAAATACTAAAAAATCTATTTTACCAAGCAAAAAAGGCATCAAATAAATCTCTGAAAGCCAATTTAATTTATACTTTTGCAGCCTCTTATAAATCGAGCAACGCTAAACATAAGATAACCATGTCAGTATCAATGCCTGAAGCCAAAATTTTTCCGTGCACACAGAGCCGGGATTTAGCCGAAAAAATAGCTGAAGCTTACGGGCAACCTTTGGGTAAGATTATCACCTCAACCTATAGCGACGGCGAGTTTCAACCCTCTTTTGAAGAATCAGTTCGGGGATCACGTGTATTTATCATAGGTTCGACAATGCCTAGCAGTGAAAACCTGATGGAAATGCTTCTGATGCTGGATGCGGCAAAACGCGCTTCGGCACGTCACATTACAGCCGTGCTACCTTATTTTGGATGGGCACGCCAGGATCGTAAAGACAAACCACGTGTACCCATCGCTGCAAAGTTGGTTGCTAATTTATTAGAGACCGCAGGCGCAACCCGTATCATTACGATGGATTTACACGCTGATCAGATTCAGGGCTTTTTTGAACGCCCGGTAGATCACCTTTTTGCATCTACTGTGTTTCTGCCCTATTTACGCTCGCTCAATCTGCCTAATCTTACGATTGCATCGCCAGATATGGGAGGTTCTAAAAGAGCCTATGCTTATTCTAAGGCTTTAGATTGTGATGTGGTAATCTGTTATAAGCAACGCGAGAAGGCAAACGTCATCAGCTACATGGAATTGATAGGTAGCGTTGAAGGTCGTAATGTGATTTTGGTAGATGATATGGTAGATACTGCCGGAACGTTAACCAAGGCTGCCGATTTGATGATGGAGCGTGGCGCATTGAGCGTACGTGCCATTTGTACGCACGCCCTGCTCAGCGGCAATGCCTACGAGCGAATAGAAAAAAGCAAACTACAGGAATTGATTGTCACAGACAGTATTCCACCAAAACAAAAAAGCGATAAAGTGCGCATCGTGAGCTGCGCAGATTTATTTGCAGACGTGATGCACCGGGTACACAGCAACACCTCAATCGCGTCAAAATTCTTAATGTAATTTATTAATACTTAATATATATTTAAATGAAGTCAATCACGATCACAGGATCTAAAAGAGAAAGCGTGG
>CEVM01127080.1_pt1 | contig 44823 bp, 47 predicted proteins | sample 531481 | NCBI WGS metagenome assembly CEVM01 (sample SAMEA2623649, study PRJEB7988) | marine metagenome | biome: marine biome (ENVO:00000447); feature: mesopelagic zone (ENVO:00000213) & marine oxygen minimum zone (ENVO:01000065); material: "saline water (ENVO:00002010), including plankton...
GAATATGAATGGTGTGATAGAAAAGATTTGGAGAAAATAGATTCTAGGCTGGGCCCCAACGTTATTTCTGGCCTAATATCGAAATCATCTAGTGGATTAGATCCTTATAAATTTTCTCTTTCTTTATTAACTGCTGCTGAAAAAAAGGGAGCAAAGTTTATCAATTCAAAAATAGATGAATTGATTGTAAAAAACTATAAAGTTAAAAACGTTGTTTTGACAAATGGAACAGAAATATTTGCAAAAGATTTCATAATAGCTGCAGGTCCTTGGTCGAATGAATTTTCAAAGTGGTTTGGTAACAATATTCCTATTAGACCATTAAAAGGACAAATTATAAGACTTAAAAGTGATCAGAAGATAAATTTAGGGTTTCATTGGGGTTCTAATTATGTAACTTCGAAACAAGATGGATTGATTTGGGCTGGAACAACTGAAGAAGATGTTGGATTTGATGAAATTCCCACTTTAGAAGCTAGAAATGAAATATTATCTTCTGTTGTTGAAATTTTCCCTTTTTTGGAAGATTCTCAATTGATACACCAAACTGCTTGTCTAAGGCCTCTAACTGTTGATAAATTACCCATTATTTCTCAATCCAATATCTATAACAATCTTTTTATTGGATCTGGAGCAGGAAGACAAGGAATTTTGTTAGGTCCAGGGATGGGTAAAATATTATCTGATCTAATAACATCTGAAACATCTGAAATAGATATAAAAGATTTTTCGCATCTTAGATTCAGTTAATTAGAAAAGTACTGAATTCACAACTTCTACAAATAATAGTAGAATTATGTCAAACAAAATAAAGTATCACAAAATAAGATTTAGAATGAAGGATTAGACATGAAAGAATCACCAATTATCACAAAAGTAGATGCAATTCACTTTTCTTATACACTTGAAGATTTAGGTAAAGACTACAATACCTTTAATACTGTATATGAACCAGGAGCTAAACAGAACGCTTCAGGCACAATCCTGAGGATACATACTAACAAAGGTATAGTAGGGGAACATGCTTTTGATGGTGGTCCTTCTTTAGCAGAAATCAAAATTGTATCACCATATTTAATAGGAAAAAATGCACTTGCAAGAGAACCTATATATAACGATTTAAAAAGAGGATCCCGTCATTGGGCGATGCTTGGAATGGGTATTATAGACATATGTCTTTGGGATATAGCTGGCAAATTTTATGATGAACCGTTGTATCGGCTTCTTGGAGGAGAAAGACGACCATTAAAAGCTTATGCTTCTACTCTTCACGGAGATGAAAATGGAGGTTTAACAACCCCAAAAGATTTTGAAAATTTTGCTCAAAGATGTCTCGAAATGGGATATAAGGCTTTTAAGGTGCACGGTTGGGGACTGGCTAGAGATAATATAGAACGTGAAGTAGAAAACGTCCTAAATCTAGGTGAAAAATTTGAAGGTAAGTTGGATTTATTAATTGATCCCGCTTGTGAAATAAAGAATTTTGGAGATGCACTTAAACTTGGTAAAGCTTGTGATGAAGCAAATTTTTTTTGGTGGGAAGATCCATTTCAGGATAATGGAGTGTCTCAATTTGCACATAGAAAATTGAGACAGTTGGTAAAAACACCTCTTCTACAAACAGAACATATTCGACTCCTAGAACAACACGTGGATTTCATTGTGGCTGATGCTACAGATTATGTTCGATGTGGAGCACATGAGGACGGAGGTATTACGGGTGCAATTAAAATAGCGAATGCTTCTGAAGGTTTCGGACTTGATATGGAACTTCATGGACCAGGACCCGTTCACAGACACGTAATGTCTGCAATTAGAAACACTAATTTTTATGAACTAGGTTTAGTTCATCCAAACGTGAAAACTACAAAATCTAAAGTATATTTAGATTATAATGATGATCTTGATGCTATTGACAAAGAGGGGAATGTATTTGCTCCTGAAGGCCCTGGTATTGGAGTCGAGCTAGACTGGGATTGGATAAACTCTAATAAAACTGGTGAAGAAATAATTGCAGAATAGGATTTAATTGTGAAGTTTAAATCATGCAGTTGCAGTAGAAACTCTATAGGCAGTTCTAAGATCTTGTTGTTCAAATTCTAATGGTTTTTCTCCCATCGCAAATTCATATAATGCAGCTTTATATATACCTTCAAGTGTATAAATAATAGAAACTGAAGTAGTAGCACAAAGTACACCAACAATCATTCCTAGGTTGGCACTTAATAATCCAAAAAACCATCCTAATGCACCACTAGCTAATAATGCTAAAATTTGAAAAATTGCAAATCCAAAATTAGCAGTTACCTGGTTTCCCCAAGTTTGTTTAAACAATCCTGATGATCTTTTTATAGCTGCAAAAGGACTTAAATTTTCTGAAACAATAATGGGTATAACAAAGAATGTCATCATTGCCCACCCAGCTTGTAGCAAACTGGCGAATATTGAAGTCATAATCTGTCCAACTGCTCCTCTATTTCTACCACTAGCTCTTATTGCAGCAAAAATTAGAGCCATAATAGTGACAATAATTGACCATATAAAAATATGGTGTATATGTTTACTAGCATGTGACAATCCTGAGCGAACGTTAGGATCTCCACCTCTCAATCGATCGAGTGCTGCAGAAACAAGTGCAGAGTTAAAAAATACAACAATAAAATTTGCTCCGAACACAAGAACAAGCAAAGGTACAATAGGAATCTCTTCTGTTTGATTATCATTAGATGTCAATGCAGAAATATCTAACCCGACAAAGGTAAAAATTATCCAGACAAAGAGAATTACAAAAAAAACTGCGAGGATTGGAAAAAGAATTAATTCTTTATCTTTTTTTAATACTCTGATACAAGATTTCATTAAATCTATCGTATTAGATATACTTCCAAAAAAACCAGAACTATTTCTCAATTTTTACTCCTCGTCATAACAATATAACTAAATTATAATATTAAACATATTATTTTACTCGAAAGTCCCTAACGTTTTTTTTCTTAATTGTGCCCAATCTATTTCATATCCTAATCCAGGCTTTGTTGGTGCATGAACATAACCATTATCAAATTTTATATCTTCTACCAATCCATATCTATTTTCACCTGAACAGGGGAAAAATTCAAAAAATTCACAATTAGGAACAGCCATTATTACATGTAGATTAGCAACGTTATCTAAAGAATTACCTGATCCTGAGTGTATTTCACATTTCATATTAAATGCTTCTGCTAAATTAGATAATTTAATCAAAGGGGTAATACCCCCACAAGCAACAACATCTCCTCTTAAAATATCTGTAGCCATTTCTGTTATCCATTCCACAGTCCCGTAAAATCTGCCAGGGATATATTCTGTAGCAACAATTGGTATATCTAGTTTTTGATTTAATTTTTTATAACTATATATGTCTTCTTCAACTAATGGATCCTCATACCAATAAAAATTTAGATTCTCAATTGCTCTACCTACTCTCATCGCATCTTCATATTGATATGCCCACATAGAATCTAACATTAACTTCATTTCATCGCCAACAGCTTCTCTTATTGCTTTAGATATTTCAATATCGTATTGAGGATTTCCATGCGGATGTATTTTATGAGCAGTCCAACCCATTTCTTTAAATTTTAATGCCTCTTCAGCATATTCTTCTTTTGTCTCATGATATGCAGTCGATGAATATATAGGGACAGTTTCTTTACATGTTCCTATCAATCTATGAATTGGTTGGTTTGCTATTTTCCCATTTATATCCCATAAACAAATATCAATTGATGCAATTACGTTGATTGAAACGGATCTATTCATTTTCCATAAATCTTTCCAAATAGATCCAATATCCTGAGGATTTCTTCCCAGAACAATAGGCTTTATAAATTCAATAAGCCCAGTTACGTGATGATCTGCACCCACCTTTGATGATCCTAAAAAGGAATGACCACTTATTCCTTCATTAGTTTCAACCGTTACGACACCAAGTTGCACGGTTTGTCCAAATATATTTCTATAATTAGTTTTCCAAGGTTTGCTTTTCCATTCAAACATTTCTACTTTTACGTTGGTTATTTTCATCTTTTAAAAATTCAGATTAAAATTTAATCTTATTCTAGAGTAGCTGTATGCCCTTTTTTTAAGAGTTCCCAATCTATTTCATATCCTAATCCTGGTTTTGTTGGTGCATGAACATAACCGTTATCAAATTTTATATCCTCAATCAAACCAAACATATTCGCACCAGTGCAGGGGAAAAATTCAAAAAACTCACAATTAGGAACAGCCATTGTTATATGTAAATTTGCTACGTTATTTAAGGAATTACCACCATGATGTATTTCACATTTCATATTAAATGCTTCTGCTAAATTAGCTAATTTAATCATTGGAGTAATTCCACCTGTAACCGCAACGTCGCCTCTTAAGAAATCTGTTGCATATTCTGTTATCCATTCAGCCATTCCATAGAACCTTCCAGGAGCATACTCTGTTGACATGATTGGGATATCTAGTTTTTGATGTAATTTTTTATAATTATAAATGTCTTCTTCAACTAATGGATCCTCATACCAATAAAAGTTTAAATCTTCAATCGCTCTACCAACTCTTATTGCATCTTCATATTGATATGACCACATAGAATCTAGCATTAATTTCATATCTTCCCCTACTGCTTCTCTTACTGCTTTAGAGATTTCAATATCGTATTGTGGGTTTCCATGCGGATGTATTTTATGAGCAGTCCATCCTTTGTTTTTAAAAATCAAAGCTTCTTCAGCGTACTCTTCTTTTGTTTCATGAAATGCAGTCGATGAATATACAGGAACAGTTTCTTTACAAGTTCCTAATAAACGATGGATTGGTTGATTGGCAATTTTCCCATTTATATCCCATAAACAAATATCAATTGCTCCAATTACATAGGTGGAAACTGATCTATTCATTTTCCATAAATCTTTCCAAATAGATCCAATATCCTGAGGATTTCTTCCCATAATAATAGGCTTTATAAATTCAATAAGTCCAGGTGCGTGATGATTTGCACCTACCCTTGGTGATCCTAAAAAAGAATTACCACTTATTCCTTCATCAGTTTCAACAGTTACGACTCCTAGTTGAACGGTACCTCCAAATTGTGTCCAATCGTTTGTTTTCCAAGACTCACTTTCCCAATCAAACATTTCTACTTTAACATTGGTTATTTTCATCTCTCACCACCTTGATTAATCTTTTTATGAAATAATAATAACAGATGCTTTATGCCATTATTTAAGAATATTTAATATGCTAATAGTAATGGTCATACTAATAAAAATAAAACCTATCAACCAACTAATTTTAGTAATCATATAATTTTTAATTAATTCCTTGTACTACGAAACTTTCACTTTCCGAAGCTTTCAATCTTATTTCTGCTACAGGCTTATAATCTTCAGAATCTCTAAAGTTATTCATATCTTCAATTGTTGGGAATTCTAATATTACAACTCTTTTGGGTTTCCAAGAAGTTGAATCAGATAGAATTTCTCCTCCACGAACTAGATATTTCCCTCCAAATTTTTTTATTACTGATGGAACTAATTTCATATATTTTTTATATGCTTCCCAATCTTTTACATCAATACTACTTATAGAATAAACTGGCATATTTTCCTTTCTGTTTTAGATTAAAGATTTATGGATCAGAGCAATCCCTCGTAAATCCACAATTATTACAAATAATTTTACAATGAAGTTTCAAGGTGATTACACCACACATTTCACATATTTCTGATTCTTTTACTAACTTCATACTCAAATTATATACATGGTCATCTAAGATACATTCATATATGTTATTTTATTAATATGTTATGTAGTTATTGTGGAAAAGAATTTAAACTTAAGGATTACTCATCAATAGGTAATTTTTCTCATATATTTCCTTTGAATTCTCTTAGCTATAATAAATCAAAATTATGTCCTAATTGCAAGAAAAAAAATCAGTTTTTGGATCCTTTAGCGGGAGTGTCAAGATTAATAAAGTTCTATTTTTCTATCATAATTGTAATAATAGTAATCTTAATAGTTTTTTTTATTTAAGAAAAAAATGTTTTGAGTCATGTTTTCATTTTTGAAAATTTCTTATGCTAAGATACAAATGTATGAATTATAAATGGATAGCGTTTTCCGCAATTGCATTAGCCCTTTTTGTACAAGTAATGAGTGCTGGTGCAATTATTATTTCACTAAAAGATATTGCACAATATTTCAACATTTCAATTTCACTAGTTTCTTGGTTGGTGATAATTCAGTTGTTAACTGTTACAGCTGTACTTATCCCCGCTGGGAAAATATCCGATAGAATTGGCAAAAAAAAATTTCATATCGTTGGTATCATAATTTTCATGTTAGGAACATTGGGTGGATACTTTTCAACTAGTTTTACTTTATTACTAATTTTCAGAGTTGTAATGGCAATAGGTTCTGGCATGGGGCAGGCTGTTGGGGGGGCCATTGTCGCAAGTTTATTTTCTGAAAACGAAAGAGGCAAAAGTTTAGGGGCTATGAGTACAACAGTTGGATTGGGAGCAACAGCAGGTCCTGTATTTGGTGGCATTTTAGTACAAAACTTTGGTTGGCAAAGTGTATATTTAGCTTTATTTATTCCGATGTTTATAGCGTTATTTGCAGGTTATTTTTTACTCAAGAATGATTCTCCTAGTAAAAACATTAAATTTGAGAATTTTGATTTCATAGGTACTATTACAGGAATTTTGTTCATAGTTTTAATTATTTTTGGAATTAAAAATATTGATATTTCTAATTTCATAAATTCATTTTCTATGTATTGTTTGTTTTTAGGATTAATTTTTGGCATTTTGTTTATAATCAATGAAAAAATAATTTCTAACCCTTTGATAAACTTTAATTTGTTAAATAATCTTACTTTTAGTATTGCTGTTAGTACGAGATTTTTTGCTTTTTTGGCCATATCTGGAAATATGATAATGATGCCAATTTTTCTAACAGGAATTATGAATATTAATGAATCTAGTGTTGGTTTGATGTTATTGTTTCAATCTTTAGGAATGGCATTAGCAGCTAGTATAGGTGGTAGACTTTCAGATAAATTTGGAAGAAAAATGTTTGTGATTTTAGGGCTATCAAGTATGATTGCTTCATACTTTTTCATTAGCCAATTAAATCTTAATTCTACAAATTCTTATATTGTAATACTTTTATTGATTACTGGACTCGGAATGGGACTATGGGGTTCACCTAACATGGCACAAACTTATAGCACACTACAAAAAAATGAATACGGTTTTGTATCTTCTCTCATTGCATTTTTAAGAAATATTGGCAATACATTGGGGCAAACATATGCATCAACAATATTAGCTATATTTTTATTAAGTGCAGGATATTTAGGAGATATAGGTGGCTTAGGATCATTAGATAAAGAAACTTATGAAGTTTATTTTAAAGCTTGGCAATTTATTTATTTCTCATCAATAGCATTTCTCTTAATAGCCCTTATTCCAAATATTTTTCTAAACGGAAAAAAAACATTATAATTTTAAACATGTTTTATAAGAAATTTATATTATTAATTTTATTGATTTTTTTATTTGTATGTTGTGATAATCAAAATCAAAATCAAAATGAAGAAGTTGCAATTAATAGAAATACTAAATCAGTAGAAGAAATATTAATATCTAGCTCTGAATCACAAAAAGAAATTCCTCTAGATGAAAAAAAACTAATAAGAAAATTTGAAAATGATTTTAGCGAATGGGAATTACCGAATGGTCAAAAAATATATAATGATTTACGTTACAATTTAGAAGGGGACTTCAAAACGTTTGGAGAATTACGTACTTCTCAATATAGAGCTAGAGGTATAGTTACAGATTTTAATGAAGTTCAAAAAATTATAAATTCTGGGAAACCAACTTTTGTAGAAGGTTGGAGTGAAACTTGTGTCTACTGTAAAATGGGTGAAGTTGTATTAGCTGATTTGAAAACTCAATACGAGGAAAAGGTAAATTTTCTAACTATAGACGTTGCTAATAGATATTTAGAAGATGTAACTCAAACTGTAAGGTTTTATAATATAGTTTCGACCCCCACATATATTATTTTTGATAAAAATGGAAAAGAAGTTTATAGATCAGTTGGGTATACTGCAAACAAAGGTGTTTTATCTGATACGTTATCAGATTTGTACTAATTTTTATTTAACATTATGGTGATGGAAAAATTATTATATAAAAATAAAATTCGTTTAGCTCCAATGGCAAGTATTACAAATGCTCCCTTTAGACAAATTTGTATCGAATGTGGTTCAGGATATGTAACTACCGAGGAAATTGACTCAGAATCCTTAGTAAAAAACAAATCAGAAAAAACAAAAAAAATTATTGAATATTATCCTGAAGAAAAGCCTATAGCAATGCAATTGTTAGGTAATGATGCAAATTATTTATCTGAAGCATCTAAAATCCTTCAAGATATAGGAGCCGATATTATTGACATTAATATGGGCTGTCCTGTTCCAAAAATTACCAAAAAGGGTAAAGGTGTTGCACTAATGAAAGATATAAACAAAACCGCAAAATTGATAAATCATATTAGAAAAAATACAATTTTACCTCTTACAGTAAAGATAAGAAGTGGATGGGATCAAAACAATTTAAATGCTTTGGAATTTTCTAAGATGTTGGAACAAGAAGGAGTAGACGCTATTACAATTCATCCAAGAAGTAGATTACAGCAATTTACTGGGATGTCAAAATGGGAAATTATAAGTGAAATTGTCAGTTCAGTAAGGATTCCAATCACAGGTAGCGGAGATGTAAGATCCCTCTCATCAGCAAAATCAATGATGAAAAAAACTTTATGTAATTCAGTAATGATTGGTCGTGGATCTATCGGCAATCCTTGGATATTTAATCAACAATATCTGAATTTAAATGACATGCAGAGAGAAACTTACAAAAAAAATATTATTATCAAACACATAGAATTAATCAGAAATTTTTTTCATGAGAATCAATTAGATATGCAAATGAAAAAACAATTATCTTTCTATGCTAAAGGATTTAAGAATGCTAGAGAATTCAGAAATAATTTATTTAACTCCAAAGAGGAAATTAATGACTTAATTTCCTCTTTCTTTATTGAATGGGAGAAAAATTCTAAAATAATGGTTCAAATATGATAAGAAAATATAATTCAAAAAACAAACTTAGACCAACAACTTCAAAGGTACAGTTAGCAATTTTTTCTATGATTGGGCATGATAATTTGATTGATAAAAAATTTCTCGATTTATATGCTGGTACAGGAAATATGGGAATGATGGCAATAAATTATGGAGTTAAATTATCCTGTTTTGTAGACAGAAATCCAAGTTTTATCAGTAAAATTAAAAATAAATCTAAAGAAAAGAATTTACTTGAGAAGAGTAAATTTCTAATTGCAAATTGTGAAACACAATTACATAAATTATCCGATAAATTTGATTATGTTTTTGTAGATCCTCCGTATAATGAGGAGCCTTTTGAAAAAATAATGTACCAGCTGGAAAAGAATCAACTTGTCCATAAAAAATCTAAGATATTTTTAGAACATTCAAATAAAATTAGATTAAAAGAGTATTATGAAGATAAAATGAGAATACAAACTAAGAACTATGGAGATACTGTAATATCAGTGTTTCAAAGAGTTAATAATTAGAGGTAATACAATGGTAAAAAGTATATATCCTGGAACATTTGATCCAGTTACAAATGGACATTTTGATATTATTCAAAGAGCTTCTTATTTATTTGAAAAACTCTCAGTTTGTGTTTATTCAGGATCTATAAAGAGATCTATTTTTAGTGCTGAAGAACGAGTTGAAATGATTGAAAATACGGTTTCAAATTTGAAAAATGTAAATGTAATTCAATTTGATAATTTAACTGTAGATATTGCAAAAAAACTTAATGCTGGTGTAATTATTAGAGGATTACGAATAGGTGCTGATTTTGAATATGAAAGAGAAATGGCTCTAACTAATAGAGAAATGAATTCTGATATAGATACAATTTGTCTTATTTCTTCTCTTAAATTCCAATATGTTAGTTCCAGTAGAATAAAGGAAATAGCTTCATTAGGTGGCGATGTTAAATCTCTTATTCCTGAACATGTATTTGAACCTTTTATGGAAAGAATAAATAAATCCGTTTAAAAAAGTAGAGAATTATGTACTAACAATAGTTTAACATTTATGTGTCTGAGGAGGAAAATATGAATATTATGGAAGCTTTAAAGAATATAGAGAATATTATTAATGAATCAAAATCTTTACCAGGTACGTCAAAAGTAATGGTAGATAAAGAAAAAGCTATCGCAATTATTAAGGAAGTTGTAGATAATCTTCCAAATGAACTAGATGAAGCTGGAATGGTTTCTAGACAGAAAGAAGCAATTCTTGATCAAGCTGACAAAGAGGCTGCAAGAATAAGAAATTATGCAGACGAAGAAGCTTCAACAATGCGTGAAATAGCACAAAGAGATGCTGCAGGAACCATAAAAGAGGCTGAAGAAAAAGCTTTGGACATGGTTGAAAAAACCTCAATTGTAGAAGGAGCAAAGATTAGATCTGAAGAATTGATTTCTGAAGCTCAAGACAAGTCAGAGAGAATAGTGCTTGAAGCCCAACAGAATTCTAGTAAATTATTAGATGAATCTGTAAATCTTGCCAAAGATCGAAGAGATGGTGCTGATAACTATGCTCGAGAAATTTTATTTGCTTTAGAAGAGAGAATTTCAACTATATTGGGTCAAGTAAGAAGTGGTTTAGATCTACTGGATGAAGAGTCAGAAAATATTAGTGTAGAAGAAAACAAATAGCGATTATCTTCCGTAGTCATCTTCTAATCTAATAATATCCTCTTCATCTATGTAGTCACCTATTTGAACTTCTATAATTTCTAGTGAGTCTATATCTGAAATATTTTCAATTCTATGTTGTATAGTTCTAGGAACTTCTGCAGATTGACCCTTACCAAGTGTTATGATTTTATCTCCTATTGTAACTTTTGCTGTTCCTTTCGCAATTACCCACTGTTCATCCCTATGTTTGTGTGTTTGCAGTGAAAGTCGTTGCCCAGAATTTATCGTCAATCTTTTCGATTGGTAACCAGTTCCTTTGCATAAAATTTCATAACTACCCCAAGGACGCTCAGTTTTGGATTGCTTAGTGTTTATATTAAGGTCTAAGAATTTTTTATTTTCCATAATATATAGAAATTCAAAATGATTTTCTGATCAAATGATATCTCAAAAAAGTACATAATTATATATTTGTTGAATTTACTTTTTGAAAATAATAAATAATTTCTCCAATGGTAAGTCAAACTTATTTTGCATTAATAAATGAATTGAAAATGTGTATATTTGTAAAAAATGCTAGAATTTGAACTGATTATTCCAATGTGGTTATATAACAAAAAGTTATAAAATTATAATTTAACAGATATAAAGAAAAGATAATTCGATGGAAAATTTTTCAGAAGATAGAATAATAAAAGATCGATTAGATAAACTTAATAGATTGAATGAACTTAATATTGATCCATATCCTAATAGATGGATTACTAAGAGAGAGAAAATTGGTGATGTAATCTCTTCTTTTATTGATAATGAAACTAAAACAATGTCGGATTCTGAAAAAATCTTATCTGTTGCAGGTAGGATTTTAGCTATTAGAGGAATGGGAAAAGTTGTATTTTTTGATCTTAAGGATCAGTCTGGCAAAATACAATTACATTTTAAAGAAGACGAAAGCGAAATATCAAAAGATTTTGTTGATTTACTTGATATTGGAGATATTATTGGAGTTGAAGGTATAGTTTTTCGAACAAGAAGAGGAGAAATCACATTACGTATAAAAAACATTGTTTTGTTGACTAAATCCATTCGCCCCTTACCTGATAAATGGGCAGGATTAAAAGATAATGAAATAAGATACAGACAAAGATATCTTGATCTTATTTCTAATGAAGAATCTTTAAACATAGCCATTAAAAGATCAAAAATTATAACTTCTATAAGAAATTTTATGAATAACAGAGATTTTTTAGAAGTTGAAACTCCCGTTCTTGTGGATATTCCAGCTGGAGGAAGAGCAATTCCATTTGAAACATATCATCAGTCTTTAGATAAAAAATTATTTCTAAGAATAGCCACAGAGCTTCATTTGAAAAAATTAATTGTAGGAGGAATTGAAAAAGTTTATGAAATTGGAAGACTTTTTAGAAATGAAGGAATTGATCATGACCACAACCCAGAATTTACTACTATGGAGTCTTATGAATCATACGAAGATTATAATACTGTAATGAAAATGGTCGAAGATATGGTTTCGACTGTAGCGAAAGATGTAAATGGATCAACAAAAATTAAAACTAAGGATGGTAAATATATTGATCTATCACCTCCTTGGAAACGATTAGATTTAAGAGATGCAATAATAAAAAATACAGGAATAGATTTCCTTAAATTTAATACTAGTGAATTATTATCAATTGAAATGATCCAAAAAGGTTATATTGCAGATTCTAAAGAGGCTTGGGGGATATTACTTGATAGATTAATTTCTCAGGGAGTAGAAAATAAACTAATAACTCCCACATTTTTGATAGATTATCCTATTGAGATGTCGCCTTTGGCAAAGCTAAAACCTGGCTCTAAAAATATAGTAGAAAGATTTGAAGCATTTGTGTTGGGACATGAATTGGCTAATGCATTTACAGAATTAAATGATCCAATCGATCAAAGGAAAAGATTCATTGAACAAGAAAATCAGAGAAAAAATCTAGGAGATGAAGAAGCAGATAGATTAGATGAAGATTTTTTAATTTCTATAGAGCATGGTATGCCTCCTACAGGAGGATTAGGTATTGGTATTGATAGATTGGTAATGCTTATAACTGGTCAAGATCAAATAAGAGAAGTATTATTGTTTCCACAATTAAGAACAAAGAAATAATGTTAGATATAAAAAAAATAATAGAAAATAAAGAATTTTTTTCCATAGGGTTATCAAATAGAGGTTATGATATTTCCAATTTAGATACGATTATAAATTTTGATTCAAAAAGAAGAGAATACATAAAAAAAGGTGATCAAAAAAGATCTGAAAGAAATGAAATATCTAAAAAAATTGGATTGGAAAAAAGAAAACCAACAGAAAGTGAAACTACATATATAAAAAAACTCTCAGAAGATCTTAAATCTCTTGATCAAGATCTTTCAAGTATTAATAAAAAAATAAGAGAAATTATGCTTGAAATTCCAAATCTTCCTGATGAACAAGTTCCAATAGGAAAAGATGAATCATCCAACGTAGAAAAAGATACTCAAGGGTATCAGAGAAATGAAGAATTTATAAAACCTCATTGGGACATTGGACCAGAAAAAGACATTTTAGACTTAGAGGCAGGTGCAAATATTTCAGGAGCAAGATTTTTTGTTTTGAAAGGAAAAGGAGCAAAATTGCATCGTGCCTTAATGAATTGGATGATGGATGTTCATACAAATGAATTTGGTTATACTGAAATTGATCCTCCTTATTTAGTTAAAAAAGAAACTATGATAGGATCTGGAAATTTACCCAAATTTAAAGATAATTTGTATAGAGATGATGAAACAGATTTATGGTTAATTCCTACAGCAGAAGTATCTTTAAATGGATTACATCAAGGGAAAATTATACCTCCAAATACTCTTCCTCTTTCATATGTTGCTATGACCCCTAGTTTTAGAAAAGAACATGCATCTGCAGGACGAGATATAAGGGGTATAAAAAGAGTTCATCAATTTTACAAGGTTGAAATGTTTAGGTTTGTGTCCCCAGAAACTTCGATGGATTATCTAGAAAAAATGATAGAAAATGCAAGAATTTTATGTGAAAGATTAGAACTGAGCTCCAAATTAATACAATTATCCACTGGAGATATTGGTTTCCAATCATCTATAACATTTGATATTGAAGTATGGGCTCCTGGGTCTAAAGAGTGGCTTGAAGTATCTTCAATTTCTAATTGCAAGGATTTTCAAACTAGAAGGAATAATACTCGGTATAAAGAAAAACAAGCTTCGAGTACTATATTTCCGCATACTTTAAATGGTTCAGGATTGGCTTTACCCAGGATTTGGGTAGCAATTTTAGAAAATGGTCAACAAGAAGATGGAACAATAAACATTCCTGAAGTTTTGGTTCCATATACTGGATTTAAAACAATATAGTTACTTCCTGACGTATTTAATTTTGTCAAAGCTTTCAAAAGATCTTTGATATTGGACGGGCCAAGCTTCGACATTTTCTTGAGAATATAAATTCCAATAAGGATTTCTAAGAAGTTCTCTACCTAGAAAAATCGCATCAGCTTCTCCTTTTTCAAGGATTTCTTCAGCTTGTTTAGTTTCTGTAATCAGACCAACCGCACCAGTTAATATACCTGACTCTGACTTAATTTTTTTGGAAAAAGGAACTTGATAACCCGGGCTTAATTTCATAATTTGTTCTGAATAATTGCCTCCGGAAGAACAATCTATAAGATCAACTCCAGCTTTTTTTAACATTTTAGCCAACTTTATGGAGGATCCTATATTCCATCCATTATTATGATATTCAGTTGAAGAAATTCTTGCTAGAATAGGGACTTCTTCACCAATTTTTTCTCTTATTCGTTTTGAGATTTCTACTCCAAAAATAGTTCTATTTTCAAAGTTTCCACCAAAATTGTCTTCTCTGGTGTTTGAAATAGGAGAAAAAAATTCATGTGCCAAATATCCATGAGCTAAATGTAATTCTATACATCTAAATCCGGCCTCAATAGATCTTTCTGCAGCTTTAACAAAATTACCAATTATTTCCTCGATTTCTTTAATCGTTAATTCTGAAGGTATTTGTGATTCTTGATCAAAAGAAATAGGACTTGGAGCTTTAGGAATCCATCCTCCATTTTTTTTGTCAATTCTACCTCTGCCTTCCCATGGTCGTTTAGTTGAAGCTTTCCTTCCTGCATGGGCAAGTTGAATTGCCGGAGTAGAATTTTGTTCTTTTATAAAATCTGTAATATTTTTAAGTGCATCTATATGTTCATCTTTCCAAATCCCTAGATCCCAAGGACTAATCCTTCCTTCAGGCTCTACAGCTGCAGCTTCAGTCATTACCAATCCTGAACCTCCAACCGCTCTTGAACCCAAATGTACCATATGCCAATTATTTGCGTAGCCATCTTTAGAAGAATATTGACACATGGGAGAAACCCATGATCTATTTTTTATTTTTTCTCCTCTTATTTGAATAGATTTAAAAAGTTTAGTCATCTTTTACTCCATTATATTTTTCCATTGAAATATTAAGACCTTTGTCTATAATACTAAGGCATGCTTCAGCAGCTTTTTCACAACTTTTATAAATTATTTTTTTGTTTTTTACTTTTGATAAAACATATTTGATTTGATCTTCATTTGATCTTGGTTTGCCGACTCCAATTTTAAGTCTTATGAAATCTTCTGATCCAATATGATTAATAATAGAATTTAAACCATTATGCCCACCACTACTTCCTGTTCTTCTAATTCTGAGTCTTCCTTCACTAAGATTAATGTCATCAGAAATAATTATTGCCTTATCCAAACTAAATTTATTATTATTTAATAAATATTTAAGGGCTAATCCTGAATTGTTAACATAAGTTGTAGGATAAATTAAATATACATTCCAATTTTTGTGATCGAATCTATATTCAATATGATTTTTTTCTTTTTTTTCATACTTTTTATATCCAGAGAGTTTGTTTGAAAGAATATCTAAAACCCACCAGGATATATTATGTTTGGTATTTTCAAATTTTTCACCGGGATTACCAAGGCCTAATATTATCCAATTTATCATGAAAAGTTTCTTCCTTTTTTAGAGATCATATGAAGAAAATCCGAAAGACTAATTATTGCAATACTATTATTTATTGCTTCGGACAATTTTGTTCCTGGATTTTCACCTTGTAATAAATAATCTGTTTTAGAAGATACTCTATTAATTACTTTTCCGCCATTGCTTTTGATCATATTCTCTAATGTACTTCTATTGTAATCTTCAAATCTTCCTGTGATGACAAAAGTTTTATTGTTTAGTGAATTTGATTGATTTATTACATTTATATTTTGTGTTCCAATCCCTAGATTGATAAAATTTTCAATTAGAAAAATATTTCCTTCTTGTTTCAACCATTCAATAATTTTGTTTGATACTATAGGGCCTATGCCTTCAATATTTATTAATAAATTTTCTAAATTATGAAGATTTTTCTTTTTTTCATATAGTATGTCTAAGCTTTTGATTTTTTCAGATATCAAATCTGCTATCTCTTCACCAACTCCTTCAATTCCAAAGGCTGTTAATAAATTATTAAATGATCTATTTTTTGAATCTTCTATATTCACCAATAGCTTATTTACACTTAATTCTCCAAATCCTTCTAATTCCATCAATTGTTTTCTTTTTTGTTCTAAACTGTATATCTCATCTAAAGTGTTAATAAATCCTTCCTTATATAAAATTGAGCAAATTTTCGATCCTAAACCTTCTATATCCATACATTTTTTTGAGGAAAAATATTGTAGTAATCTCTCAAATTTGTTTGGGCAAGATGAATTGATACATCTGACTGAAACTTCATTTTGATCTGCTAATAGTTTACTATTACAAGGGTCAGGACAAAAATCTGGGAATTCAAATTTTTTTGATTCATTATTTCTTAAATTTTTATTTGAAACTTTTATTATTTGGGGAATAACTTCCCCTGCTCTTTGAAGTTCTACTAAATCGTTTTCTCTAATATCTTTTCTTTCGATTTCATCTCTATTATGAAGAGTTGCTCTGCTAATTTTTACTCCATTTATAATTACTGGTTCTAATTCTGCCCAGGGGGTCAAAACTCCTGTTCTACCAACGTTAAAATTAATTTTATTTAACTTTGTTTCTACTATTTCTGGAGGAAATTTATATGATGTGGCCCATTTAGGATTTCTTCCTGTAGTTCCTAAATTTTTTTGTATGTTTATATCATCTATTTTAATTACAATTCCATCAGTCCCATAATCTAGTTTTGCTCTATTTTTACTCCAAAATAAAATATAATTTTCTAAATCTTCAAAATTATGAACTTGTTTAGAATTTTTTTCAATTCTAAGTCCTAAATTTTCTAATATTTCTAGAGATTTATAATGAGAGTTCACCATTTCTTTTCCTTGATCATCAAATAAATTGTAAAAGAAGATATTAATAGGTCTCTTAGAGGTTTCGTTTGGATCTAGCTGTCTAACGGATCCGGATGAAGCATTTCTCGGATTAGAATATGAATTTAATCCTTCGAATTCTCTGCTTTCATTATATTGGTTAAACTTAGAAATAGGGAAATATATTTCACCCCTAGCTTCGATATTTTTTGAGTCATTTATTTTTAAAGGTATTGATCTAATTGTTTTTACATTGTTAGTAATATCCTCGCCTATTGTTCCATTTCCTCTAGTTGATGCTTGATTAAGTAGATTGTTTTGGAATTTAACAGAGACTGCTAGTCCATCTATTTTTAATTCGCATACTAAGGGGAAAATATCTTTAGCTGCAGTTTTAGATGTTTTGCTAATCCAATCTTTTAATTCATTTAAGTCAAAAACATTGGAAAGGCTCAACATTGGTATATTATGTTCAACCGTATTGAATTCAATAGCAGGATTACTTCCAATTCTCTGGGTTGGAGATTCTTCTACTATAGAATCGGGATACTCGTTCTCTAGAGTTAAAAGTTCCTTAAATTTTTTATCGTATTCAAAATCAGTTAAAGAAGAATTTTCCTTTAAATAATATTCATGATTTGCTTGGTTTAATTCTTCTCTAAGATCTTTTATTTTTTTGTGTATTTCAATTGGAATCATTGTTTTATAAAAAATAAAATAATAACTTTATATTTTTTTAACGGTTACTGACCCATGTAAACTTGATCATTAACCCGCCTGTTACATACATTATATAATTTTCCTCATAATGAGTATCATGATTTGATTTCAAGATAACTATGAACTACAGTGTTCTTAGTAAAATTCAAATAAATATTATTTCAAACTCAGAAAGATCAGATTAACCAAACAAAATGTAGTTATGTTTTTCTCACTTTATATATAAAATAAACAGATGATAAAACAAATAACATAATATAAAAATGGCAGAATTACGCCCTTTTAAGGGAATTAGATATAACCAAGAAATATCTGGAGATCTTTCTAAAAATATATGCCCACCTTTTGATAGTATTTCACCTAGCTTACAGAAAAATTTGTATGAAATTTCAAATTATAATACAGTGAGACTTGAATTGGGATTAAGGGGGCTCGATTCTGATCCTTATTTTTCTGCTGCTGAAACACAAAAAGCATGGATGAAAAAAGGAATTCTAACCCAAGATGATTCTCCTTCAATTTATGTAACTGAAGAAGAATTTTCTTACAATAATAAAACGATTACACGAAGAGGCTTTATATGTGCTCTTAAAGTTGAAGATTATACATCAAGAATAGTGATTCCTCATGAAAAAACAAGAGATCGCTGGGTTGAAGATAGATACAAGTTAATGGAGGTAGCAAAATCGAATTATAGTCCACTTTTGTGTCTTTACAAAGATGATTCAAGAGAAAGTATAGCAAATTTAGTCAAATCAATTTCAGGTAAAAATCCATATATAGATATAGAACCTGAAGAATTACAAAAAATAAAAGTTTGGAGAGTTACAGACATTGGGACCATTTCTTTGCTATGCGAAAAATTTAAAGATTTGAAAATTTATATAGCTGATGGCCACCATAGATATGAAGCTGGATTGAGATATATTTCTAATGCTAGATCAACCAGAGAAATAGGATTTAATGAATCCATTAATTATAGAATGATTCAACTCATTTCAATGAGTGAACCAGGTTTGATCACCAGATCTTATCATAGATATATCAAGTTGAATAAAAGTGAAATAGAAAATTATTCACAAAAAATTTTATCTGATAAAAATACTTTTAAGTATGAAGTAGATTTAAGTATCCTAAATTATACAAATGTTGAAAAATATTATAAATTTATATGCGATTATAAAGATTTCAATTCTATTTCTTTCGGAATAATCATTAAAGAAGGAGAAAACTTAAAAACATTAATTTACTCACAAACTAATACGTCTAAAAATAATAATGACTATACATTTTTACATGAAAGATATTTTCAGGAAAATTTAGAATTAATAAAAGAGGAAAATATTTTATTTGAAACTGATTTAAATGAGATAATCAATCTCTTAAATAGAGAAGAGAATTTGATAATTTTATTGATGAGACCGATTCCTATGGAAAATTTTTTATCTGCAGTAGATTCTGGCGATAGATTGCCACCAAAGGTTACAAATTTTCTTCCTAAACCTCCAGCTGGGTTGGTTTTTCAGACCTTAGAAGGTGATATCTAATTTCTTTTGCCAAGAGTTTCTTTTAGGGCGTTTATAGAATCTTCAATATCTTTTTTTTCTACCCAACCCATATGTCCTATTCGAACAATTTTACCTGCTAATTTTTGCTGCCCGCCTCCAAGTACAATATTATAATTTTCCTTAATTTCATTAACCAATTTTTTACCATCTATGTTTTCAGGAAGTTTAATTGCAGTAACCGTATCTGAGGCAAATTCTTCTTTAGGTAGTATTTGCAACCCGATATCATTTGCTTTTGTTCTAGTAAATTTTGCTATTTCAGAATGTTTTTCAAAGATATTTTCAATACCTTCTTCAATCATTCTATTTAGAGAATATTGGAGGGCGAACATGGTGGTTAAGGCTGGAGTAAAAGGGGGTTGCCCAATCTCTAGATAATCTTTGTATTGTTTAACATCATAATAATATTTAGGCGAACTTGAAGATTCATATGCCTTCCATGCTTTTTCTGAAAAAGAAATCATTGCAATACCAGGAGGCGCGATCCATGATTTTTGAGAAGCTGTAGCTACTATATCAATTCCCCATCCATCTGTAGAAATTCTTGTACCTGCAGCAGAGGAAACTGCATCAACTAATATTAAAGCATTTGAATTATTTTTAATAACTTCACATATTTCTCTTAAGGGATTTCTTACACCACTGGAACTTTCATTATGTGTGATTAATACAGCTTTATAATTATTATTTTTTAATATTTCTTTTTTTACCTTTTCAGGATCTGCAGGTTCTCCCGATTCAAATTCTAACCTTGTTGTTTTGCATCCATAAGCATCTGAAATATCTCCAAATCTTTGCCCAAACCAACCTATTGAAATAGATAAGATATTGTCTCCAGGGGAAGTTGTATTCACTATGGCTGATTCCATTGCACCAGTTCCTGATGCAGTAATAAAATAAACATCGGATTTTGTCATCAAAACTGATTTTAAGTTCGAAGACATTTCTTCTAACATCATTGCATACTCATGACCTCGATGGTTTATCATCTGTCTTGACATGATTTCCAGAGTCTCTTTAGGTAACGGAACAGGTCCTGGGATTCTTAAATTACTATCTTCCATTTTCACTCCCTGTGAGTAATAAAAACTCTAAGTAGAGGTATCTTCCTCTGTATTTTCTTCACTGGCATCACCATCTTGGGTCTCTTCATCACCTTCTTCAGCCTCTTCCAGTCCTTCAGTAGTTGCAGCCATTTCTTCTTCTGTTACTTGTACTCTAGGAGGTTGAATCCACGCGATTTGTGCATCTTCATCTGAAATCAACTCTGCTCCTTCAGGTAAATCTAAATCTTTAGAGTATAGGTACATTTCCAAATCTTCTAAAACTGAACAATCAGCAGTAAGCTCAGACGGAATTTCTAAAGGTTTAGCTAAAACAGTTACTTCATAAACACCTTGAGTAACCACTCCGGCTCCTCCTCTTGTTCCTGGTGCATCTTCTTGATTAATTAAGAGAATAGGAACTTGTGCCTCGATAGGTTTATCTAAATCAACCCGAAGAAAATCAACGTGTATTACTTTATCTGTGACAGGATGAATTGATATGTTTCTTACTAACGTATAAGTTTCTTCTTTACCACCGATAGAGATTTTTAATGGGGTAGTATACCCTACCTCCTTCAGAGTTTTATATAGGATATCTTCATTAACTTGCAAACTGATTGAATCTCCAAGACCATACATATTGATAGGAATAATTCCATTTTTTCTCAAAGATTTATTTCGTTTTCCAAATGTTTTTCTTGTTTCTGTTTTTAAAATTATTTCAGCCATTTTCTCATTTCTAAATAAATCAATTGATTTATTATCTTTTATGTAGATTAACCCAAGTAAAGATAAAATTTTCAAATACCAATATACTATTGTATACTTCATATTAAAAGAATTTTATTAGAAAACTAGGTTTTATTAAATATTTATGTTAGTTCCAATGAAGATAGATTATGCCCTTAGATTTCTTGTTTATTTAACTATGCATAAAGATAAAGGCTTGATTAAGACTACTGAAATTTCAGATATTCAAAAAATCCCTCATAAATTTTTATTAAGAATATCTAACGATCTTCAAAAAGCCGGATATGTAAAATCAACCAGAGGGCCTTCAGGTGGCCATACTTTGATAAAGAATTCAAAAGAAATTATAATATCTGAAATTATAAAACTATTGGATTATACCTTGTCACCTGTTGAATGTTTGGATGATGAAGATAAGTGTATGCATTCTGCTTCATGCAGTCAGAGAGAATTGTGGAAAGATGTAGAAAACGTTTTAATTCAACATCTAAGTAGTATTTCAGTTCATGATCTTTCTGAGAGACAATTAGACTTGGATACGAGTAAAGTTACTTTTGTGTAATGAGTTTTTTTTTATCATGGATAAAAAATTACGTTAAAAACCCTTTAGAATTAGGAGCAATTTTACCTACTTATAAATTTGCGGCAAATTTAATGACTAAGAATATTATTTCAAATGAAAAAACAATAGTTGTTGAATTGGGTGCGGGTACTGGAGACATAACCAAATCAATCATAAATAGAGGAATTTTGCAGGAAAATTTAATTTTGGTAGAGATCAATGAAGATTTTTGTAAGATATTGAAACAAAGATTTCCAAAAGCACAAATTTTCTGTGAGGATGCAAAAACATTTTTTTACAAAACAATTTCTAATGAAAAAAAAATAGATTATATTGTCTCAGGTTTACCATTTGTATCTATGTCTAAAGCACAAAAAATGGAAATTTGCGAACTGAGTTTTGATAATCTATCTAAAAATGGTATTTTTTTTCAAATAACATATTTTGTCAAATGCTCTTTTCCTGTAGAAATTATAAATAAAAATAAGTTGATAAAAAGATTGATTGGTTTTACTTTATTGAATATACCACCTGCTTTTATTTGGTCAATAGCAAGGAGAAATTAATGAAACGTGTAGGATTTTTACTAAAAGTTAAAGAAAAATTTATCAATGAATATAAGGAACATCATTTAAATGTTTGGCCTGAAATGAAATCTGCTTTAACTAAACATGGCTGGAAAAATTATTCTTTATTCATGAGATCTGATGGATTAATGTTTGGATATTTTGAACCTACAAAATCTTTTTGTGATTCTCTTAAAGGGATGTCAACTGAAGAAATTAACAAAGAATGGCAAGATTTAATGGCTCCTTATTTTGAAATATCTGAAGGATCTGCACCTGATAAATCAATGATAGAACTTGAAGAAGTCTTTCATTTAGATTGAAAATAGAAAACATATAATATTGCAAATGAAGATAAAAAATATATTGAATTGGTAACATTATGACGCTAAACAAATTTTCTTTTATTGATTCACATGTTCATTTTTATGATATGAAACATCCAACACTGCATTATGGACATTGGCAACCAAATGAGGATTTACCTTTGAGAGAACTTGGAAATAAAAACTATTTAGCTACTGATTTTCTTAAGGAAGCTGAACTACTTGGTATGAAAAAGGCTATTCATGTGCAAGCGGCAATCGGATCAGCAGATCCTGTTGAAGAAACTAAATGGCTTGAAGAGGTTTTTATTCAGACAGGGATCCCTAACGCAATAGTTGGGCATGTGGATTTAAGAGCCCCAAATGCCAGAGAAGTTATAGAAAAACACTTAAAATATCAACATTTTAAGGGGATAAGAGATTTTTCATATGGAGACTATCTTGTAAACAAAGATTTTAGAAAAGGATTTGCTTTACATGAAGAATATAATTTGATTTCAAGTATTGCTGTTAGATGGGAAGAAATGGAGAAATTAGTAGATTTGGCAACTTCTTTTCCAAATATAATTATCATTTTAGATCATGCTGGTAATCCTGAATATCGTACTGAAGAATATTTTAATAATTGGAAATCTGAAATGACAAAAATTTCTAAGATGGACAATATCATATGTAAAATTTCAGGACTTGGAATGGGTGACCATAATTGGACTATAGAGTCAATAACTCCTTATGTAGAAACATGTTTAGAACTATTTGGAATTTCTAGAACTATATTTGCAACAAATTGGCCAGTAGATGGATTATATAGTGATTATTCGAAAGTGATAAATGCCTATAAAGAGATCACAAAATTTCTATCGTTATCTGAACAGGAAGCTTTTTTTTATAAAAATTCTGAAAATATTTATGATATTTAAAATTTATGATTTTTTGTCAAAAGATCTTCTTTCAGGTCTTTCATTATCGTTTAAATCGTCCCACATTGACAGAGGTGAGGCTGCTTGAACTCCAGCATCTACAGGAAGAACTACTCCCGTTACCCATTTTGCTTCGTCACTAGCTAAATAGACAACTGCCCAACCTACATCCCAAGCTGTTCCTTCAGTTCCCAATGGACCAGCTTTTTTTCTTAGATCTCTCCAATCTTCTTCCATTTTTCCAAAACGATTAGGAAATGCTCCGTAAACATGACCAGGGGCTACACAATTAACTCTTATATTTTGTCTTCCATGATGGACGGCCATTATCCTTGACAGATGAGATATTGCTGCTTTAGAAATTGAATAAGGAACATTTCTTGTTGATCCTGCTTGAGTCCCATCAATTGATGAAACATTTATTATGGATCCTCCACCTGATTTTTCCATTGCAGGAATCGCATATTTTGAACCCATCACAGCACTTTTTATATTTAAATCTATTGATCTATGCCAATCCTCTTCATCTATTTCTGTAACCATCCCTGATCCAGGACCACCCACATTATTAAAAAGGATATCTAATTTACCAAATTGTTTAATAGATTCATTAATCATTGCTTCACAATCTTTTTCAGAAGTTACATCTCCAATAAAAATCTTTCCTATTCCATCTTCTTTTTCTATAACATTTAGTGTTTCTTCTGCTCTATCTATGTCTATATCACAAAGTAAAATCTTGGCACCTTCTCTAGCCATTAATATCGAAGCGGCTTGTCCCGTTCCTGCTATTTCTCCACGAGTCCCGGCTCCAGTCACAATTGCTACTTTATCTTCCAATCTGTTTCCTAAAGCCATAATTTTCTCCTAATTTTAGAGATTTACAAATAAATATAATAAATTTATATAACAGGAACAAACATAAATGTATCCAATTAATCGATTTTTCAAATATAATAAGTAAATAGTAAACAATTAATTTGGTAGTATTTATAAATTATGAATAATAATAAAAAATCATTTATTTGTTGTCGAACTTAGTTTTCGAACTGTATTTGCTTTGTGATTATTGTTCGAGACCCCCAAAAGAGGGGTTTTTTTTTAGATAATTTTTGATAGGAGAAAATAATGGCATTTACTCAGCTTTCACCATCTCAAGTTGAAAGATATAGTAGGCATTTAATTATGCCGAGTGTGGGAAGTAATGGGCAAAGAGCTCTAATAAATTCTAAAGTATTAATTATAGGTGCAGGTGGATTAGGATCACCTGTAGCTCTATATTTAGCATTAGCCGGTGTTGGGAATATAGGGATTGTTGATTTTGACACTGTTGATCTTTCTAATTTGCAAAGACAAATTCTTCATTCTGATCAAGATGTAGGAAAAAGAAAAGTAGTATCAGCTAAAGAAACATTGGAAGCTCATAATCCCGAAGTTAAAGTAACACTTCATGAAGAACCAATCAATTCAAACAATGCATTTGAAATAATGGAAAATTATGATGTGATAATAAATGGAGCTGATAATTTTGCTACAAGATATTTAGCAAATGATGCTGCATATTTATTAAATAAACCTCTAGTTGATGGTGCAATTTTAATTTTTGATGGACAAGCTACAACTTATATTCCTGGGAAGGGATGTTATAGATGTATTTTCCCAGAACCTCCTCCTCCTGGAGAAGTTCCTAGTTGTGCTGAAGCAGGTGTTATTGGTGCATTACCAGGTTTAGTTGGATCTATACAGGCACTAGAAACCATAAAGATAATCTTAGGAATCGGAGAAACTTTATCAGGGCGCATGCTTTTAATTGAGGCATTAAATATGGAATTTAGAGAAATAAAAATAAGACAAAATCCAAACTGTAAGTTATGTGGTAATAATCCTGAAGTTACTGAATTGATTGATTATGAAATTTTTTGTGGAATTTCTGTTGATCACTAAATAATTATGCAAACTGAAAATGAAATAAGCAAATTTAATACAGGCATCTTAAAAGCAATTGGCAATACAAGCATTGTTGATTTATCTTCATTGAGTCCTAATCCAACAGTACAGATATTTGCAAAACTAGAGTCTGAAAATCCTACAGGATCAATTAAAGATAGAGTAGCAAGATGTCTTCTTTATGATGCACAAATTTCAGGTGCAATTTCTAAAGGACAGACTATAATCGAACCTACATCAGGAAATACTGGTATTGCTTTAGCGATGATTGCAGGTATTAAAGGATATAATATGATTTCAGTTATGCCAGATTCAGTAAGTGAAGAAAGGATTTCACTTTTAAAATCATTTGGATCTGAAATTATATTTTCAAAAGGTGATGATGGTACAAATGGTTCTATAAAACTAGCTCAAGAAATCATAAAGAAGCATCCTGAATATTACATGCCATTTCAGTATGGAAACAAAGCTAATATTATGGCTCATTATTACACTACGGGACCAGAAATAATAAAAGATGTTCCAGATATTTCTCATTTTGTTGCAGGTTTAGGGACTGGAGGAACTCTTATGGGTGTAGGAAAAAGAATGAAAGAGTTTAATAAAGATATTCAGATTATTGCAACAGCTCCTCATCCAGATGATGTAGTTCAAGGGTTAAGATCGATAGAACATGGTTATATTCCTCCTATACTTAACCTAGATAAATTAGATGGAAGAATAATTATTGAAGCTGAAGAATCGTTTTATTGGACAAAAAAACTTTTGGAAGATCAAGGATTATTTATAGGAGTTTCTTCAGGTGCAACATTTGCAACATGTATAAAAATAGCTAAAAAATTAAATAATGCAAAAATTGTTACAATCTTTGCTGATGGTGGATGGAAATATCTTTCTAGTGGTATATATGAAAAAAATTTTTCAGAAATATCTGATCAAATCAATGGAAAAACATGGTGGTAATTAATGAATTTTTCTAAAAGTGACAAACTAACCATTCTTGAGATGAAAGTTTCAGAAATGAAAAACTTGTTGATAAAAAATGAGATAAAGGCAGAAGAGTTGATCTCTTTACATATAGATCAAGTTGAAAAGTTTAATAAAATAACAAATGCTATTTGTACATTTATACCAGATCAGGCAATTTCTAAAGCAAAAGAAATGGACCTTAAGAATGATTTCGAACTTCCGCTTTCTGGAATTCCTACATTCATAAAAGATTTAACTGCTACAAAAGGAATAAGAACAACTTATGGTTCAAAAATATATTCTGAGAATGTACCAATAAAGGATGATTTGATAGTTGAAAGAATAAAGAATTCTGGAGCAATAATAATGGGGAAATCAAATACTCCTGAATTTGGTGCAGGCTCACAAACTTTTAATGATGTTTTTGGTACAACAAATAATCCATATGATACTTCTAAAACGTGTGGAGGTTCCAGTGGTGGTGCTGCTGTTGCATTAGCTTGTAGAATGGCACCAATAGCTCAAGGGAGTGATATGGGTGGTTCTCTTAGAAATCCTGCTGCTTGGAATAACGTAGTAGGTTTTAGGACTTCCCAAGGAAGGGTACCAAATTGGCCATATGATCTACCTTACAATAGTCTTAGTGTAAATGGTCCCATGGCTCGGACTGTGGATGACACGAGTTTATTTCTTTCAGTAATGGCCGGTTATGATTCAAGATTTGCTACAAGTATCAACGAAGATCCAAAAATATTTGAAACAATTATAAAACCATCAGATAAAAAAAATTTAAGAGTAGCTTATACTGAAGATTTAAATATATATCCCGTGGATAAAGACATAAAAAAAGTATTTAATCAATCTATTTCTGTTTTATCTAAACTAGGAATAGAAATGGAAAATGCAGCACCTAATTTACCAAATGTTGATAATGTTTTCCAAATTTATAGAGCTTATTCTTTTGCTCACTCTCATAAAAATCATATAAAAAATCATAGAGATTCAATGAAAGACACATTGGTTTGGAATGTAGAAAAAGGAATGAATTTGTCTATTCTTGATATGGCTGAAGCTGAATCACAAAGATCTGTAATAATATCCCATATGTCAGATTTTTTTAAAAAATATGATTATCTTTTGTTACCTACAACAAGTGTGTTGCCTTTTGATAACAAAATTGAATATGTTGATGAAATAGATGGAATAAAGTTAAATACATATATAGATTGGATGGGCTTATGTTATGCAATTACAGTAACTGGCTATCCTAGTATAAATATACCTTGTGGTTTTAGTGATAAAGGCTTACCTGTAGGTATGCAAATTGTAGGAAAAGAAAAAAATGAGCTAGGAGTTTTACAATTTGCTAAATTATTTGAAAATAATACAAATTTTTATAAACAAAAACCAAATATAATTTTATAAAAAGGAGTCTGTATGTTAAATTTTTGTGCCAATTTGTCCATGTTATTTAATGAAGTTAAATTCATCGATAAATTCAAATTAGCATCTAAAAATGGATTCAAGGGAATAGAATATTTGTTTCCTTATGATTATTCTAAATCAGATATCAAAGACCAGCTTAGTGATAATAATTTAAGTCAGATCTTATTTGATTTTCCTGCTGGAAATTTTGCTGAAGGAGAAAGAGGTATTGCTATATTTCCCGAAAGAAAAAATGAATTTCGAGAAGGAGTACATAAAGCTATTGACTATGCTACATTTTTAAATTGTGAAAGATTAACTGTTTTAGTAGGAATTGCAGACGAAAAATATACTACAGAACAATACAATGAAACACTCATAGAAAATTTATTATATGCAGCAGGTCAAGTAAAAAATACTAATATAACGATATTAGTGGAAGCTCTTAATACGATAGATGCACCAAATTACTTTGTATCTTCAACTTCTCATTGCAAGGAAATCATCACAGCTGTAAATTTACCATCTGTTAAAATTCAATATGACATCTATCATATGCAAATTATGGAAGGAGATATTATTAGAACTTTTGAAAATAACTTTGACAAAATTGGACATATTCAAATTGCGGATAATCCAGGAAGAAATGAACCAGGGACTGGAGAATTAAATTATAAGAAGATTTTTGAATATCTAAATAATAGTGATTATGATGGGTGGATTGGGTGTGAATATGCACCTAAAAATAATACGTTAGAAAGTCTTAAATGGGTTAGAGAATATGGTGTAATAAATGCCTAAATTTGAATCAAATTTAATGTATATGTTCAACGAATTTGATTTAATTGATCGATATGAACAAGCGTCTTTATCAGGTTTTTCAGGAGTTGAATTACAATCACCTTATTCAATGACAATAGATAATATACTTGATAAATTAGATAAGTTTAATCTAAAACATATCATAATTAATTTGCCTGTTATAGATCCTGATACCGGCAGTGGGAATCTTGCTTTGCGTCCAGATAAAAAGGATCTATTTTTGGAAAGATTAGATTTAGGAACAAAATATGCTAAAGCTTTAGGATGCATAGGAATTAATACTGGTATAGGAGTTTACCCCTCTGGATTTGAAAATGATGAAGTTTATCAGACTTTAATCGAAAATCAGAAAATTGCATCAGAAACATTGTCTAAATGTGGAATTAAAGCTTTAATAGAACCAATTAACACTGTTGATCAACCTCATTTTTACATTAATACATCTGCTCAGGCTGTAGATTTAATTAATCAAATTGATCATCCTAACGCTTTTTTGTTGTATGATGTTTATCATATGCAAATTATGGAAGGTAACTTAGCACGTAATATTAAAAAATTAATAGATAAAATTGGACATATTCAAATTGCAGATAATCCAGGAAGATATGAACCTGGAACTGGAGAAATCAACTACCCTTATATTTTTAATTTATTGGATGAAATAGGTTATAAAGGGTGGGTTGGATGTGAATATAAGCCTTCTTCAACTACTATAGATTCATTGGGCTGGATTCAAGAATACTTAAATAATTATAATGAATAATCATTCAGGGAAAAACTATAGAAAATATAATTTATTTTCATCCAAATGGAATATTTATACAATGATATCTACCGTAATGGGTATTGGTTTTTTCCCTTTAAGAGGTGGAGGGAGTTGGGCTGCATTAGTTTGTGTTTTATTTTTTATCTTGTTTAAACTATTGATGATTGATTTATTAAACTTAAGTAAAGAATTGTTTTTTGGTCTGAATGTTATCTTTTTATTAATTTTTACTTTTATAGGTTTTATTTCTATAAAGAAAACTACTACAATTGAAGATCCAGATCCTCATCATATAGTGATTGATGAATGGGTTGGCATGTGGATTCCTCTTATGTTTATTAATTACAATTACTTGAATTATGTTTTAATTTTGATAAGTTTTTTTATCTTTAGATTATTTGATATTTTCAAACCTTGGCCAATTAATAAGTTTGAAAAACTGCCTCATGCATATGGAGTTTTAGGGGATGATATTATTGCAGGAATTTTTACTCTATTTTGTATGCTGATTATTATTTTTTTGTATCCATTTATTTAATATTCAAGAAATCTGTCATTTCTTGAATGAATAAATCTTCTTTTTCGACATGAATATTATGGCCAGTATTTGAGAAAAAAGATACCGTTAAATTATTTAATATTTTTTGGATTTTTTTTACCTCTTTTTTAATTAAGACGCCACCTGATTTTTGCTCATCAGCAACAATCAATAAAACTTTTATTTTCTTAATTTTTTGTAGAATTAGATCTGGATCGAATCCTATCAATGCAGATCCATTGATGGTTTCTTCAAGTACTCTGGAATCTAAGTTGAATAAATTTTCTGATATATCTTTATATTTTTTTTTGTCATATTCATTGTTATCCTTAATTAAAGCAAGAAAAATTTCATTTTTATTTTTATTTTTTGATAATTCCAGTTGGGTTTTGAATCTTTCTAATATTTTTTCCCTACCAACTCTTTTAGGATGATAAAATGGAGGATCTTCCAAAATTAAAGATCTAATTAAATTGGGTTCAATTGCAGCCATCTGAGAAGCTATACATGCACCTAATGAATGTCCTAATATTTCAACTGGTTCTTGAATATCCCGACTAATTATACTTACAATATCTTCACTATAATCTACCCATTTATACGTAGAGAAGTGGTCTGATTTACCGTGCCCTCTTAAATCCAATGCAATAATAGTTCTATATTTTTCCATAGTTTTAACAATTTGTTTCCAAGTATTGGACGAACTGGTGATTCCGTGAAGCATTATTAAAGGCTGACCATTACCAAATTTTTGGTAATAAATTTTTTTTTTGTTTATGTAAAAATAATTATCCATTAAAAATTTTCAATAAATTTAACTATTTCATGGGCAAATTTTTTTGGGAAATCTCTATGAATATTGTGACCAGAGCCTTGCCAGTCATTTATTTCTATCAATTTATTTAATTTTTTAATTTCTTTTATTTCATCGGGAGAGTTTATTCCTCCTAGGGAAGGATTTGAATTATTTAATATTGTCCTGCAAGGAATGTTTTTGTAAACTTCTTCTATAGAAAAATCATCATCAAATTTTCTAGGTACCTGCAGTAAAAATCTATCTGTAAATTTCCTAGCAGTCGCAATTTCTACAGGGATATCATCCCTCCAGTCAGGCCTTAATACTTTTAATTCTTTTATTGCTTCATCTAAGGATTTGGAATTATCAATGATTTCTGCTACTAATTTCCCCCTTTGAGCTCTTCCTGTTTTGTCAACTGCTTGAGAACCTAAAAAGGGATCTTCTAATATTACGCATGAAATTTTATTTATTTTTGCGACAGAAGATACTATTGGTCCTCCTAATGAATGTCCTATCAAGATCATTTCTTCTTTATTTAGTATGTTCACTAAATTCGATATATCTTTTGCCCAGGTAGATCTTCTATGATTAGTTAAAGTTTTACCGGATCTTCCAAAACCTCTCAAATCTACCGCAAACAAATTGTAATGTTTTGGAAGAAAATTCATTGTTTGTTCCCATGATTGCCATCTTTCAAGGAAACCATGTACAAAAAGGATATTGATAGTATTAGATTTTTTTTCATAAGATGCAACGTTTAGTGCAATATCTTGGGTAAGTATATAATTTTCTTCGTAAATTTTCATTAAATAATTTTGTTGATGACTTTTGATTAATATAGATTTTCTTTATTGCTTAAAATCAAAGTCAAAAGAAGATAATCTCCATTTATTAGATTCTTTTTTTATATCCCATGAAACAGGAGTGTAATTCCCCCAACCTTTATTATCCAAACTCTCTAACCATGCTTGACCTTTACATTTTAAATTCGAATTGCTTCTCTCTAATTCTTCTATATCTTTGATTTTGCTAACAATAGCTTTTGTATAGTTGGCTCTTACTATTATTTCTTCTTCTACAAATATTTTTGCGCCAAAGTCACAAGAGATAGTTTTGGGTTGTGTTTTAAATAAAGATAAAACATCAAAATTTAGTAAAAAAATTACTATTATAATGATTCCTAATGAAACTCCTAATATTTTCCTATAATCTTCCATGGTTTTTCCAAAAGTTATATTGTTAAAATAGCATAAATTTGACTTTTTATTTATCTGGTAGTTTTACTGGGTTGGAGATTTATATACACAATACAAAATTTTATAATATTTGTTTTATTGTTTCTCCAATTTTTGACGGATCTTCCGCATGATATGCTCCAGCTTTTTTCAATGCTAGTATTTTTTCACTAGCTAATCCCATTTTTCCGTTTATAACGGCCCCTGCATGTCCCATTCTTTTTCCTAGGGGAGCGGTTGAGCCAGCAATTGTAAAAATTACCGGTTTGTCTACATTGTTACTTATATATTCTGCTGCACTTTGTTCTTTTGTTCCTCCAATCTCACCTATTAAGACAATTGCTTTAGTTTCTGAGTCTTCTTCAAACATTTTTAAAACATCTACATAGCTTAAACCATGAATGGGATCTCCACCTATACCTACACAAGAAGATTGTCCCATTCCAATTTCACTTATTTGAGCTATCGCCTCATAAGTAAGAGTTCCAGATCTAGAAACGATACCAATATTACCCGGATTACAAATGTTTCCCGGAATGATTCCCATTTTTAAATTTAATTTCGGTGAAATTATTCCTGGACAATTAGGTCCTATAAGCTTAGTTTTTTTATTTTTAATATAATTTTTTATCATCATCATATCATGAATTGGGATGCCCTCTGTGATACAAACGCAAACATCCAAATCTGCATCTATTTGTTCAATTATTGCATCCATAGCAAAAGGAGCAGGAACGTAGATAACACCCGCATTTGCACCTGTTTTTTCTACTGCTTCTTTTACAGATCCGAAAAATGGGATTTTTTCCTGAAAAAATTTATCTTTTCTATTTGGATGGACGCAAGAAACTACACTTGTACCATATTCTATGGATTTTATAGCTTGAAAACTTCCATCTCTACCTAGTCCTTGGATTAAGACTTTGGTATTTTTGTCTAATAAAATTGTCATTTTGTTTTTTCTAGTTCTAGTAATAATTTTGATATGTCTCCCAAGTCATTCGCAACACGTAAATTCAGATTAGAATTTTTTAATATTTCAAACCCAGATTCAGAATTAGTTCCTCTCATGGACACTATAATTGGAAGTTTATTATTCAATTCATTGTTTGCTTCAACTATGCCTTCGGCGATAAGATCTGCCTTCGCTATTCCTGCAAATAAATTTATCAATATATATTTTACATCTTTATCTGAAACCAAAATTCTAAAAGCTTCTTTTATTTTTTCCTTATCTGAAGAACCTCCTACATCAAGAAAATTTGCAGGATAACAACCCGATTTTGTAGTAATGTCCATAGTAGCCATTGCCAAACCTGCTCCATTAACCATACAACCAACGGTCCCTCCAGATAATTTGACGTAAGCTAAATCATAATCCTTGGCTCTTGTTTCCATTATATTTTCCTGATTTATATCTCTTAATTTTAGAATTTCCTTGTTTCTGAATAATGCATCGTCATCGATAGTAATTTTACAATCTAAGGGGACAAGATTTTCCTTATCATCTATAACTAAAGGATTTATTTCTATTAAACTACAATCATTATTTATAAAAGCTTTATAAATATTGTTTAGTAAAGAGACTATTTGAGAATTATCTTCTCCTGGTAAATTTAATTTGGCTACAAATTGCTTTAATTTATATGGTTTTATCCCCAAAAGAGGATCGCAATTCATTTTAAATATATTGGCTTGATTTGATTCAGCTGTTTTTTCAATATCCATACCTCCATGTAAAGAGGCGATAAAAACGGGGCATTCACTATCGGGATCAATCAATAAAGAAAGATACAATTCTTTTTTAATATCGGTAATTTCTGTAACAAACATTTTTTCTACTAAATATCCTTCAGGACCCGTTTGATTTGTAATAAGTCTAGTATTAATGATTTTTTTCGAAAATTCTTTAGCCTCACTAGCGGAATTACAAATCTTTACACCTCCAGCCTTTCCTCTTCCCCCGGAATGTATTTGAGCTTTCACCACAACTTTACCTCCAAAAGATTTTGCAATATTATAAATTTCTTTAGGAGTAGAACCTACTTTACCTTTAGGGAATTTAATATTATGTTTTTCAAGCAAATTTCTTGCTTGATATTCATGTATATTCAATGGATATTCACAACTTTTAATTTATTCACTACATAATTAAATAGCAAAATTACGTTTTTCATAATACTTTTAATAAGAATTTATTGTTTTTTCTAACAAATTGAAAATGAAATTATATATATTTAATCGTACTATATTTATAAGGAGAAGAATATGGAAGCTTTTTGGGCTTTAATCATAGTTTTTGGATCCACGGCTGTGTGGTTAATAGTTTTACAGTTAATAAATAATTATTTAGCAAAAAAAGAAAAATAAATTCTAATGTATAACTTTGCTTTGTTTTTGCATATAATCTCTGCTTTTCTAATTGGATATGTAGCACTTTATGGTGTTATAAATAGAGTATTTATTCCAACATCTAATCAATTAAGAATCAATCTAATCTTATTATCTGCTTTTAGCGTTCTTTCTTTATTAACATCTGCTTGGATGATTCAAATCGCTGGATTTAGCCATTCTTCTTTATGGATATCGATATCTTATGCATTATGGATATTATTAATAATTATTAATGAAGTTTTTATTCGAAGAAAATATACTATTGAAAAAAGGGCTAAAACAAAAGAAATAAACTTTTCGATAGAATATTCAATAATGACATTGATTGTTGTTTTGTTGACATTATTGATGATATATAAACCCTGATTAGATTATCATCTTTTTTCTTTAGTATTACCCGTATACCATATTCTATTTTCAATTATCCCTCGAATATAATTTACTTGCCCCCAATGCTGGAAAGTTCCTGTTACCATTCTCATAAGTTCATGCGCTTGAGAATTTCCAGTTTCTGTAATTTTTATATTCAAATCCTTTGATTTGTCTGAATTGAAAAAATCTATCATTTTTTTGTTTATTGATTCATAATAATTAATTAGATCTGATACATTGGAGGGCCTTATTTTTGAAATATCCTCTGTAGTATGTCCTACTCCAAGATCTTTATCAGATGCAGGTAATTTATATTTTTCATACCATTTCTCTGTCATCCACAGTTGTTCTATTCCATCTAGTAGAGAAATTCTTCTATCAAAACCCCTAGAGGTATGCCAAACTATCCAAGATATAGAATTAGATATCCTTGATGGTTGATAGCAAGCCTGTTCAAGAGTTAGATCTTTTAAATATTCATGAAGTAAATCTTTAGATCTTTCCATACACATTAATATGTAATCATTTGTATCCATAAATAAATTATATATATCTAAATGGCGGAGGGGACAGGATTCGAACCTGCGGTATCCTTGCGGATACTCCTGTTTTCAAGACAGACGCTTTCAACCACTCAGCCACCCCTCCTTATAATAAAAGAATTAAATTATTCATTGATAACAAATTCTACTAAAAATTAAAAACGACAATTCGATTATATAATACTAGGTTCTCTATTTAATATTCAAACGGTATTTTTTTATCTATGATGGCATCTTTGCATGGATCATGTCGTTCAGGATGAGAATCCTTTAACATTTGATTAAATTCTTCACTTGTTACATGACATAATAGATAAATACTAGACTCTTCTAGAAATTTCATTACTTCATGGTGAATATCTTTTCCATTTGGATTTTTTGCTAAATCAAAGATTCCAAATGTTCCATAATAATTATCTTTTGGAGTTCGCCCTTCCGTAAAAGTTTTATTTTTTATTTGTCTTTTGGTTAATTCGAAAACAATATCATTCCATTCTTCTCTCTCTAGTTCCTCTATGTTGTACATTAAAGCGTTACGTATTGGGAACATTGTTGCCATAACCTGATGAAAGGCTTTTTCATCATCACTCATGTTTTCTTTAGAAAATTTTATCAATTCATCTCCATCAAAAGAAGGAGTCCCTCTAGCTTCTAATATTTTTCCTAAACTGTTTATTGCTACAGCTTCCCTTAATGAAAACAAATAAATACCTTCTCTATCTATAATTTTATTTGTTTTAGGCTTTAATCCTGTTTGATGTGGATTACCTGTAAAGATACAGTATCCTGATGTATTAATAATACAAGAATATCTATCTTGAGGTTTACCACCTTTTTGTTGTATTACTGATTTGTTTGAATCAGATGCAGTTATATATTTTTCTTCTGAATTATTAATTGAGTCATTCTTACAGCTTAAAATTATTATTAAAATTAAAACTATGAATAAATTCTTCACCCTAAATTTCCCCATGTAATCCCTGTCTTAATATCTACTAGCACCGGGACATCTAATTTAATTGCATTTGGCATAATGGAATTTATTATCATGTTTAACTCCATCAATTCACCTGAGGCGACTTCAAAAATCAATTCATCATGAACTTGTATAAGAATTTTTGATTTCATATTATTTTTTCTTATTTCTTTGCCTAAATCAATCATTGCCACTTTAATTATTTCCGCTGCAGTCCCTTGTATGGGCATGTTGATTGCTATTCTTTCAGCAAATGCTTTTTCTCTTGCATATGAAGAATTGATATTTTCAAGATACCTTCTACGTCCAAGTATTGTTTCTGAATATCCTTTTGATTTTGCAAATTCTATTAAATGTTGCTGGTAAGTTTTGATACCTGGATATTTACCAAAATATAAGTCAATAAATTCTTTTCCTTGTTGTCTTGAAAGATCTGTTTGTTGTGAAACTCCGTGTGCTCCCAAGCCATATAAAACACCAAAATTCAATATTTTTGCTATCCTTCTTTGTTCATCACTTACTTCATTGGACGAATAGATCAATCTTGCAGTGGAATTATGAATATCCTCTCCATTTATAAAAGCTTCTACTAGATTTGTATCTTTAGAAAAGTGTGCTAAAACCCTTAATTCAATTTGAGAATAATCTACTGATAACATAAGTAAATTTTTCTTTTCTTCAACTATAAATGCAGATCTTACTTCTCTACCAATTTTGCTTCTGATAGGGATGTTTTGTACATTAGGATTATGACTCGATAATCGACCAGTTGAAGTTCCAACTTGATTAAATGTTGTGTGTATTCTTTTAGTTTTAGAATTTACCAAATTTGGTAAAGCATCTACATAAGTAGATTTGATTTTTGCTAATTCTCTATATCTCAATAATCCGGAAGAAATCTGAATAACTCTTTCGTCCAAATTTTTATTTGTTGAGTATCGTTCTAGAACATCAGAATCGACTGAGATACCGGTTTTGGTTTTTTTTAGGAGAGGGGCTTTTAAATCATTGACCAAAATTTCTGATATTTGTTTTCCTGAGTTAATATTAAATTCCTTTTCAGGAAATTGCTGATGAATTGCTTGATCTAATTCAAGTAATTCATCATTTAACTTCTTAGACATTGATTCTAATTTAGATACATTTAGTAAAAATCCATTTATTTGCATTTCAATTATTTCTTTTATTAAAGGAATTTCTAACTCATAAAATAGTTTTTCTTGATTGTATTTTTTCAAATCAGTTAAGAAAAACTCTCTTAATTTGTATGTGATATATGAATCAGCAGCTGCATATTTATATACATCAATAAGAGAAACTTCATTTAATGTTTTTTGATTCTTTCCAGTTCCAATTAAATCAGTGATTTTAGTCATTGAAATATTCAAAATTTCTTCAGATAGATTTTTTAGACTCAAACTAGATTTAGCACATAAAGCCGCCGCAATCATGGTGTCAAAATTTAGATTAACAACATCAATACCATAATTTTTCAAAACCATAATATCAAAATTTGCGTTATGAGCAGATTTAGATATTTTTTCATTTTCAAAAAGTTCTTTTATTTTTTTATAATGGGAATCATTAAATATTATTTTTTCATTTTCATGCTTTAAGACAACATACCAAGATTTTTTGATAGAATTACAAAATGAAATACCTATTATTTCATCCTCTAAGGTGTTCAATCCTGTAGTTTCTGTATCGAAAGAAAAATGATCTGAGTTCATTAATTCTTCATACATCTTAATAAACGATTCATTGTCGTTTACTAGTACAAACTTATCATAATGTTTCTCTATGTTTGGAAGATTGTTTTTCTTATGATCGATTGAAGTTTCAATATATTTTATTGTATTTTTAAAGTTATTTAGACTTGTTTTCAATTCATAATATTCAAAAGTTTTAGTAATTTTTTCAATGTCAAAATTTCCAAATTCACATTTATTTAAATTCCAATCGATTGCAACGTCTCTAACTATGTTAGTTAGACTTAAACCTTGAATTGCAATTTCTTTATTATCTACCAAAAGGGTTTGAACTCTCTTGGCTCCTCTCAAATTACTTATTTTTTCTATATTCGCTGTATTTTCAAATAAATTTTCGAAGTGTCCAAAATTTAATAATAAAGTTCTAGCAGCCTTTTTCCCAATTCCTGGAACACCAGGGATGTTATCAGAAGGATCTCCTTCAAGAGCTTTTATTTCTGCAACGAATTCTGGGCCTAATCCATCATACCTTTCTGTAACAGCTTTGTTATCATAAGTTTTGATTTCTCCAAACCCAGAATACATAAGAACATTTGTATTTGAATTTACCAATTGTAATTGGTCAGCATCTCCAGTTAATATCAAACATTGCAATTTATTTTTATCAGCTATTGAACTTAAAGTACCAACTAGATCATCTGCTTCAAATCCATCTTGTTCATATACAGGTATATTCATAGATGAAAGAAGATCCTTTGCTATTGGTATTTGTTTATGAAGATTTGGATCTACTGGAGGCCTTTGAGCTTTGTATTCTGGAAAAATTTTGTCTCTAAAAGTTGGAGCTTTAGTATCAAAACACACCGACACATGAGAAATATTATTTTCTCTTATAGTTTTTAGTAATGTATTGATAAAACCATATGCACCCCTGGTGTCTGTCTGATTACTGTTGAGTCTTTCGGGAATTGAAAACCAAGCTCTAAAGACCATTGCATGGCCATCAACAATCAATAATTTGTTTTTTTGAGATATAGACATCTTATTTAAGATACTAAACTATTTTTTAGTCTTATTGAACCTTAATTATTTTGTGATTTTTTTTACCTTTAGAAACAATAATCACTTTTCCTGCTTTTAAGTCATTTGTAGTAATGATTTTCTCTTCGTCACTAATTTTAATACCATTAATAGAAATTCCTCCTTGCTTTATAAGCCTTTTGGATTCTCCAATTGATTTACAAATATAATAGTCAACAGTTAATTTATTTATATCAATCCCCTTTTGCAATAATTTTTTGTTTATATTTGCTGTGGTATTTGAATCTCGATATAAATCATCATAATCAGAATCTACCAATATTTCCCATTCACCAAAATTCAATCCCTGTGTTTGTCGTATGGCATCTTTTAGTCCTTTTTCACCGTGCACCAATTTGGTTATTTCTTCGGCAAGATATTTTTGAGCATCTCTAGCCGAAGCATTTTTTCTTGCTTCTATTTCTAACTCTATAAATTCTGAAACACTTATATTGGTAAAAATTTTAATATAATTTAGAACATCTTTATCAGATGTGTTAAAAAAATATTGATAAAGCTTATATGGGATCGTGTCATTGGAATCAATAGTGATAGCTCCTTCAATACTTTTGCCAAATTTTTCTCCGTTAGAAGTGGTTAATAGTGGGTAAGTTATACCATGAGCTTTATGCTTTTGAGATGGATTTTTTTTTCTTATAAGTTCTATGCCAGATAATATGTTGCCCCACTGGTCCGAACCTCCCATTTGAAAATTACAATTATAATGTTCAAAAAGATACCAAAAATCATACGCTTGGAGTAATTGATAGCTAAATTCTGTAAATGAAATTCCGTCTTCTCTAGAGATTCTATTTTGAACAGAATCTTTATTTAACATGGTGTTAATATTGAAAAATTTTCCTGTTTCTCTAAGAAATTCTATTAAATTTACTTTTGATAACCATTCAGAATTATTTATGATTTGAGCAGGATTTTTTTTGTTTTCAAAATCTAAAAATAATTCTAATTGTTTCCTAATTCCTAATAAATTTTCCTGAAGTTTTTCTTTTGAAAGTAAGTTTCTTTCGTCAGATCTTCCTGAAGGATCACCGATCATCCCAGTGCCACCACCAATTATGATTATTGGGGTATGACCAAAATTTTGCAATCTTTTCAAACCTAAAATGGGTATTAAGTTTCCTATGTGTAGACTTTTTGCAGTAGGATCAAAACCATTGTAACAAGTGATTTTGTCCTTAATTAAAATTTCTTTGGCACCAGGGGTGTAATCTTTTAAAGAACCTCTCCATTCTAACTCTTCTATAATATTTCTGAATTTGTTATTCATATTTTTTTGATTTCAAGATTTGAAATATATTATTAATATCTATTTTAATTTGTTTTTTTAATTTATCTAATGATTCATATCTTACTTGATCTCTGATTTTTTTTACTATTGATATTTCGATTGATTTACCATAGATATTTTTATTGAAATCTATGATATGTACTTCAATTTTACGTTCATGATTATTTTTAAGTGTGGGTCTGTAACCTATTGATAATGCACCAAAAAAGGATTTATTTTCAATGTTAACATAGCACGCATAGACTCCATCTCCAGGAGCTAAAATTTCCGGAGAGATTTCCAAATTAGCTGTTGGGAAACCTAATTCACTACCAATTTGATCACCTTTAATTACTTTACCTTTAACGTTGTAAAGATCCCCTAGGTATATATTAGCTTTCTCAATTTTTCCACTTTTAATCAATGAATTAATCGTTGAAGTAGATATGATTTGTTCATTTAGTTTGTTCATTTTTACAAAAGTTAATTCAAGTTTTAAATTTTCACAAAGTGTAAATAAATCATCCCCAGAAAGTTGATCATAGCCAAGTTTTGTTTTTTCACTAACAATTAAATGATTCATATTAGCTAACTTTTTTAAAAAACAAAGGAATTCTTTAGCAGATAAATTTTTTATTTCATTGTTAAAATCCAAGGGATAAATGTAATCTATTCCTTGTTGCGATATTTTGTTTATTCTGAAATTCAAGTCTGAAAGATAAGATTGATTTTCATTTTTATTAATGAATTCTCTTGGTCTTTTTTTGAAAACTATAGTTAAGGATTTTAAATTATTTTTTTTAGCTATGAAATTTGTTTTTTCCAATAATAGCTTATGCCCTTTATGGACACCATCAAATGTTCCTATGCATAAAGCAGTTTTGTTTTGATTTATAATTTTTGAAAGATTATTTAACTGATCAACAGTTTTTTTTATCATGCTATTACTATAATTTAAGTACTTAGTTGTTCATTTGCTTGCAAAATAATTTCTTCTGTTTTTTCCCATCCAACACATTTATCAGTTATAGATACTCCATATTCTAAATCAGTTATATCTGAATTTAAACTTTGGCTCCCTGGATTTAAATTACTTTCTAACATTATGCCTATAATATTTTTATTACCAGATGTTATTTGATTTATAACGTTATCAAAAACAATAGGTTGTCGATTATGATCTTTATTAGAATTCCCATGTGAACAATCGACTACGATGTTAGGCTTAAGATTGTTTTTAGTTAATAATTGTTGAGCATTTTTTACAGATTCTTCATCATAATTTGCTCCTGAAGCTCCTCCTCGTAAAATTATATGATTTGCCTTATTTCCATTAGTTACAACCACTGAAGTTTTTCCTTCATGATCTATACCTAAAAAAGCATGTTGTCCTTCACAGGCAATCATACCATCTATGGCTAATTGAACTGAACCACCTGTTCCATTTTTAAAACCTATTGGCATTGATAATCCACTCGCCATTTGTCTGTGGGTTTGACTTTCTGCAGTTCTCGCTCCTATGGCTCCCCAAGAAACTAGATCTCCAATATATTGAGGAGTAAAAGGATCTAGAAATTCTGTTGCAGTTGGGAGGCCGATATCAGTGATTTCTGATAAAAATTGTCTAGCCATATTAATTCCTTTAGGAATATTAAATGTGCCATTTAAGTCTGGATCATTAATTAGACCTTTCCAACCTATTGTTGTTCTAGGTTTTTCGAAATAAACTCTCATGACGATTAAAATATTTTCTTTTACATCTTCAGAAAGTTTTTTTAATTTTTTTGCATATTCTATTCCAGCTTTTGTATCGTGAATTGAACAAGGCCCAACTAAAAGTAATAGTCTTTCATCTTCACCCGAAATAATTTTTTGGATACTTATCCTTGAATTTTCCACTAACTTTGCTTGATTCTCTTTTAGAGGAATTTTTTCAAAATATGATTCTGGTGATGGAAGGGTTGTTAGTTCTTTTATGTTTAGATTTTGTATTTTGTTCAATTTTTTCTCCTTAAAAATTTAATGTCAATTAAATAAAAAAAAGACCCTTATCAGAGTCTCTAGAGTTATTTAAATCTACGAATGAATACTACAAAGACTCCAATCTTTCAAAAAAATAATAATATGTATAAACTTCGGTTTTCATCTTTTTTTACTTATTAAATTCTAGTGTAACTTAATTTTACAGAAATTTCCTACAATTTATAGATCGGGTCTTAATGAAGTAGCTCCGTTCAGATATACGTGTTTTATTTGATTTTGATTTTTTATAGTATTCCAATGAATTAAAATTCTAATGCATTTTTGTAATCCGTCAGGGTTATCTATTTCATGCATGTTTAATAATGGAACTTCATTCATGGATAATTTTTCTCTTGCGGCAACTGCTGGGAATTCTGCATTTAAATCTTTGGTTGTAGTAAAAAATATAGACGCAATGTCTTGAATTTCGACATTATTCAAAGTTATCATTTCCGTTAATAAACTGAAGGTAGAATCTACAATATTTTCTTTATTATTATTTGATACTGTTGTTGCTCCTCTGATTCCTCTTACCGACATTTTCCCTCTTGCTTACATAACCAAACTACAATAATTCAGATATAAAATTACTTGCCACTTCAATTATCTTATCATTTTTTGTATCTTTTAATTTATTTATTAATGCTGAACCTACAACTGCAGCATCAGCAAATTTAATTATTTTAGTTATATCACTTTTAGTAGATATTCCAAACCCAACCGCCACAGGTACATTGGTATGCTTTTTTACTTGTTCTACGAGATCTTTTACTCTATCAAAAACAATGTTTCTTTCTCCTGTTACCCCCAATACAGATACACAATATATAAAACCTGTAGCTAATTCGGTCGCTTTTCTAATGATTTCTTTAGAAGAATTTATTGAAAGAAGTGGAATAAAATCGATTGAATATTGATTAAGTATATTAACTAGAGGTTTTGATTCATTTATAGGTAAGTCTGCAACAATTAAACCATTAACTCCTGATTCTTTTGCTTCTTTGCAGAACTTGTTTATATCATATGCAAGAATATTATTATAATAACCCATTAGAACTATAGGAATTTTTAATCCTTTTTCTCTAGCTTGACGTACAGTTTTAATACATTCATGAGTATTTATACCATTTTTGATTGCTATATTACTAGAATATTGAATGGTTAAGCCTTCAGCTAAAGGATCACTGTTTGGTATTCCTATTTCGATTAAGGTAGAACCAGATTTCTCCAAAGCAAATAATAAATCAACAAAATTTTTTCTTTTTGGGAAACCACAAGTGATAAAAGGAATAATATTGGTTTTTTTGTTATTTTTTATAGTTTCTTTTATAAACATTATTCGATCTTAATTTTATTTTGATAATATTATAACGTTTGCATTGTCACTATCAGGGCGAAAAGATTATGCAAAGAATGAATTATTATAGAAGGGATCAAGTTATTTGTTTTAAGTCTTATAAGTGATAGAGAAATTCCTAATATCACTGCTGGAATTATTGCTGACAATTCAAAATGTATTATGCCAAAAAAAATTGAATTTAATATAACCGCGTAGAAATTATTCAATCTAATTTTTAAAATTTTAAATAAATACCCTCTAAATATTATTTCTTCAAATATAGGGCCCAATATTACTGCTAAGAAAAATATTAAAAAATAATTATTATTTAAGGCTTCTACAACCATCTTAGAATAATTTGAATCATTGAAATTATCGAGTTTTAAAAATTCTATAATTATTCCCCATAATAAAATTATTGGCCATGCCAAGAAATAATATGATAAAGAAATTCCAATTATCTTGGCAATTTTACTTTTAAGGATGTTTTTTATTTCTAACCAATTTGCAACATTATTATCATATTTAGAAATGATGATTAATATAAAAATAACTACTCCACCGTTATACATCATAAATTCAAATAAAATTTTTATACCTTCATTTGAAAAAATATTTTTTATTAAAGAAATTAGAAATATCAGAGTGATAAGAAAAAGAACTTTTTTTGTATTCAAATGATTTCTACGAGCCAATGACAAAAAAATTTTAATAACAAAAGCTGATAATAAACAGAGTAATAAAAAATTTATTAATTCTGAGAAGCTTGATTGATTTAAGCTTATTATGGTTGATAATTTTATCCCCAAAAGATTCAATAGAAGAGTTTGTATTATAAATAAAATAATTAATAAAAAATCCAAAATGA
>CEVM01127810.1_pt1 | contig 43472 bp, 45 predicted proteins | sample 531481 | NCBI WGS metagenome assembly CEVM01 (sample SAMEA2623649, study PRJEB7988) | marine metagenome | biome: marine biome (ENVO:00000447); feature: mesopelagic zone (ENVO:00000213) & marine oxygen minimum zone (ENVO:01000065); material: "saline water (ENVO:00002010), including plankton...
TAAGAGGGATCTGCTCTAGCCGCTGAGCTATGGGGGCGAGTTATTTTCGTAATTTTTAATAATTTTACCTAAAATATATATTTTTATTTGATTTTATTTGAAATTTTATCTAAGATTTATCTAAGATTATTATCATTATTATTCAAGTTAAATTATGGAGTATATATATGTTAGAAAGATTCCTGGTTCCTAAAGAAGATCAAATATTGATTGATTCAGACTCAATGAAAGAAGCTACGACAAAAATATTCTCTAAAATGGGATTATCTAATGAAGATTCAAAGCTTTCATCAGAAGTGTTACTTACAAGTGATTTAAGAGGTTGCGAAAGTCATGGAGTTTCAAATATGTTACCCATTTATATTGACAGATATAACCAAAAGGGTGATTTGGGAATAAACCCAAAACCTAATTTCAAGATTACTAGAGAATCTCCTACTACAGCCAACATCGATGGTGATGATGGATTGGGTTTACATGTTTTACCTAAGGCGATGGAAATAGCAATTGAAAAAGCAGAGAAATATGGAACAGGTTCAGTTGCAGTGCACAACTCTAGACATATTGGAATGCTTGCCTATCATTCTATGATGGCTCTAGAACATGACATGATCGGTCTAACGATGACGGCAGGTAATTCTTTAAATGTTGTTCCGACCCATGGTGCGGAAGCTAGACTTGCAACAAACCCATGGGCTTATGCAGTCCCAGCTGATAAAGAACCTCCTTTTGTTTTTGATATTGCAACGACTCAAGTTGCCGGTAACAAATTAATGTTGGCTAAAAGAGTTGGAGCAAAAATGGATCCAGGATGGATAACTGATGCTAAAGGTGCCCCTATACTTGAAGAGGTTGATTTACCAGATAACAGAGAAGATTATTTAATGCTTCCGTTTGGAGGTACTAGAGAAAATGGTTCTCATAAAGGATATGGATATGCAGTTGTTGCAGAAATTTTCTGTGATATTTTAAGCGGAATGGGTGCTGGATTCCTAATGCCTCCAAGTACGTATGGAGAAATGGGTCATTTTGTCCAAGCTGTAAAAATTGACGGATTTATAGATGCCTCAAAATTTAAAAAAGATATGGATTTGTTTTTAAGAGGACTTGTAGAAACAAAACCAATTGAAGGACAAGATAGAGTTGTATACGCTGGACTTCCTGAATATGAAGAGACGGAAATAAGATTAAATAAAGGTATTCCATATCACTATAAAGTTATCGATTGGTTTGAAGATATAAAAGCTGAATTAGGATTAGATTTTAATTTAAAAAAAATGTAGTTATATTATTTTCTTAATTTCTTTTAAACTTAAGTTTTTAATTCCTAAATCATCAAGATTACGACTGTCTTCTTTTAAATCTGTGTTTAATAAAGTTGACCCTAATTCAATAATGTTATTCATAGTTCCAGTAGGAACTTCAAATTTTTGTCCAATCAAACTCCATGTATATATTCCATATGAAATATCTTCAGTCATCCATCTATGATTTACGACACCTGGGGCCTTTAGAGATGTCAAAATATTGCTACTTGATAACGTCTCAACTAAGTTCCCCTTTATACCGAATCCTGCTTCGTGAAATGAGTCAGAAATATTTGGAAGTTTATGATCGAATATTGCTGCTATGTTCCTTCTTTCTTTATCAACAGAGTTTATTACATTACTTACACTTGGAGTTATTCCTTCATTGTAAAAATAAAACTCTCCTTCAGATTTTTCTATACGACCAGAATTTAATAAAACTCCTGCTGGATGTACTACAGGATTAAGGGATGAAAACCCACATTCTATTACGTCCTTATATGGAGTTAGAGTCGGGAAGAATTTTTTCAATATATTTATTGTTTTTTCAGATATTTTTTTGGGATTAATACCTATTCCTAGAGATGGTACTTCTCCAAGGATTGTAGCTTCTTTAGTCCCTGTTCTTCTACAAACAAAAGGAGAAGTATCAGTTTCTCCCAGGATAGGAATTTCAGAGTTATTCTTTACTAAGATATTTCGTAATTCTAATGATCCTAATGTCCCAGGCATTAATATAACTATATGATTTTTTGTAACGTTATTAGATAATACTTTTGCAAATTCTTTATGAGCATAAGCTGGAACACATATTATTATTATTTTTGAAAAATTTAAGGCCTTCTTGATATTAGTAGTTACGAAATCAAGATTTAGTATATTTTCTTCACTTTTGAATTTTAAGACTGTTTCTGAGTGTAAATCTTTTATTGATTCAGAAAACTCTTCTATATCAAATAAACAGACACTTTTGCCATCGTATTTTAATTTAAGTGCTGTAGATAATCCAGTATTTCCTGAACCCATTATTGTGACATTATTCGACATAAGTAAATTATATCTTAGAACCAAATATTAGTTGATATTTAATGCCTTCAATTATGGTTTGTAAATTAATGTATTTTCTATCACTTTGAATATACTAGAAAAATAATTATTATTACATCATAGACGATTTATTCAATTGAGAATAATTATTTAATCACCAATAATTAATTTAACGTGAAGTATAGAAAGGTAAAATTCATGAATAATTTAGAATTTTTCAATAGAAACGAAGCTAGAGATTTTATTAACAAAAATAAACCTATGGCTATCATTCCAACAGGTTCTGTAGAACAGCATTTAAATCATTTATTTATAGGTATGGACATAAACTCAGCCACTAAAATAGCTGAAGAATTAGCTAATAAATTTTCAAAAGATACTATATTTTACAGACCATTAAATGTAGGAATTGCAGAGCACCATATGGCTTTTCCAGGAACTATGACATTAAGGGTTAATACTTTTATTGGTGTTTTAACTGACGTTGTAAATAGTATGATAAGAGGTGGTATAACTAAGATTCTTTTTATAAACGGTCACGGGGGAAATACTGAACCTATGAGAACTGCAATGCAAAATATCAATCTTGAGATGAAAGGTCTTCATAGCGAAATAGATACTTCTGAGGTAAGAAGTCATGTTGATTATATGGAATTACTAAATAAGGACTCTAAAATTGATATCAGATATACAAGTTATTGGGAAATGCATGACCCAAACTTTATTAAAAAAATAATTAATGACCCTAATTATCCAGGACATGCAAGTGAATATGAAACATCTGTTGCTTTACATATGTTTCCAAATTTGGTTGATAAAGAAGCTATTAAGAATGATCCTTTAGGGACTTCTACCGATGCAACAAAAGAAAAAGGAAAACTTATTTATGATGATATTATAGAGAAGTACTCTAACATTATTCAAGAAATGCTAACTTAATAATATTCGTAAAAAAATATTTTATATTCATTCTAATGTTAATAAATTTCAACCCTCTTTATGATCATCAGCCTTTTGAGATTTTAATTAATGAAGGACAGTCTCATTTTGTAAAATTAAGAGATGCATCGGTATCTCATGCATTTTATGGGGTTCTTGTTTTTTTTTATTGTTTTTATTAAACACTTTTTAAAAAATCAAAAAAATAATAATTAACTATTACTTTATGGTTTTGAACCAAGCATATCCCAAATAGTAGGATTGAATTCTATCAGTGCATTAAAAATCAGATATAGTGCTAGACCTAACAAAGCCATCATAATGATAGTTCCTATTGCGACAACTGGAGCTATCACACGAAAAAGAATTTTTTCTAGCTTTTCATCATTCATCATCATAATCATTATTTTATCTTATTATTTCAAGACTTTATAGGACTCTTTAAATAAAAATTCACCATTGTTGCAATCAATAGATATAATAAAATCCGAAAGGTTTTTACTATCAATTGAAAATTTTGTATTTAAAGTTAAGTTAAAATTTAGATAATCCAAAATACTAACGAATTCCCCTTTTCCAATATGTGCTGTTTTACTATCTGATAATATGGCTCCACTAAAATAATCAATACCTTTTGCCTCAGTAGTTACCCAGCAAATAGAATAATTTGGTACTTTTACAGATACTGTAAATGGAATGTCCCATTCAAGATGATTACTTTTTTCGCCATTTTTATAAAGATTAATATTTTCAGAACAACTTAAAAATATAAAAATTATTGGGATTAATTTGATTGATTTTTTTAACATAATAAAATAAATTATTAATATCCTAACAGGTGCTCGTTAAAGAGAGAATAGGGAAGTCGGTTAGAATCCGTCACGGTCGCGCCACTGTATTTATGTTTACATATGAGTCAGGAGACCTGCCTAGTTAGGACCAATGTTCCAACGTCTTCGCGTTAAGAGTTTCGGGAATGATCATTGCTCTTAATTAAGAATTTGAGAGTGATGAAAAAATACATAAATAATTTAGATAAAAAAAATCAATTATATATTTACCTATCCATAATTCTTTTGCTTATTTTTGCAATTTCTATTACTTCATTGTCTAAAGGTATAGTCGAGATTTCATTTAAAGATATGTTTCGTTTGTTTTTTTCTGATTCAACAACTTTAGATTCAACTAATAAATCAATTTTGTTAGATATTAGACTTCCAAGAATATTATTATCTTTTTTTGTCGGGTTAGCTCTTTCAATATCAGGAGCGGTAATGCAAGGTATTTTTAGAAATCCTTTAGCTGATCCATCAATATTAGGAGTTTCTGCAGGTGCAGCTCTTGGAGCAGTTATCCCTTTTTCATTAGCCATACATACAGCTCATTTATTAATAGTTCCTGCTTTTTCTTTTATCGGAGGATTAATTGCATCAATTTTGGTTTATTTAATTTATATTTTTACTTTTAAAAAATCAAATACTATATTATTACTAGCTGGTATTGCAATAGGATCCTTTTTAAATGCACTTATAACATTAAGTGTTTATCTCAGTGAAAACCCCTTCCAAATGCGCTCAATTTTTTATTGGCTAATAGGTGGATTTGAATCTACTAGATGGGAACATTTAACTATTAGTCTTCCTGTGATAATTTTTTCGATGCTATTTCTAATTTATAAATCAAAAGAAATAAATTTGATTATGATTGGAGATGATTATGCATCTTCAGTTGGAATAAATGTAAATAGAACTTTGTTGTTTTGTTTATTTTTTACATCTTTAGCCACATCTGCAGCTGTTTCTGTAAGTGGTGTATTAGCTTTCGTTGGATTAGTAGTACCACATATTGTTAGAATGATTGTTGGAAATGACAATAGGCAAGTTTTACCTTTATCTGCTTTGTTTGGAGGTTTTTTTGTAGTTTTAATGGATTATGTGACTAGAATATTTTTCTCCTCATCAGATCTCAGAGTAGGTGTATTTATGAGTTTGATTGGTGGACCATTTTTTATTTTCCTAATTTTTAAAAATAGTTTTACAAAAAGGAGTTAAATATCTAATGAAGAAAATAAATAAATTAATGTTGATTACATTACTTTCATTTTTTTTAATATTTGTATCGTGTTCAGCTTCTGTAAAGGAAAATTTTTCAGAAAATCCAAAACCTTTAGAAAAAGAAGCTACTGAAGGTCAACAGAAAAAAAATGATTTGGCAATAATGCTCGCTGAAATTGAAGAAATAGTTGATCCAAATAATATTTTATGGCCTAGGGTTGTAAAGATAAATGATAAAGAAATAGTTTTTTATGACAAACCTAAAAGAATAACAACTTTTTCTTTAGGACATGACGAAATTTTATTTGGGATTTCAAATAAAGATCAGATTGTTGCTACTACATCTTTTGCCCAAGAAGAAGGCAGTAATATTAAAGATAAAGCTAAGGGATTGCCAACTGTTTCTAACGATCCAGAGAGTATTATTGTATTGGATCTTGATATTGTTTTCGCAGATCCATTTGCATCCATGGATTTAATTGATGCACTGGAAGATTTTGGAATTAAAGTTATTCAAACTAAACTAAACAATAGTATAGAAGGGAGAAAGAAAGATATATTATTAATGAGTTATATGACTGGGAATTTATCTGAAGCAGTAAAACTGATAAACCTTGTTGATCGAAATGTAGAAATATTAGAGAATTTTGCAAAAGAAAATAAAGAATCAACAAAAAAAGTCATGACGCTTTCATGGTGGGATGCATATTGGACTTCTGGTAAGGGTTCAACCGAGGACTCAATAATATCACTCACTGGAGCAATAAATCTCTCTGCTTTATATGGAATCGAATCGAATGCAACCATTGATAAGGAATTATTGATTGCAATGAATCCAGAAATAATCTTGATCACTCAGTCAGTTGATTGGGGAGGGCATGATTTCTATAACCAGTTATTTAATGATGGTTCCCTCTCAAATATTGATGCTATAAAAAATAATGAAGTTTATATGGTAAATCCTAATTGGTGGAGTACTCTTTCGTATTGGAATATAAAAGGTTCAGAAGAACTCGCAAAAATTTTATGGGATTTAGAAGAGATTCCTTATTTCGAGGATTACAAATGAGTTTATTTATAAAAGATCTAGAATTTTCATATGATAGAAACAGGGTTATAAATAAAGTTTCTATAGAATCAAATGCATCTACTTTGGGATTACTCGGCCCAAATGGTTCAGGAAAAACTACACTAATTAAACTTATAGGAGGTTTGTTGAAATCAGAAAAAGGCACTATTCTTCTTGATGATAACTGTATAAATTCATTAAATTCAAAACAATTATCTAAAATTATTGCTTTTGTGTCTCAAGACCATGAACCAACATTTGGGTTTAATGTTGAAGAGGTTATAGAAATGGGAAGATATCCATTTATGGGGACTTTTGGATTTATCTCAAAGGAAGACAAAAACATCATTGACAAAATAATTGAATTATTGGGTATAGGACATTTGAAAAAAATTATAACTGAAGAACTATCCTCGGGAGAAAAACAAAAAGTCAGATTTGCCAGAGCTTTGGCTCAAGAACCTAGATATATCCTTTTAGATGAACCAACTTCAAATTTAGATTTGTCAAATAAATCACTTGTTTTAAAAGTGATCAAAGAGATTGTCAACTATGGTACAGATATTATAATTACATCCCACGATTTATCTTTTATTGAACAATCAACAGATTGTTGTATTATGCTTTCAGAAGGAGATGTTCTTTTCGAAGGCAAGACAAAGGAAATTCTTACAGAAGAAAATATAAAAAAACTTTATAGAATAGATACAATTCCAAAATGGATTTAATACTTCAAAGTAAAGATATATACAAATGATTCTTGTTTTATGTATAATTTTAAAAAAGTAAAGGATGAGATATGGCTACCTTAACTAAAGAACAACTAGATCATTTTAAAGAATTTGGTTTTTTGAAAGTAGAAAACTTAATTGATCCAGAAAAAATTATAGATCCTGTAATTGAAGAATATCATCAAGTTTTAAGTAATCTTGCAGATACATTGTTTGAAGAAGGAAAGATTACTTCAAAATACACTGATTTACCATTTGGTGAAAGAGTAACAAAAATATATGCTGAAGCTGATGAAGTTTATAATCAGTTTTTCGATTTTTCATTGCCTCAGGGAAATATAAAAAAGGATACTCCTTTTTGGGCAGGACCGTCAGTTTTTTATGCATTAAAGTGTGAAAGTTTATTAGATGCGGTTGAATCTCTTATTGGAAAAGAAATTTATTCAAATCCTATTCAGCATGTAAGGATTAAAATTCCCGAGAAATTTAGCCCAAGGGATGAAGATGGTTTTGTTAAATTTGGAGCAACTCCGTGGCATCAAGATGCTGGTGTCGCTACAAAAGAAATTGATAAAACAAATATGCTTACTGTATGGTTTCCACTTATGGATACAGATGAAGAAAATGGATGTTTACAAGTAGTACCTGGTAGTCATGATGGAAAGGTATTAACACATTGTCCCGGCTTTAATCCAAAGACTGGAGAAGCCTTTCCGGCACTTTCCGCGCAAGGGTTACAGATTCCACCTACGTTGTTTAAGTCAGAAGATGCAATGCCAGTTCCTATGAAAAAAGGAGATGCATTATTTTTAACAAAAAAAACAGTTCATAGTTCCCTCCCAAATATTAGTGACAAGATTCGTTGGAGTTTTGATTTAAGGTATCAGCCAATTGGTCAACCAACAGGCCGGGAAATTTTCCCAGGATTTGTTGCAAGGAGTGAAAGAAATCCAGAAAACACTTTGAATGATCCTCATAAATGGTATACATTATGGGAAAGTACAAGAGATCAACTAGCAGCAGAAGAACAGTTCTCTTTTAATAGGTGGGACGGAGATGATCCTGCCTGTGCATAAAATGATTTTTTAAGTCTTTTTTTGAAATATGAAAAATTATAAAACTCACGATTATGAAGGTCTCATAGCAGAAACAATTCAATTTAAATCTGCTAATGGAGATAGTGTTAATGCTTATTTAGCAAAGCCTTTACATGAAGGAAAGTTTCCTTGTATTGTACTTATACATCATTTGCCTGGTTGGGATGAATTATATAAAGAATTCACCCGTAAATTTGCTCATCATGGATATATTGCTATTTGCCCTGATTTGTATTTTAGAGAGGGGAATGGTTCCCCTGATGATGTAGCAGCCGAGGTTAGATCTAAGGGTGGAGTTTCTGACGAACAAGTTATTAAAGATATATCTGGAGCTGTAGATTATATTTCTAAATTAGATATTTTTAACGACAAAATAGGTCTCTTTGGTACATGTTCTGGAGGAAGGCATGCATTTTTATTAGGTTGTTCAACAGATAAATTTGATGCAATTGTTGAGTGCTGGGGGGGTAATGTTATTATGGATGAAAGTAGTATAAATGAGAAGCAACCGGTCTCTCCATCTTCACTTACTGCAAATTTCTCAGGATCTCTATTAGGGATATTTGGGAATGACGATACGTCTCCCAATCCGAAGCAAGTTAATGAACATGAAAGACTTTTAAAAGCTGAGAATAAAGATTTTGTTTTTCATCGTTATGATGGTGCTGGGCATGGGTTTAATTATTATGATAGGCCTATTTATAGACAGGAACAATCTGTAGATTCTTGGGTAAAGATTTTTGATTTTTTGGATAATAAATTGAGGAGTTAACTATGTGTACTATGATTGCTGAAAGAGCATCAATTCAAGGTTCAGGTAAGACGGAAAAAGCGTGGATTTCCATTGATTCATGTGATATTTATTACGATCATCCTGATCACGTTGATTCTGAGCATGCTATCACACTTAGTTTTAGCAATCAGCTTAATCCTATAAATTCTAGAATTTCATTAGAGATAACACCTGAATCTGCAAAAGAAATTATAAAAAAGATAAAAGCTGCATTATCTAAAGGTGATTCTCTAGAAAGACAATAGGAAAGATATTTTCAATTAAGAATCGGTCTTTTTGTGTGAAATTCTGTTTCGCTTTGCCAATCAATTGCAATATTGAGTAATTTGTTATCATTATTGATTTTTCCAGTAAGCATCATTCCAATTGGGAGGTTGTTTTCTGTAAATCCACATGGGACAGAAATTGAAGGCTGACCAGTCAAGTTGAATACACCTGTAAATCTACCCATTGAGTTTGATTCATAAGTGTTGGGACTACTCGATTCAGATATAAGAGGCGCTATTACAGGAACTGTAGGAGTTATTAGAGCATCTATATTGTTCATTTTTTTATTCATTTGATAGTTAAAAGAAGACATTGCCCTTGATGCAGTTAGATATTCTTCACTAGAGACACCTAAACCTCCAATTATTCTATTTAAAACTGTTTTTGTATATGAATTATAATTTTTTATATATTCACTGTGAACAGAGATAGCTTCTGGCAAAAGGACAGCAATATTTATTTTTCTTCCATCAGCAACGAAAGGAAGATCAATTTCTTCAATTTGATACCCCATATTAGACAATTGATCTACTGATTTCATCACATTTTTTTTTATTTCTTCATTCACTTCTTCAAAAAAATAATTTTTAGGTAAACCTAATCTAATTTCATTTCTATTGGTTATTGTTTCTTCATTAAAATGATTGTCCTCTAATTTAATTGAATACTTATCTCTAGGATCATACCCACTTATAACCTTCATGATATTCAGGCAGTCTTTTGCAGATCTTGCCATTGGTCCAACGTGATCCATTGACCAGCTTAAATCCAATACACCCCTTCTTGAAACAATTCCATATGAAGGTTTAAAGCCTGTTATACCACATAAAGAGGCCGGCATTCTTATTGATCCTCCAGTATCTGTACCTATAGCAAAAGTAGCTAGCCCAGCACTCACAGCGACAGCAGAACCTGAACTTGATCCTCCCGGAACTCTTTCTGTATCCCAGGGATTTCTACAAGTATTGGTATTAGAGTTAATTCCTAAAGTTCCAAATGCAAATTCTACCAAGTTCGTTTTTCCTAAAATGATTGATTGATTATCTAAAAAATCTTGTGTTATTTTGGAATTTTTTGTTGCCTTGTTATTTTCAAGGATTTTTGATCCAGCAGTAGTTATTTTATTCTTAATATCAACTAAATCTTTTAACCCTAGAGGAATTCCAAAAAGTGGATTATGAGATTTAGAATTATCTAGAGACCTAGCACAATTAATAGCATCGTCATTATATATTTCCAGATATGCATTTAACTTATTGTTATATTTTTTTATTCTTTTTAAAAAATATTCTGTAACCTCTAAAGGTGAAATTGATTTTTCCTCATACATTCTTTTTAATTCATCAATGCTATTGTAAAAGATAGGTTCACTCATTGATTTCTCCGAAAGTTCTTTGTCGTGGTTCAAAATCTCTAAAATTCTCTTTCATTAATTCAGAATAGGTTTTTCTAAAATTTCTATAACTTAAATATGCCTCATTGAAGTCTTGTTCTGATAAAGTAATTCCCTTTTGATCCAAGAGACTTTTAAAAACTTGTTTTTGAGATATTGGTTTGTTCATTTTTTTTCCCGATTTTTTGATTGTAAATACATTATAGTTTATTAACAATAAAAAATTTATGTTAAATACTTATACTAAAATATGCAATTAGAAAACTACGCTAATGGAACATTACATCCCAAAATAAGATCAAATGTTATAAAAAATATTAATGGACTGGATATTCATTTCTTAGAATCAGGAGAGAAAACAGAAAATTCCGAACTAATAGTACTTTTACATGGATTTCCTGAGTTATCTTTTAGCTGGAGGAAAATTTTACCAGTACTTTCAGATAATGGATATCACGTCATTGCACCAGATCAAAGAGGATTTGGAAGTACAATTGGTTCAGATCTTTCTTATACATCTAACCTTGCTGATTTCTCACAAATAAATTTGGCAACAGATATATATGTATTGGTAAAAAAATTAGGCTATAACAAAGTTAGATGTATAGTAGGGCACGACTCTGGAGTTGGACCTGCTTCATGGTCAACTCTTATAAGACCAGATGTTTTCACTAGTCTTATAACAATGAGTGGCCCTTTCACAGGTCCACCATCCTTAATTGACATTTCAAACGACTATATTTCTGAGACAGATGAAATGGATAAAGATTTAGCTCAATTAAATATCCCCAGGAAACATTATCAATCATATTATCGTACAGAGTCCGCAAATAACGACATAATGAATTGCCAACAAGGATTAAAATCTTTTATAAGAGCCTATTATCATTATAAAAGTGCTGATTGGAAAAACAATAATCCTTTTGAATTAACTTCCTGGAACTCTTATGAGTTGTCTAAAATGCCAACTTACTACGTTATGAATAAAGACCAAAACATGGCAGAAACTGTTAATGACCATATGCCTTCAGATGATGAAATTAGCAATTGTAGATGGTTGACTGAGAATGAAATTGAAGTTTATGTCAAAGAGTACTCCAAAACTACATTTCAAGGTGGTTTAAATTGGTATAGATCAGGAGTTGATTATGAAAACATACAAAAACTCTCACTTTTTAGTGATTTTAAAATAGATGTCCCTTCTTTATTTATTTCCGGTCAAAAAGATTGGGGAATTTATCAAAAACCGGGTGCCTTAGATAAAATGTCATCAGTAATGTCTAAGTTTAAAGGAGTTAAATTAGTAGAGAATGCTGGTCATTGGGTTCAGCAAGAAAATCCAGAAAAAGTAAATAAATTAATTCTCGAATTTCTATCATAAAATTAGCCTAAATTTTTAAACGGATCAGAACCTTTTCTTTTATCTTTTACAATATCTATAATGGCATTTATTCCTTCTATGGGAGCACCTAATTTTATAGCTTTTATTTTATCTGCATCAGATTTTTTATCATCACCTATTGCTATATATGCTACAGCTCTGTTTCCGTAAGCATCAGAATTCTTGGGATTTATTTCAATAGCTTTAGAAAAATTAATAATTGATTGTTCAAATTCTCCAATGGTCAAATATGCTGTCCCCAAATTAAACTGGATTTCGAAATTCTGCGGGTCTTCCCATGAAGCTTTTTCAAAATCACTAATTGCTTCTTCATGTAAACCTAATTTTGCCTTACTTAGCCCTGATTTGAAATATTTAGATGTCATATAATAAAATTTTACTAGAGAGATTTAATGATAAAAAAAATACCAATAAATTTCTATCGAGCAGTTATTTTTTCAATAATTTACATTTTAAATTATCAAAAGGAAATAAGTCAATCTAATAAATCAATATCAAGAAGAATGATTGTTAGTTCTTCTGTTAATTTAATCAAATCCAAGAAACTTTTACTTGATAGATATTTTCCAAAGGAAATTAATACAAATAAATTTCTTAATACATTGAATGATGAATTAGATGCTCTTGTGAAAAAAAATCGAATAATATTTGAAAAAAAAACCTACACACTTTCAAATAATTCTAAAGAAATTTTTATAACTGATAATTTATTACAACAAGAAATTATAGATCCGATCCATAATATGATTTATTTGACAATTGGTAATAAAGAATTCCCAACATTTAACCTATCCGAATTTTTCGTAGAATTTATAGAATCTTGAATATATTTTTATTGATATTGGACATATAATTAATAGATACATCGCGGGAGTGGTGAAATGGCAGACACGCATGCCTTAGGAGCATGTGCCGCAAGGCGTGAAGGTTCGACTCCTTTCTCCCGCACCAAACCTAGAGTATAAAATCAGAGACGCTTCATCCGCACCATAATAGGAATCCCTTTATAGGATTTTATTGTCTAAGAATTTCCCATGTCATGACCACAACAGCCTGGTGATTTGATTTTTCCATGACCATTAGGACACTGAGCAACCCCTACGGTTGAACCATCATCCTTAGTTATATTTTCATGTACTAATTCTGCATCACATTTTGTACATTTAATTCCTGTTATTTCCATACCGCAACCTTGGTGACATGTATAAACTGTCATATATTTCCTCCAATTTATAATATAATGAAACTGAATTAATTTTAGCAGAAAATATTTTAGATATGTTTAAGTTTGGCCAATATAATATTCACATAATAAATGATTTACTAGGTGTAAAAAGAGATCCTTCCAAAGTTTATCCAAATGTAAAAAAATCTGATTGGAATGCATACAAAGATTTTGCTCAAAATAAAGATGGGACGATTCAATCTACATGGAGAGGCTATTTGTTACAATCTCCTAAAAATAACATTTTGATTGATACTGGAATGGGCCCTGGGCCATATGATCATACTGAAAAAAAGGGAATGTTTTTGCAAAATTTGAAAAAAGTAGGTGTTTTGCCAGAAGAAATTAATTATGTTTTTATAACACATACACATGGAGATCACATCGGTAATAATATCATATGGCGAAATAACAAACCTCTTTTGAACTTTCCTAACGCTAAATATTTAGTTTCGAAATTTGATTTTGATCATTACGTAGATAATCAAAATAATGAGTTTATAGAACAGGTTTTACCTCTAAAAGAATTAAGTGTTCTAAGTTTAATTTCTGGGAAATTTTTTATAGAGGACAATATCTGGGCTTTGCCTACGAATGGACACACTCCAGGGCATCAGTGCCTATTTGTAAATATAGATGATAACAACAAATTGGTTTTCACTGGGGACCTTTTTCATAATGAAGCTCAAATTACTGAAAATCTTTGGTGCCCCATTTTTGATTGGGATACCAATATGAGTACAATTTCTAGAACAGGTCTTTTTAATCTCGCATTCAAAAATGATTGGATTATTTGTACAGGACACCTAGAAGATAAAAAGGCTATAGGAAAAATTATTTCACGAGAAGGGATTTTGTTATGGAATCCTATACAGCAGTAGGAGCCCTATATTTTTCCCATTCAAAAATTGTTTGAAACTGTTTTGATAAATTTAAAACATCATGTTCTCGACCCATATCTCCAACAATCTGCAATCCTATAGGTAATTTGTTTTTAGAGAACCCAATAGGCAAAGTTGCGGCCGGATTACCTGTAAGGTTAAAAATATAAGTTAATGGTGTAAAATCCCACAGTGGGTCATTTGTTTTTTTCCCATTAATAGATTCAGGAGGATTGTTTACATCAAATGCGGTTGTAGCCATTGTAGGGAGTATTAGAATATCGTAATTTTTAAATAATTTATTTGTGTAATCTCTATAGAATCCAATTTTGTTATAACATTCAAACATTCTGCTACCAGTAACTTTTTTACCATGTTCCCAATTTCTTTTCACATAATCTGTTATTAATTTATTGTTTTCTTCATCATCTAGTAATATGGGGTCACTAGCATACCCTTTAGTACAAAAAAAATCAAAAAAAACTTGGTATATAGATTCTGCAGATTCCGGATAAAAATTAATTTCTGTTATTTCTGATTTAGTTTCTTTTGTAAATTTATTTAAAGATTCTTTGACAATTTTGGTTACCTCATTATCAACTTCAGCATCTCCTACTGAATTAGAAAAAGCTATCTTATAATTATTACTCTTTCTTAGACTATCTAAATAAACTTCAGGATCTTCTTTTATATTTATATACTCGCCTTCGTCACTATATCCAGCAAGTACTTGAAGTAAAATTGCTGCATCTTCAACGTATCTACTTAATGGTCCTGAAGTAGCATTGTTTACAACGTTCCATCTTACAGAACCGTCTACTATTCTAGAGACTCTTCCTTGAGTAGGCTTTATTCCATATATTCCACAGAAAGACCCAGGAATACGAATCGATCCTCCTCCATCACCACCCTGACTAATTGAAGTAATTCCAGCTGATACTGCAGCTGCTGATCCACCACTTGAACCGCCTGGAGTTTTTTTAATATCCCATGGATTAAAACTCGAGCCAAATACTCTATTGTCTGAAGTTCCTGCATGACCGTATTCAGGTGTATTCGTTTTACCAAGAATAACTCCGCCCGATTCTTTTATTCTTCTTACTGTCATTGAGTCTTCTTGCGCTATTCCATCTCTAACAAGAGAACCAAATGTACATCTATAATTGGCCATAGGTTCTACATCTTTTATTGCAATTGGAATCCCTGTTAATAATTTAGGGTTTTCTCCTTTTAGGAATTTTTTTTCTGCTTCTTTTGCTTTATCAATCGCATATTTATCCGTTATTGTTATAAAGGCTCTGAGTTTGGAATTCAGTAAATCTATATTTTCCAACGCCTCTTTCGTAACCTCTACAGGAGATATCTCTTTTGTTCTGTAGAGATCTTGTAATTCATTTATTGATTTATATCCAAAATTATTTTTAGTCATTTTTCTTACTTTTTTGATTATGTGCGATATACTGTTTTTTTAACACTATATAGTAAATAGCATAAGGAGTTAATAATGCCACACAAAGTAGTTATCACTGTCAATTCACCAGGAAGAAGTGGACCTCCCAAAACAATGCTTGAAGTATTTGAATCTTCAGAAATTGAATATTCTGTGATTCCATGTTCAAATGAAAATGAACTTATAACTGCTGCTAAGGATGCTGATGTTTTATTAGTAGGAACTGTACCTCATACAACTAGAGAAGTCATGGAAAATTTACCTAAACTAAAAATGATTGGTAGATCTGGAGTAGGAGTAGACTCCGTAGATTTAGATGCAGCAACAGAACTTGGGATATGTGTTACGAATACCCCTGGAATAAATACTTCTGAGGTAGCTGACCATGCAATGGCTTTGCTTTTATCAATAACTAGACAAATACCAGAATTAACTAAACATACTAAAGAAGGAGCGTGGTCTGATAATCCACAAAAATTAATGAACCCAAGAAATAGGTTGAGGCGAATTGCAGGGACAACTGTTGGAATATATGGATTCGGAAATATAGGTAAGGCTTTTTCCAGTAGAATAAAAGGATTTGGACCAGAAAGAATAATTGCACATGATCCTTATATTCCTCAATCCGTTGCTGATTTATATGGAGTAAAATTAGTATCCTTCGAAGAATTAATAACTGAGAGCGATATAATAACAGTTCATTCTCCTGCAACATCTGAAAATAATCACCAGTTTAATTTGGATGCTTTTTCTAAAATGAAAGAAACAGCTATATTTATAAATTGTGCTAGAGGTCCTATAGTAAATGAATCGGACTTAGCTCACGCATTAAATAATAATCTTATTTATCATGCAGGGATTGATGTTACTGAGATAGAACCCCTTGATGCTGAATCTCCTTTATTGAAAACAGAAAATCTCTTTTTAACACCTCATTATGCTGGAGGTTCAAATTTTACTGCTTCAGAAGGTTCAAAAAGATGGGCAGAAAATGCTGTGAATGTATTAACAGGACAAAAACTTTGGGGATTGGCAAATCCTGATGTAAAAAGGGTAATTACTATTATGAGAACTAAAGGTTCAAATAAGTGGGATGATATACCTGATCCCGTAACTGATTTTGATTTTAGTTAAAATAAACGTAATAAATCATGATATAAACATTGAGAAAAGTTTCTAATAGGGTTATTTTTAACTTAAAAATTACAAAATTGAATTCAAATGAGGTTACTATGGCAACTGAGAAATCCCTGATTGCTCATCTTTACAGACGAGCAGGATTTGGTACCACTCCTGAAATGTTGGAAAATTTATCAATGAAAGATTATGATTCTATAGTTGATGATCTTGTCGATATTGAAAAATTTGAAGAACTTCCTGATGAGGATATATTATCAAGGTATTATCCTCAATTAAATTCTTGTGATAATTTTGGATTAGACAATGTTAAATGGTTTTATAGAATGTTAAATTCAAAAAAACCATTTCAGGAAAAAATGACTTTATTTTGGCATCATGTTTTTGCTACAGGTTGGACAAAAAGTGAACAAGGTCCATCCATTATTGATCATATAGCTATGTTAAGAAAAAATAGTCTTTCTAATCTAAGGGTATTACTTTCAGACCTATCCGCAGATCCAGCAATGATCTTTTGGTTAGATAATTGTGAAAACCATGGGGAAAATATAAACGAAAATTTTGGAAGAGAATTATTGGAATTGTTTTCAATGGGAATTGGCAATTACACAGAAGATGACATAAAGGAAGCTTCAAGAGCTTTTACAGGTTGGACTTTTGAACAACCGATGCCACTTTATCCCTATGGACATTTTAAATCTCATTTTATATATGATGAAAATGATCATGATGAAGGAAAAAAGAAATTCCTTGGTCAAGAAGGTAACTTCAATGGAGGAGATATTATAGAGATCATAGTTAAAACGGAAGCCTGTGCCAATTTTATTTCAAGACATATTTATAACTTTTTTGTTGCGGATGAACCACAAATTCCTGCATGGAGTATTGAACCACCACAAGATCAAGAAGCAATGAAAATTCTGGTACACACATTTCTTGATTCAGATGCAGACATAAAAGAAGTCATGAGAGTTTTATTCAAATCTGATTTCTTTAAAAATTCAAGATTTAAGAGAGTTAAGTGTCCTGCAGAATTTATAGCTAGTACTTTAAAACTAACTACAGAATTAGGACCAAAAGATATAAGATTGGGGAAATTGCATGGATTAAGTGCTGTAATGGGTCAAACATTATTAGATCCGCCTACCGTTGAAGGGTGGCATACAGGAAAAGAATGGATAGACGGAGGTTCACTTACTGAACGGATAAATTATGCTGTTGATTTAATAAGCGATATGAATAATACAGGATCAAAAGATTTAGTTGAGAGGATTGTTACTAGTAAATCTGAACTTTCGTCAGAAGAACTTGTAAAAAACATCTTAGAAAATATCGGGGAATTAGAAGTGAGTGATCAAACTTTTGAACAATTGCTTGAAATTGCTTCTGAAGGCCCTTCAGTTGGAAATGGAAAAGATTCAAAAGAAATAAGACAGAAAATAATTAGACTGTATACATTATTGGTATCATCACCAGAATTTCAATTAGCTTGATAAATTAGGAGTAAATTTATGGTTACAAAATCTAAAAAACATAATAAGAAAAAAGATCCAGTTTTGGTGGTTGTTCAACTATCTGGAGGAAATGACTTTTTAAATACAGTTATTCCCTTTACTAACGGAATTTATTATGATGTTAGAAGTTACGTTGGACATAAAGAGGAAGAAGTATTACCTTTTACCAAAGATCTTGCTTTTCACCCAAATGCGGAATCTTTCAGAGAACTATATAAACAAGGTAAAATGGCAATAATCCAAGGAATAGGGTATGAAAACTCAATCAGATCTCACTTTAGAGCAATGGATATTTGGCATACATGTGAGCCTAATACTGTAGCAACAGAAGGATGGTTGGCTAAAGTCATTAGAGAATTAGATCCTAATAGTGATAATCCTTTGACTGCTATAAGCTTTGGAAAAGGATTACCAAGAGCCTTAGCAGCCCCAGGAGTAATGGCTACAAGCGTTGATAATCTTGATAATTATGGTTTGATGACTTCTATTGAAGATGATGTTCAAAGAATGGCAAATCTTGATGTTTTTTCAAGAATGTATACTCCTAAAGATGAATGGATGGGAGATAGACATGAATCAGGAGTTGTAATGAATTATTTAGCTAATACAGGATCTGGAGTTCTTACTGGTGCAGATATGTTAAAAGATGTTCCACGGAAATATAAGTCCTCAGTAGAGTATGCTGATAATTCAATAGCTAAAGCACTTAGGGATGTTGTAAGGGTCCATACTGCTAATTTAGGAACAAGAATATTTTATACTCAACATGGTGGATATGATCATCATGCACAAGAAATGCCTGCACATGACAGATTAATGGGTGAATTGTCTCAGGGTATTACTGATTTTTTAACAGATTTAGAGGAACATAATGCTTCAGAAGAAATTGTTATGTTAGTATTTACAGAATTTGGTCGTCGTATGAGAGATAATGGATCAGGAACTGACCATGGATCAGGAGGAGGCGCTTTTATTATTGGAAACAGAGTAAAAGGAGGTCTTTACTCAGAATATCCTTCCATAGAACCAAGTGAATGGTTAAATGGAGAAGATCTTAAGCATACTTTTGACTATCGTGGAGTATACGGAACGTTGTTAGAACAACATATGCGTTTAGATCCAACAGAAATTGTATTAGGGAACTATGAACAGTTGAATCCATTTAAATAAAATAGGAGAAAAGTCATGACACAAGCTAAAGAAAGAGCAAAACAACCTCCATATGCGATATTAAGAGGAGGTTACAAATATAAAGAAACATTAGGGATGAGACGTGTGACTACTTATTGTATGGATATGGTTGAAACAGAAGATATCTTATATGTTTTGATTAGAGCTGATGGAGAGGGTGGTAACATAAGGAGAATAAATTGGAAAGATGAAGATTTAGATGTATTTGGTTCATTCACTTGGCCAGTACAAATGATTCAAGATTCTGAAGGAAAACTATATGTATCTGATGAGGGGAAACATTGTGTTTATGTTTTGAAAGACGATGGTGAAAAAGGATTTGTACCTATAGGACCAACAGCCGATGCAGTGGAATCCAGTACCAAAACAATTGAGATTGGAGAGTATGGCTCCGGAGAAGGCCAATTGGATTCTCCATCAGGCATTTGCTTTGATGACAATGAAGATTTGTATGTAGTAGATACTGGCAACAACAGAATTCAAAAGTTTGATAAAAATGGGAATCATTTATCCACCATAGGCTCTAAAACAGGAGATAATACACTCGATATGCCATGGGGGATAACAATAAATCATAAGGGAGAGATATTAGTTTCTGATTGGAGGAATAATAGAATTTGTGTATTTGATAAATCAGGTGAATTTACGCGTTCATTTGGTGAAATACATATTTCTTTAGGACTAGAGGTTAAACAACTTGATGGACCTGCTGGAATTTCTATAGACGATGATGGTGATATATATGTAGCAGATAGAAACAATAACCGTGTTGTTATCTACGATAGAGAAGAAAAATACGTCACACAGATAATTGGTGATGCAACTCTATCACAAATAGGTAAAACTTATATAATGTCTAGTCCAAGAGTTTTAAGATTAAGAGAAATGGCAAATAGAGAACAATGGAGATTATTGAGGGCACCTGCATCAGTCAGGACTTACGGGAAACTCATATATATCCCTGATTTTGGTTGTCATAGAATTCAAGTTTATGAAAAAGAAAGTTATCCTCTTTCTAAGGATGAAATTTTTGAAGAACCTAATCATCCAACTCTTTATAATGTGTAGGTTGAGAAAGTGCCAATAGTATTTGGGTTTTCTAATCACAGAAAAAATTGTTTAGAAAGAGAATTGTCTAACTTTACTAAAGAAGCTCCACAATTAGGGGCAAAGTCTATTGCAGTATTTGGAGATTTTCCTTTGGGTAGAATCACTCCAGAAACTCCACTTGATTTACTAATAATTCAACAAACTAATGAAGATTTCCATAATAGAGATGAATTTTGGATAACGCATTTAAGACCTACTGTTCATACGAGATTTTTTGTATATACTCCAAATGAATTTTCATCTATTTCACAAAACAATTACACTTTTAATGTTATAAAAAAATCTATGGAAATAATTTTTCAGGATAAAGATAAGGTTTTGAAATAATGGAAAATGAAAATTTCAAAGAATGTCAAAGGTGGAAAAAACAATCAGATTATGATTTTGAGTTAGCTAAATCTTTAATATCAAAAGAATTTTCTATTTGCTGTTTTCTCTTTCAACAAGCAGCTGAAAAATCACTAATATCATATTTGATTTTAAAAGGAACTGATAAAGTATGGGGGTCATCTATTTCGGATTTGTCTGAAGATTGTTTGGCGATCGATCCTACATTTGATTTTCTAAAGTCATATGGACCAATATTGGATAAGTATTTATATTCAACTAGATATCCATCTTTTACTATAAGTGGTTCTCCTTTTGAAATTTTTGATAAATCAGATGCTGAAAAAGCTAAGGAATTATCGGAAGAAGTAATAAAGTTTTGTGATGAAAAAATAAAGGAAATCATATGAAGATTGATAAGGTTACTCTTTTGGATAAAACTATAACCCTTTGTAATGTTTATGGTAATAATCTGGAAACCGTAGTTTATACGCAAGGAGTGGGAATTTCTGCCCGATTAAGAATTGAAAAATTAGGATATCCATCTAACGCAAAACAATATGCACTTTCAACTTATTCTGATTTAGTAGTTAATAGAATTAAAGATGAATCACATGCTTGGAGAAATGACAGTAGAGCAGGTTTAATATGGTTAGATGATTTATATGAAATAACGAAAAATTTAAATCATGTTCAACCAATAATTGATCAAGCTGATGCATTTGTTGATAAAAATAATCCAATATTAGATTCGAACATACAAGTAGAGGATCAATTTTTTGTTTCAGCAGTTTTGGGAAGAGCTTATAAATATACATCAAAAGATATTTATTTAGATTTTATGATATCTCACATATTGGATTCTCCATTGCAAAGAGAAGATGGTATATATATACATTCAAAAATAGCTGAATATCCTTGGGGTAGGGGAAATGGATTTGCTATTTATGGAGCTGTAGAAGCTCTTAAATATATTCCTGATAATCATGTAAGAAAAGAAGATGTGATTCAGAAACATATTAAACATGTAGAATCATTAAAAAAATTGCAAACAAAAAATGGAGCATGGAGACAAGTTATAGATAATGATAAATCATATGAAGAGCTAACTGCTACTAGTATGATCGGATATGGGATCATAAATGACATTATGATGGGGATTCTGCCTAAAGAGTACTTAGAAATGGTGATAAAAGCTTGGAAATTTGTTGATTCTAGAGTTGAAGATACAGGCATTGTTCATGATTCATGTACTGGAACAGGCTCCCTTAATTCTATAGATGAATATCTAATACGAAAAAGAGAAAATGGTTTTGATAATAGAGGAGGCTCTTTAACTGCTTGGTTTTTAGAATCCCTATTTGAATATGTAGAGGATACTAATGAATAACTTATATGATACAGTGATTATTGGTTCCGGATCAGCGGGTTCTATAATTGCTAATCGTTTATCAAAAGATGAATCAAGAAACATTCTTTTAATTGAAGCTGGAAATGACTATCCAGTAAATGATTCATTACCAGAGAATGTTTTTTATGGTCATGGAAATTTGAAAACCACTGCTTCTAATGATACTGATCCAAGTAATTGGTCGTATCGTGCTGAAAGCACAAAGGGAGGTCCTACTATAAAAATTCCTAGAGGCAAAATTATTGGAGGATCATCATCTATAAACGCTCAAATTTTTCTTAGAGGTATAAGAGATGATTATGATCGATGGGCTGAATTCGGGAATGATAAATGGACTTTTGAAGAAGTTTTACCATATTTTCTTAAACTAGAAAATGATCTTGACTATTCTGAAAACGAATATCATGGATCAGAAGGTTATATAAAAGTAAATAGATTTCCAAAAAAGAGTTGGGATCCTATACATGATGCATTTTATCAATCATGCATTGATTATGGATTTGATGATTGCCCTGATCATAACAAGCCTGATTCTACAGGTGTTGGACCTTTGGCTTTTAATCAAATTGAAGGAGTAAGGCAAAGTACTTCACTTACATATTTGGCAGATGTACGTCACAAACCCAACATAAACATCAAAAGCAATTCTTATGTTAAAAAGATTTTGTTTGAAAATAATAGAGCGATCGGTCTTGAAATTATTACAGACAAAGAAGAATACAAGTTATTTTCTGATGATATTATACTTTGTGCTGGGGCTATTGAATCTCCTAAACTTTTACTTAATTCTGGAGTTGGAGACCCCGACAAATTTTTGCATCACGGAATTAAAACAGTATTAGATTTGCCTGGGGTGGGAATGAATTTAAGAGATCATCCTATGACTTATGTAGGATGGTCAGCAAGAGATTCTTTTGTTGAGCCAAATTCAAATGAACCAAGAGCAAAAGTGGCTTTGAGATATACTTCAAAAAATTCTCAATGGAAAAACGACATGATAGTCTACATGGGCTCAGGTACAAGATTAATGGGAAATCCAGAGATCCCTGAAGGAATTAAGGCAAACTTGACTTTAAATTTAGCAGAAAGTTCGGGAGAGGTTTCTTTAAATAATGATGATCCTAACGCATATCCACATTTATTTTATAATTATTTAGGTACAGAGAATGATACTGATAGATTAATTGAAGGAATTCGTATTCTAAATGAAATTGGAAATCATAAGGAGTTTCAAAAACATGTATCCAATATTACCCATCCAGACATATCTATAATAAATGATGATAATTTACTGAAAAAGTGGTTGTATAATAAGATGGTTACTGCACACCATAGTAGTGGTACTTGCAAAATGGGTAACGACCCAATGGCAGTTGTAGATCAAAGAGGTGCTGTAATTGGATTGGAAAATATTAAAGTTGTGGACGCATCTATAATGCCTGATTGCATTAGAGCGAATACTAATGCCACAGTGATGGTCATGGCCGAAAGAATAATAGATTTGTGGTAATAAAAAGGAGAAATCAATGGTGAAATTATCTGGAGGAGAAGCATTAATCGAATCGCTTGTTAGGGAAGGTGTTGAAATTATATTCGGTTTACCTGGAGTCCAAATGTATGGAGTAGTTGATGCTATAAAACAAAATCCTAACATCAAAATGATAGTTCCAAGGCATGAACAAGCAACATCATATATGGCGGATGGATATGCAAGAGCCAGTAGGGGAATTGGTGTCGCAATGGTAGTCCCTGGGCCAGGATTGTATAATGCTGCCGCAGGATTATCTACAGCCTATTCCTCATCATCTCCAGTACTAATGATAGCAGGACAGGTACCCAGATCATCAATTGGAAAAGATTTAGGTGGTTTGCATGAAGTTAATGATCAATTAGAAGCAATTAAACCAGTTACAAAATTTCAGAAAAGAGTATTAAGGCCCCATGAGATTCCTAGCGCTGTCTCTGAAGCTTTTAATCATTTGAAAAATGGTAGACCGAGGCCAGTTGAAATAGAAATGCCTCCAGAAACTATGGTAGAAAGTGAAGAAGTACAATTACTTGAATCTAACCCATACATTAGATTAGAACCTATTAATCAACCTGTTTCTGAAGTTGTAAATTTAATCCTAAAGTCAAAAAAACCTGTAATTTATGCAGGAACAGGAGTAATTAGATCTCAAGCAGAAGAAGCATTGATAAAATTTACGGAAGAGACAAATATTCCTGTTATAACAAGTGCGGCAGCAAAAGGATTGATTTCCGATGAACACCCTCATAGTTTAGGTGCTGCTTTAGGTGGAGAGGGACAACTAAAAGATTTTGTTGAATCTTCTGACTTGATTATTGTTATAGGTTCAAGATTTGCTTTAAGATATCCTGCAGCCGAAAATACGAGAATAATTCATATAGATATAGATAAAAGGGAATTTGGCAGATTTCATGAAGATGAATTAAGTTTTTTGTCTGATGCTAAATTAGCGATCGAAAGAATAAGTGAAGGAATTAAAGCTGTGGGAGGAACAAAGTTTGCTTCTCCAAAAGAAAATGTTGCTAAAATAAGAAAAATTTTAAATTCTGGCGTTGAAGGATTACATCCCCAACATGAGATTATAAATTCTCTGAGAGAAGGAATGCCTAAGGATACTATTACTGTATGGGATATGACACAGTTAGGATATTATTCAAGACCCGCCTGGAAAACATACAATACTTCTAGTTATTTAGATTCAGGATATTCTGGAAATCTTGGATGGGCTTATCCAACTTCTTTAGGAGCTAAGGTTGCAAAACCTGAAACACCAGTTGTTTCAATCTCTGGAGACGGTGGATTTATGTACAACGTACAAGAACTTTCAACTGCAGTAAAGTACGGCATCAATGTTGTATGCGTAGTTTTCAATGATGGCTATTATGGAAATGTTAGGAGAGATTTGTCTCTTGATTGGTCTGGTGACTATGGAACAAGTTTTGTAAATCCTGATTTTGTTAAAATGGCAGAATCTTATGGAGCTTTAGGTTTGAAAGTAACTGATCCTGAAAAAGTAGGTGAAGCAGTTTCAAAAGGTATAGATTCTAAAAGGCCAACAATTATTGATGTAGAAATGATCGATACAAATGAAGTTCCTAGACCTTTTTCTGCTCGAGCACCATGGACATTACCTCAGGATGATTTGTTAGATTAAATTTAACAAATGATGAACTATATAAATACTATAAATCTTTTATTCTAAAGCTGAGCATAATCGAAAGTAATACAACTTATAGAATTCTAGTATTTTAGAATATAATAATAAAAACTTTATGTTTAAGAATGAAGTATGAATGTAAGAAATTTTTCTATAATAGCGCACATTGACCATGGTAAATCAACTTTGGCAGATCGTTTTATTGAAATTACAAATACAATACCTGGAAGAAATTTTCAAGATCAAGTTTTAGATACTATGGACTTGGAACGAGAACGAGGCATTACAATCAAGGCTCAAACTATACAACTAAATTATGCTTTCAATGGAGATAATTACGTGTTCAATTTAATTGATACTCCTGGACATGTTGACTTTACCTATGAGGTGTCAAGATCATTAGCTGCATGTGAAGGTGCGATATTATTGATTGATGCTACACAAGGAGTTCAAGCTCAAACTATTTCTACTGTTTATCAAGCCTTAGATCAAAATATTGTGATAATTCCAGTAATAAACAAAATTGACTCACCTTTAGCTGAAACAGAAAAAGTCACTCAAGAAGTAACGGAAATATTAGGATTTGATGAAAATGAAATTATGAAAGTTTCTGCTAAACAAGGAACGGGTGTTTTAGACCTTTTACAGACTATTGCAAAAAAAATACCTTCTCCCAAAAGTCATGATGATTCAAATCAACTAAAAGCTTTAATTTTTGATTCAAAATATGATTCATATAAAGGTGCAATTGCATATGTAAAAATTCTAAGTGGATCAATAAATAAAGGGCAGAAAATATATTTTCATAAATCCAAATCTGAACATGAGGCTATAGATATTGGATATCTGAAACCTCATCATGAATCCATTTCAATTCTTGACACTGGATATGTTGGCTATGTAGAAACAGGTATAAAAAATTTAAAAGACATTCAAGTAGGAGACACAATAACAAATAAAGCATATAAAGGGACAACTCCTTTATATACTTACAAAGAATCAGTTCCAACAGTCTACGCAGGATTATATCCTATAGTTTCTGATAAATATCAAGATCTAAGAGAAGCACTAGATAAATTACATTTAAATGACCCAAGCCTTGTATATGAACCAGAAACATCAACAGCTTTAGGTTTTGGCTTTAGGTGTGGTTTTTTGGGAATGTTACATATGGAAATAATTCAAGAAAGATTGGAAAGAGAATATGATTTGGAATTGATAACTACCGCTCCAAGTGTTACTCATTCAGTTTATTTAAAAAATGGAGATATAAAAAAAATTCAAAATCCATCTCAATGGCCTGCTTCACAATTGATAGATTTTATTAAAGAACCATGGGTGAAAATTGATATTATTTCACCAGACGAATATATAGGAAAAGTTGTTGATTTTCTATCTACTAAGCGTGGAGAATTTGGACAAATAGATTACATACAGAATAAAAATAAACTATCATCACAAATTGTAATGATATCTCACTTTTTACCTCTTTCGGAAATTCTTGTTGATTTTTTTGATGGATTGAAATCTTGCTCTTCTGGATACGCTTCAATGGATTATGAATTCATTGAAGAGAGAAAAGCAAGCTTAGTTAAATTAGATATATTGGTCAATAATGAAAGTGTGGATTCCTTATCTCTCATTACTGAAAAGAGTTCCGCATCATTAAAAGGCCGAGATCTGGTTACCAAACTTAAAAACTTAATACCTAGGCAAATGTTTCAGGTCCCAATTCAAGCAGCTATAGGAGGAAAAATTATAGCTAGAGAGAACATAAAAGCTTTAAGAAAAAATGTTTTGGCCAAGTGTTATGGTGGAGATATCACTAGAAAGAGGAAACTTCTTGAAAAACAAGCTAAAGGAAAAAAAAGAAGAATGAAAATGATTGGGTCTGTTGAAGTTCCTCAAGAGGCATTTATGGCAGTATTAAAATTGTAATACTATATATTGATAAATTACAATTTTCTCTCAAGAATCTTCTTATTCTTAAGAAAAAAAGACGAAGCTTTTAATAATCCCTCGATATTACCAGTGTCAAAATGGTAACCATCTAATATTTCACCAGAAATCTCTGATTCTTTTCCGGCCTTTAGTAAAGCTTCAGTTAAATTGATTTCCTGATCATTTTCTACATTGTCACTTATGTAATCAAAAATAGTTGGATTTAAAATATATCTTCCTAGAATTCCTATTTTTGAAGGAGCATCAGAAAGTTTAGGCTTCTCTACTAAGTTTGTAATTTTATATCTGCTTTTTTCTTTAATAAACTCCACTATACCTTTTTGTTCGACTTCGTTTTTTTTTAATATATTTAAACCAATAACGTGACCACCAAATTTATCATAAATTTTCTTTAATTGTGAAATTGGATTTCCTTTGCTGAAAATTACATCATCGGGTAATATAACTACGAAAGAGGACTCATTAATAATTCTTTTTGCTAGCTTGATTGCATGCCCTACACCCAATGGTTTATCTTGTAACAAGAATCTTATATTAGCTGAGTCTGAAAAGGCTTCATCTTTATATTTATTTTCAATTTTTGCATTATTTTGGATGAATTTAGGTAATTTTGTGTTTTCAGAAAAATAATCTCTTATAGAATCCATTCCTTCACCTATTATTATAAGAATATTTTCTATCCCTACGGACATTGCTTCTTTTACTGCAAAATGAATGATAGGATAATTGGCTACAGGAATCATTGCCTTTGGGACAGTTTTAGTTACAGGTAATAATCTTGTTCCTAGCCCTGCACACGGTATAACTGCCCAGTTTATTTTTGAGTTTGATATCATTTATATATATTATTATAACTGTAATTCCGGCTGTTATGTTCAAATGAAAAAAATATTAGGTCAAAACTTTCTTATAAATGATTCAATTTCAAAAAAAATAGTTGAGTTTGCTAATTTTTGTCAAGATGATGAAATTATAGAAATTGGACCAGGGAATGGTTCTTTGACTGATCATTTACTAAATCATCACAATAAATTAACTTTATTAGAGATAGATCTCAATCTAATAAAAAAGTTGAAAACAAAATATAGAAATTATAATTTGAAAATAATAAACGAAGATGCAAGGTTTTTTCAAATTACTGAAGATAAAGAACACTCCATTATAGGGAACCTTCCTTACTATGCATCTAATAAGATAATACGAAATTTTTTGCACCAAAAAAACATAAAAAAGATGATTTTTACTATTCAAAAGGAAGTAGGGCAACAAATTAATGCTCCAGATGGAAAGAAATCTTTTTTAAGTTTTTTAGTACAGTCTATTGCAGATGTAAAAGAATTATTAATAATTAAATCTACCGAATTCAAACCTATACCTAAAGTTGATTCAATGACGGTATTGATAAAACCACATTTTGATAATCGAATCTCAAATGATTATGTTGACTTTGTTAGAAGAGGTTTTTCCAATCCAAGAAAAAAGATTATAAATTCTATTTCTATGGGTTTAAAAATAGATAATAATGAAATTAAATTATTACTTAATAAAACCGACATAGATCATTCTTTGAGACCCCAACACTTAACTCTGTCCCAATGGGAAAATCTATATAAAAACTATAAAAAGAATTTATGTTGATAAATGAAATAAGCTCTGCAAAAGTTAATTTAGGTTTAGAAGTATTGCATAAAAGACCTGATTCTTATCATCAAATTCTTTCAGTTTTATTGAAAATAAACCTTAATGATTATATTTCCATTGAAGAATCTAAAGAAAACCAAATTTTGCAAAATGGTATAGAAGAAAATGACAACATAATAAGAAAGGTTGTTTCTTTTATGCAAAATCAATATAGAAATGAACCTATAAGGATTGAAGTAAAGAAAAATATACCATATTCCTCAGGACTTGGAGGTGGCTCTTCTAATGCTGCAGCTGTAATTAAAGGTATTAACAAATTATGGAAATTGAAACTAAAAACTGAGGAAATGAAAAAAATAGCCATATATTTTGGTTCAGATGTACCTTTTTTCATTTCGCATAATACAGCAATTGTCGAAGGAAAGGGTGAAAAAATACATGAAATTCCTAGACCATCTTTCAAACAAATATTACTCATATGTCCAAATGTTTATTTAGATCAAAAAACAAAGCAAATTTATGATAATGTTTTAAGTTATACAGATGGATCAAGAACTCTGAAAACAATTTCTATGATAAAAGAAAAAAAACAAATATCTTACAATTTATTTAATGGCTTGGAAAGCTCGGCTTTAGAGATGTTTCCTACTTTAAAATCATTTAAAAACATACTAAATAATTTAAAATTAAATTCTCTGAATTTAACAGGAGCTGGTCCAACATATTACTCAATATTCAATGACAATTCTGCAACATTTTGGAAGAACAAAATTGAATCTAAATTAAAAGCTAAATGTATTATAGTTGATAATTTATAATGTATATTTTTGCTTTAGTTTTAATTTTGATGATGATAAATTGGTTATTCTTTTCATCATACTATTCACTTTATAAAATATTGTTCTTTGAAAAAGAAGGAAACAATACGAATTTAAGACGTATAATTTTAATCAATTTATCATCTTTCTTTTATTATGGATTTATATATTTTTTGATTGGTTTATATTTTTATACCTTTCCAGTCATTAATGGAAAAATAACGAATTACTTACTTATTTGCTTTCTAATATTTTTATTAATGATAGTTTTTTCATTCATTGTGAAATTTATAGAAAAAATTAGATATAAACATATTTTCTTCATTGTTTTATTTTCTATGATGCTTATAAGTATTATATGTCCAATATTAATCTCTATTAGTTATGAAAAATATAACTGAAACCAAAAATATATTTGTTATTGAAGAAACTATAGACTTACGAAATACTTTAGATGCCGGTCAATCATTTATGTGGCAAGATATATCCGAAAAAGGAAAGATCATATTTGAAGGATATTTTGAAGATATAAAATTGCAATTAGAACAGAAGGAAAAAGATATATCTGTAAGTGTTTTTTCTGATAATTATGATGCCAATTTTAGTTTTAGATTACAAAAATATTTAGGTGAGCCTTCGAATAAAATTCAGGGTTTCGAAGCTTTATTGAACGATAAAATAATTTCTCCTGTAATAAAAAAATATCCTGGATTGAGAATTCTAAAACAAGACCCCTGGGAATCAACTATAGGTTTTATAACTTCATCTTGTTCAAATTTGCCAAGGATAAAAAAACATATGACTCAATTAAGAAAAGTGACTGGAGGAATTTTTCCAAAACCAGAAGATATTTTATATTTAGGTGAAATTGATTTAAGAAAATTAGGTTTTGGTTTTAGATCACCCTATATAATTGATGCTGCAAACATAATTTTAAATGAAAATTTATCATTTGAGAATCTCAAAAAAGAACCATATGAAATTGCCTTAAACGATTTATTGAAAATTCATGGAGTAGGCAGAAAAATAGCAGATTGTATCCTTGCTTATTCACTAGATAAAACAGATTCTTTCCCAGTTGATAGGCATGTTCTTTCAGGATTAATTAAATGGTACGGATTACCTAAAAAGACTAACCCTGTCTTTGCAAGCAATTTTGCAAGAAAAAAATTTGGACATTTATCATCTTATGCTCAACAATATATATTTCATAGACAACGTCTAAGGAGTAGAGCTCTTTTATGGGGAGGGAAACATAGATCTTTTGCTATAGACAATGATATATGTTAGAAATAAGTTCCTTCTCCTTGCTTATCTTTAATTCATTATTAATAATCATTTGTTTTGTTTTTTCTATGTGGATTATTCTTTCTTTGGATTTCTTTGATAATCCTAAATCTTTAACAAACATTAATTTATCATTCAAATCATCTTCGAAAAATGAGAAATATATTTTATCTTCGATAGTTGATTTATCCCAGAAATTTTTATCAATCATTGAAATTTTATTCATGAAATTTTTCGGGAATAAGTTAGTTAAATTATATTTATTTATGAAAAGGAAAATTTTTTCCATCATTTCATTTTGAATGATTTTTTTTAATTCATTATTTTTCCTATAATTTGATATATTATTTAAATATCTTGATGATTTTTGCAGTAGCTCTAAAGTATTACTTTCAAATTGAAAATTTAAACGAGAAGCAAATTTAATGCACCTAAATATTCTTGTTGGATCATCTCTAAAACTACTATGATGATTGATTTTAATTAATTTATCTTTTATATCTTTGATTCCATTGTATGGATCAATAATTTTATATTCATCATCCATAATCTCTAAAGCGATGCTGTTAATTGAAATATCTCTCCTTTTTAGGTCTGTAATAATATTTGAGGGTTTATATAAAGGCAAACTCCCTGAATTAGGATAACTTTCTTTTCTAGTAGGAGTTATGTCTATAGAATAATGATCATTTTCAATATGAAATGCGTTATATTGTTTACTTTGTTGAATCTTTGCATCTAACACATGTCCTAATCTATTAGCAAAATTTTCTATATTTCCATCTATGGCAAAATCAATATCTAATGTTGTGTGGTTTATTTTTGACATTATAATATCTCTGACTATACCTCCAACTATATAAATTTCAATCTCATTATTGATTTTAAATTTTTTACAAAAACTTATAATATAATCTAAATGAGGATTACTTTGAATGAATTTATGAATTAGTGTTTTATGTTTATTCAACAATTTTTTATCCTTTATATATATATAAGTTTAAGGAAAAAATCTAATGAATGAAAGAAAAGAAAAAATTAAAGTATTTTTTGATTATACTTGCCCTTGGGTAAGACAAGCGAATTATTGGCTAATAGATTTAGAAAGAGAATCTGACTTTCTTGAAATTGAATGGAAACCATTTTTATTAGAGCAAGTTAATGCTGAAAACAAAGAAATCTGGAAAGCTTGGGATCAAGATTTAAATACTTATACTAGTCGTGGGATTTGGCCTCATTTAGGAGGAATTGCTGCCCGATCTGTATCTAAGGAAGCAGGCTATCTATATATGCACAAACTACTAGAGCTAAAACATGTAAAACACAAAGATGTAAGAAGTAGAGAATTTATATATAAATTATCGGAAGAATTAGGATTGTTTACTTCAAAATTCCAAGAACAAATAAATTCTGATGTTTCTTTGAAAATTATTGCTGATAGTCATGAAGAAGGTGAAATGAAAGGCATATTTGGAACACCAACAATTGAATTCTCAGATGGGAACAGTGTTTTTCTAAAAACATTTACTCCTCCAAAATCGGATTCTATAAAATTTTTTGAGAGCTTGAAAAATATAGTTTTCAATAATACATATTTTGGAGAATTGAAAAAACCTCAACCTCCATGGCCTAAACAACATTCTATATGATTGAAGAATTACTGAAAAAACTTGAAATTTCTAATAGTAAATTACTAAAGATGTCATTTACTCATAGTTCTTTTCTGAATGAGAATTTTTCTAATACTGATTTAGAATCAAATGAAAGATTAGAATTCTTAGGTGATTCGGTGATAAGTTATATTGTTGCTGAATATATTTATGAAAAATATCCCAACTTGACTGAAGGTGATATGTCAAAAATAAGATCATTAGTTGTTCAAAGATCTTCATTAGCTAATTTAGCAAAAGAACTTGATCTGCAACGACACATGATTTTGGGTAAAGGTGAAGAAAAAAACAATGGCAGGATAAAGGAATCTAATTTATGCGATCTTTTTGAATCTTTTATAGGTTGTTGTACTTTAGAATTAGGAATTCAAAAAACTAAATTTTTTTTGTTGGAACTTATATCTTACAAGATTGATTCAATAGTAAAAAAACAAATGTTTAATGACCCAAAATCAAAATTACAAGAGCTATTGCAGGAAAGAAAAATACCTTTGCCTGAATATATTACAGAATTGAATAATTCAGGCCTTTTTGAAACAAATATTATTATAAATAATAAATCATATGGAAAAGCTACAGGAGAAAGAAAAGTAGATGCTGAAAAATCTGCAGCAGAAATAGCTATAAATAATTTTTATATTTTATGATTTGGTTATATACATTTCTTTGTTTAATATTATTTGTCCTTTTATTCATACCAGGATTTGTATCTAATAAGTATTTATCACAAAAAAAAATCTTTCAGGTTCCTGATTTATTTTTAGGTTTTATTTTGTTGATTCTGATGGGGACTATATTTTCTATTTTTTTTATCAAATTTATACCATTACAATATTTGTGGATTTCATCATATTTGCTTTTATTAATATTCTCCACAACACATTTATTTATTTCAAAAGATACTTTTTTTGACATTTTTTCTATTTCAATGATCAGAAATATATTAATTTTTTGCATTGTTTTTCTTATAACTTTAACCATTAGGTTTTTCAATCCTGACATTATAAACACTGAAAAAATCATGGAGTTAATGATTTTAACCTCTGTCATGGATATGAAAAGTATTATTCCAGATGATTTATGGTTTCACAATGAGAATATTAAATATTATTATTTTGGATATTTTGTTTTTTCATCTGTTCCTAAAATGCTCGCGTTAGATTCAAGTGTGGCATATAATTTCATATTACCTACAGTAATATCTTATAGTGCAGTAATACTTATTCCTTTTACACAATTACTTTTTGAACAATTAAAGATCAAAAAGAACTTTATTTTATTCTTTATATTTTCTTTTATTTTTATTTTCTTCTTATCACCTATTGCCTCTTCTATAGAATTTATGAGTCATTTATCAATTGGTAGTAACTCTTTTTATAAATTTATTGATATAAATGGAATTGATAATTTACCAAAGATTAAATTGTTTTGGCCTGATGATCATTGGTGGTGGTTTTCTATTTCTCGGATAATCAGTTACAACAGATCCGATTTCATATTAAGTGATTACACTATTAATGAATTTCCAGCATTTTCAGTAATCTTGGGTGATATACACCCACATATTTTGGCTATTCCATTTGTTTTATTGTGTATATATTTAATAATTTTTATATTTAATAATGCTTATAAATATAAAGAATTGAATTATATGTTAATTATTCAACTAACTATAATTTTTTTGTTCACAATATTAATAAACCCTTGGTACCTTATTCCAATATTATGGCTTTTTTTTCTAAATTTACTTTTTTATGAATATTATTTAGGACCTAAACCTTGGGGATTTATCAAGAATATCATCCAAAAATGTTTACCCCTTTTATTGATTGCTATTGTTGTAATATTATTTTTGAACCCTTCTAATCAACTTAAATTTCCATATATATCTTTTGTAAAAATATCCTCTCAATTAATTCATTTGATAATATATTGGTCCTTGATTTTTTCACCTATATTTTTATTTTCTCTTATTAAAATATTTAGAAATGGTTTCTTTAAAAATGAATTATTCCAAAATTCTATTGTTTTTGTATTTTTTTCGATATTGTTGACTTTAGTATCACCTAGAGTCTTTAATATTGAATTATTTCTAAATTATGTTTTAGTTGTAATAATTTTTTCTTTAATTATTTCTATATTCATTGTTTTTATCAATCAAACGTATAAAAAAAATAATTATTTAGATTTAACTATAATTATTTCTATTTTGTCTGGAGTTTTGGTAGTATATGGAACAGAATTTATTTTTATAGTTGATTCATTCAATAACAGAATGAATACTGTTTTTAAATTTTATTTTTTTGTATATTTATTAGTGTCAATTTTCTCTGTTTATTTTTTGTATAAAGTTTATTTATCTTTATCAAAAAAAACCTCTGTTATTTTTATATCTGTCTTTCTAATATTCATTGTTCCTAGTATTTGGTGGACTGTATCAGCACTTAATTCTAGATTTGAAGAAAATCAAGGGATTAGGGGATTAGATGGATTATCTTACCTTATCGATGAGGAAAAAGAATTAATTTCATTTATTAAAAAGAATACTCAAACAGAAGACATTGTTTTAGAAACAGTTGGAAGAGCTTATAGTAAATCAAATTTTATTTCTGCATCAACTGGTCGAGCTACTATTTTAGGGTGGCCTAATCATGAAATTCAGTGGAGAGGATCAAATACCGTCATCAACGACCTTAAAGATAACATTGAGTTGTTTTATCAAGATCCAAATAACAATATGGAACTTATAAATGAATATAACATAAAATATTTGATACTCTCTAACAGTGATATTTTATTAAATAAATATGATGAAAATGATTTTATTAAATCTTTTGATTTAATTTTTGAAAATAAAGAATACAAATTTTTTATGACAAAATAGAAATATGTTTGAGAAAATTAGAACCGTTTTTATAAATAAATTAGATTTGATAACCTTTTTATCTCTGTTATTAACGACTCTTTTTTATAGATTTTATAAACTTTCTGATAGAGCAATTCATCATGATGAAAGTCTACATGGCTATTTTGCATTTACTACTTCATTAGGTGATGTTTTTCATCATAATCCTCTTACACATGGTATGTTCCTCTTTAATTTCCTTTCTTCTTTTTTTTGGTTATTTGGTGATTCTAATTTAACTTTAAGATTACCCTTCGCATTTTTTGGTTTATTGGTGGTTTTCTTACCATTTTTATTTAGAAATGAAATAGGTCGTTTGAGTACCCTTCTTATTTCCTTAATGCTTATTTTTTCTCCTTCTATTGCGTATTTCTCGAGATTCGCTAGGAATGATATATTTATTGCTGTTTTTTTTATTATTTTTATGATTTCTACAATTAAATATATTAAATCTTCTGATAACAAATGGCTGTATTTATCTATTGCTTCTTTATCATTTGGATTTACTACTAAAGAAACTATGTATATTAATCTTTTTGGAGTTTTACTATTTCTTTTTGCTTATTCTTATAGAGATATTTTATCTGTTTTAATGTCCAAGATTTCTATAAAGCAAATAAATATCCATACCAAACTTTTTCTAATTTTATTTACAATATCTTTACCTTTAGCTGCACCATTAATTGCTATTTTTCAATCATCCTTAGGCCTTATACTTGCCGCACCTGAGGGATATCCATCTATTCCTCCAGGGCTACCAATTGGGAACGGTTTATATCTATCTTTAATAATTACTATGATACTTTGTATAATTTCTTTATCTGTCGGGTTATATCTTGATAAAAAAGTTTGGATCAATTCAACAATTATATTTTTGACAATATACGTGTTGATGTTTACCTCTTTTTTTATAAATCCTAGTGGCATAATATCTGGACAGTGGCAATCCTTAGGATATTGGCTATCGCAACAAGAAGTTGCTCGTGGTAGTCAACCTATATATTATTATTTTTTATTATGTTTATCATATGAATTCTTACCTTTTGTTATTGGATTGCCTGTAGCATTTTATTATTTGTATAAAGGTGATTTTACAAAAAAATATTTCGGGTTTATTTCAATTTATTCTTTATTAGCATTCACTTTAGCAGGAGAAAAAATGCCTTGGTTGCTTGTTAATATTACTATTCCATTTATTTTTATTACTGGGATGTTTGTATCAGATAATATAAAAAAAATATTTAGATTAAATAAGGAAATTCTTTTGTTTATATTATTTGCATCATTTTTGATCTTATTTTTCTTATTAAGGTTGATTTTTTCTGATTACTCTAATTCCACACAAAGTATATATTACGACCTTCTGATTTTTTCACTGTTAATATTAGTTTCTTTGTTCTCAAATTTTAGATATGGTATCAAACTAAATTTATTCCTTCCTAGCTTAGTTATTGTATTTTTCATCATGTTCTCTATCTTTACTCTACGAACAACCAATATGCTATTATTTAAACATTCTGATGAGCCGCGAGATCCTTTAATATACACACAAACTTCCTCAGAATTACATTTTATTTCTCAAGAATTAAATAATTTAAATTATGTGAAAAACTCATCATCAAATATTTCTGTAGCTGTTGATACTTCTGATGGATTTGCATGGCCATGGATGTGGTACTTAAGAAATTTCAAAGATGTTATTTGGTTCGACTCTTCTTCGGTAGATAATATTGACTACGAAGTAGATATTTTATTAATGAATAAAAACCAAATTGACAAGATTTCTGATGAAACACTTTCTTTTTATGCTATTACAAGGCCTTATTCACATCGAAAATGGTTTCCTGAGCATAATTATAGAAATTTAACTTTTGAGAAGATATTTGAAATAATTATGAATAATGATAAAAGGGTAATGATTAGAGATTTTATTATTTCCAAAAAATTTCACTCGAATCTAGGTAGTTCAGATGCAATTTTATATAAAGCTAAAAAGTTTAAGTCTCTTGAATAAAATTTTAAACAAATCAAATATAATTTCAATAATTTTTTCTGTTTTATTTGCTATAGGTTTATATACGTTAATAAATGATTTCAATTTACTAATGGAGCATATTTTCAGTGTGAATTATTCTGTTTTTCTAATAGCTTCCTTGATTTATTTTACTTCCGTTATTTTAAGATATCTAAGATGGAAAATTATATATATTGAGCTTTTAAATAATTATAAATTCAATATGTTAAATGAAACAATAATAGGTTATATGGCAAACAATATTTTACCATTTAGAATAGGAGAATTATATAGAGCCAGAAGAATAAATATAAAAGAAAAAACTAATTATGTTTCTATTCTTTCTACAATTTTGACTGAAAGAATAACTGATGTTTTAGCTCTACTTATATTTATTTTGATTAGCTTCATATTTGTTGATAAAAAATTTCTTGAAGTGTATCAATTCGATTACATAAACTCATTTTTATATCTTTTTATACTTTTCTGTCTTTTTATGATGAGTATTTTTTTTCTTAAAAGATTCTCTATTTATAAAATTATGATCGAAAATATGTTTATATTTATAAAAAATCTTTTTTCTTTCTTTCTAGTTAAAAGAAATTCTAAATTGTATTTTTATTTATTTATTTTTTCTATTTCAATTTGGTTAATTGAATCGGGTGTATATTTTTTTGTTGCGTACAATTTAATAGATAATATTAACTCATTTAATCTATTTTTTATAATTCTTATGGTATGTGCAATTACGAATCTTTCTGGAATTATTCCTTCTTTACCTGGGAATATTGGAAATTTTGAATTTTTTGGGACCTTAACTTTAGTGGCATTTGGTATAAATTCTGTGATTTCTGGGTCAATTATAATTGTTGTTCATTTAGTGTTGTGGATTCCAATTACTTTTTTGGGCATTATAATTATCTTAATAGAAAAATTTTATCTATCTAAAAAAGATTTATGAAAATAGCAATAATTGGCTCTGGTATTACTGGATTATCCGCCGCTTATAGACTTGCAAAAAATGGCCACGAAGTGGTTGTTTACGAATCCAGTCAAATTAATGGTGGGCAAGCATCAACATTACAAATATCTGGTAATGATTTAGAAAAAGCATATCATCATTTATTTGTATCTGATTCACATATTCTAAATCTATATAAAGAACTTAATATATCTGAGGAGTTAGAATGGTTTAAATCTTCAGTAGCTACTTATACTGAAAACAATATATGGCCTACAACAACTATATTAGATATATTGAAATTAAAACCTTTATCAATGAAACAGAGATTGTCTCTCTTATTTATATCTCTGCGACTGAAATTAATACGAGATTGGAAACAGCTGGAAAACATAACTGCTTATGAATGGATAAAAAATAAAGTAGATGAAAAAACATTCGAAATTATTTTTGAACCATTATTGAGAGGAAAATTTGGTAGATTTTACAAAACAATTTCACTTCCTTGGTTTTGGTCAAAAGTGCAAACTAGAGTTGCTTCAAGGAATCATAAATTTCAAGAAATTCTATGTTATCCAAAAAAATCATTTAATAGCTTGATAGAAACTTTAGTACAAAGTATTGAAAGTAACAATGGTTCAATAAAGTTAAACCACATTGTGACCAAAATAAATGTCAAAAATAATAAAGTACAATCTTTAAATATTAAAAATGCGTTAGAAGAAAAAACCTATGAATTTGATGCGGTTATATCTACTATTCCATATCACATTTTAAATAAAATTGTAAAACTCCCTAAACAAATTCTAATCAATTCTGAAAAAGTAGATTATATGGCTGCTGTTGTGATGATAATTGTTTCAAAATACAAATTATCTGACTATTATTGGTTGAGCATAGCTGAAAAAGACTTCCCGTTTTTAGGAATCATAGAACATACAAATCTTATTCCAAAGTATAGATACAACAATAATAATATTATTTATATAACCAATTATGTAGAAAGTGATCATCCACTCCTATCAAAGAATTTCTCTGAAGTTTATAAAGAATATGAACCATATTTAAAAAAAATAAATCCAAAATTTAATAGAGATTGGATTATAGAGCATCGTTTTAATAAAATAAATTATGCTCAACCTATTATTCCAATTAATTATTCTTCATATAAAATACCTATAGAATTGCCGATTAATGGTTTATATTGTGCTAATACAGCACAAATTTATCCCGAAGATAGAGGAACAAATTACTCTGTGGAATTAGCTGAGAATGTTTCAAAATTAATAATGGAAGGAAAATAAATGATAGATGTAGGTACAGGAATTGCAAAAGCTTTGAAAGAAGAAGGGATAGAATGGGTATCTACTTTTCCAGTTTGTAAAGTGAATAATTACTTAGGGAAAGAAAAAATACCTATGATTATGATGCGTGATGATCGTTATGCAATTGCATTGGCTGATAGTTTTTCTCGTGTTACTTCTGGAAAAAATATTGGAGTGTGTACAGTTCAAGGAGGAGTTAATGCTGCTGGACTTCAAGTTGCTTATGCAGGATTAGCTCAAGCATATGAAGATAATTCTCCAGTGCTTTGCATCACAGATGGTGTGCCTTTAGGTAACTCTGAAAATAGTGAATTTGATGTTACTGCAAGTCTAAAATCTGTTTCTAAATGGTATGGGTATATAGATGTCCCAGATAGAACACATGAATTTATGCGAAGAGCATTTTCAATGTTACGTAATGGACCTCCAGGTCCTGTTATCATTGCGGTACCTAATCCAAGTGCTCAGTATGATGAAACATTAGATCCCTATAAGACTGTTAAAACATGGAAAAGCATTCCAGATCCCAATGATGTTTCAATGGCATTAGAAACTATTATTCAAGCATCCGATCCGATCCTTTATGTTGGAGAAGGGGTTTTGTATTCAGGAGGAACAGATGAACTCTTAGCTTTTGCTGAACTATCGAATATTCCTGTAGTTACAACATTGAAAGCCAAAGGAGCTTTTCCTGAAGATCATCCATTATCTTTGGGAGTAAGGGGAAAACATACAGAACACTATATTTTAAAAAGTGACGTCGTTATATCTGTTGGCTCTAGTCTTTCTCCTGGAAGATTTTCTCATGCAATTCCTGATGCTGCTAATAAAAAAATTATAGTTTGTAACATAAATGAGAACCATTTAAACAAAATATATCCTACAACGCATGCTTTGTTAGGAGATGCAAAATTAATACTTAAGTCTTTAGTTACTGAATTAGAAACAAAAAGTTCTGGAGTTGAGATTTCTTCTCCAAACAGAATAAAAGAGATTCAAGTTGAGCGCCAAAAAGACGATGATATTTACTCAGATGCATTATCATCTTCGAATACTCCAATAAATCCCTATAGAGTTTATGCTGATATGATGAAGGTTCTAGATCCTAAAAAGTCATTTGTAACTCATGAATCAGGAAATACAAGAGATCAACTTAGTACTGTATACCAAACATTAATCCCCAGAGGTTTTTTAGGTTGGGGGAATGTTTCTTCTTTAGGATTTAGTTTACCTGCTGCAATGGCTGCAAAAATTGCATATCCTGATAGAGATTCAATTGCTGTAACAGGAGAAGCGGGTTTAGGATATATGCTTGGAAATCTAGAGGTTCCAATTCGTGAAAAAATTGGTATTACTGTTCTACATATTAGTAATGGAGGTTTTTCTGGATATGGTCCTGGATTTTGGGGAGAAGGTCATGATCCATATACTCATAAAGTTTTAAATTATGATTCAGTAGATATGTCTAAAGTCCTCAAAGAAATGGGATTACATACTGAAAGAATATCTGAACCTAAAGACATAATACCTGCTATTGAAAGAGCGCTTATAGCAAACCGAAAAGGACAACCAGCATATATAGAATTTTTATGTATTCAATACCCTGTTTACGGTGATTGGCTGTCAGGTTCACATGGTGAATAATGCTAAACAATATAATTAAATTATTTAGGAGGGCTAAATGGATTCATTAAAAAATAAATCTGTAATTTTAACAGGAGCCGGAAGTGGAATCGGAAGAATAACAGCAAAAATGTTGGGCGAAATGGGAGCAAATGTTTTTATTGTTGGTAGACGCGAAAACTTGTTGATAGATACTGTTAAAGAAATTGAAGAAGCTGGTGGTAAAGGAGCTTATATATCAGCAGACCTAGAGGATGGTGATGCAGCAGCAAATGTTGCGGAAGTTGCTATAAAAGAATTTGGAAACATCCAATATTTAATTAATAATGCAGGCCATAGTAGTAAAGTTAGAGCATTAAGATATGTTGAAAAAGAAGATTGGCAATCTGTATTTAATGTTAATGTAGAAGGAGTATATCGATTAACTCAAGCTATCATCCCTAATATGATAGAAAATAGAGAAGGAACAATTGTAACTGTTTCTTCAATGGCAGCGATAACTCCTGGCTTAATGGGAGGAATCCCTTATTCATCCGCTAAGGCTGCTGTAGCAGCAATGATGACAGCTATGAGACAAGAGTTAAGAGAGTATGGCATAAGAAGTTGTACAATATATCCTGCTGAAGTAGATACCCCAATTTTAGATAATAGGCCACTTCCACCTGATGCAAAAGCAAGATCTACTATGATGCAACCTGAGGACATAGCAGAAGCTATACTTTTATGTATGAGAATGCCCCAAAGGACAATTGTTCAAGACCTTGTTGTTAGCCCTACTATTATGAGAGATGTCTCTGAAGATATGAAAATAGCTAAAAATCTAAAAAGTAAATAATTTTATTTTACCCTTAAGTATCTTGTTACTGATATTTACTGTTGCTAGAATTAAATTTGAAGAATTTAGGAGTGTATTTGCCAAAAAGTAAAAGTGATTCTGAAAATAGTAGAAATGGTATTAGAGAAATCATTTCTAATCAAAAAAGAAAAACCGTAACAGTTTTGTCTTCTTTGATTGCGATTCAAGATGCTTTACATTATTTACCAGATGAAGCCATAGAAGAAACTGCCATACATTGTAAAGTAACAATTAATGATGTTTGGAGTGTTGCCTCATTTTATACTAATTTCAGATTTACTCCTCCTGGTGATAATACATTGGATGTTTGTTGGGGGCCTACTTGTCATATTAGCGGGTCTCAAAAACTAATCGGGCAAGCACATGCTCAATTAGATGTTGAAGGCGAAGGTGAAACTAAAGATGGTAAAGTTACATTAAGATATTCTACTTGTTTAGGTGCTTGTGCACAAAGCCCGGTTTTTGCTGTCAATCATAAAATGTATGGAAAAATGACAAAGGATAAAGTAGATCAATTAATCAATAAATTAACTAACTGAAAATGACTGAAAAATACTTAAAATTAAAAGATCAAGCTAAAGCTCATATTGATAAACTTTATCAAAACAAATTGGTTATAAAGGTACAAACTGGTACTTCTGGTCAAGCTTTAGGTGCTGATGAAATTTTAAATACCCTACTATCTAAAGCTAATGTAAAGACAACTATTTTAGAAGTTGGTTCAATGGGATTTATGTATTTAGAGCCCATAATTGCTGTGCATCAAAATGATAATAAATTCTATTATGGGAACGTGACTAAATCTATTGCGAAAGACATATTTGATCATTATCAGAATAACGAAAGCTTATATGAAGAAAATTGTTTTGCTTATGAATCA
>CEVM01057405.1_pt1 | contig 43255 bp, 36 predicted proteins | sample 531481 | NCBI WGS metagenome assembly CEVM01 (sample SAMEA2623649, study PRJEB7988) | marine metagenome | biome: marine biome (ENVO:00000447); feature: mesopelagic zone (ENVO:00000213) & marine oxygen minimum zone (ENVO:01000065); material: "saline water (ENVO:00002010), including plankton...
GTTGAAGATCCTTTCGACAAAACCGCTGAAGACACCTTGGAGAATGAAGAGTTGGGTGTGGCCATTTTTAATTGCTTGGAAACCTTAAAAGACAAACAAAAAGAAATTTTCAAGAAGAAAACCATTGAAGGGTTTGATACAGATGCTATTTGTAATGAATACAATATCACTCCGTCTAACCTTTGGGTTATTATTCACCGAGCCCGGAAGTCAATGGCAGAATGTTTAGAAAAAAGCTGGTTATAAAAGATGAAGATTTTTGTAAAATGTAGTGAAGCCAATCATACTTGCGATAAATCGCAATATAATGAAGCAACTTTTTGGGAGAAGGTAACACTCAATATACACTTACTGTATTGCCGTGCCTGCCGAAAATATACGGCACGAAATCGAAAGCTTACCAAATTGATGAAAAATCCTGAGATACGTACGCTTAACACTTCTGAAAAAAACCTTATGAAAGAACGCTTACGTCAAAATATGGGTAAGTAATAGAGAATCAATACAAACACCCCTAACCACACTATTGGAATACTTTCTACCCAAAACGCTGCGTAATATCGTGAAGGGTGTTTTGGGGTTAATAATAACGCTCCTACCGAAAGTCCGCAAACAAAAAGTAAACTGTACGCATGTTCATAATGGGTGGGCTCTTTAAAATATTCTAATAAGAAAACTACTCCTGTGATTGCGGTTCCGATGTATTTCGTGGCATCTATTCCTAATCGCTGCGGAAGTGTTCCTAGACGTGGGTCATCAAAGTGTAGGTCCCGAATCTCAAAAGGTAGCGTCCAGACCAGCACCAGTAAGAATCGCTGTGTGAATGAAAGGAGCACTGTAGATTCCATGAAGGAGGCTCCGGAAGCAACCGTAGGGACCGTCACCGTAACCCCTGCCCAAGCCATCGCCACTATAAAAATCTTGGTTCCGGAAAGCGTACGCAAACTTTTATGACGTGCAAAAGGAACGGCATACAATAATATAAGCACCGCAAAAATGAAGAAGGTGATCCATTCTGCTATCGTTAATTGAATGCCAATATACAAGAGCGCCCCAAAGCACAAGAAAGAAAATACCTGAATGGCCCGTAGCGAACGAGCAAGACTGCGATGATGCAAGCCGGCAACTCCGGCGTATTTCACAAAGTTGTACCCTGTGATGGTTCCGAAGAAAATAAACAACAAGGTCCAAAGAGAAGGTTCCCAGTTGAACTCTAAATAGGTAACCCAGGCCAGTGCCGTTACGGCTAGTGCTACATGAATACTACTTTGAATATAGAAGGAGAAGAGCCTTTTCAAAAGGGGACTTTTTACAAAAATAGCGAAAGTGTTAGTAACCTTTGTTTTTCGTTGAAAAGTTGTTATGGGTATGCGTGTTAAAAGCAGGTTATTTCAGGGTTAAATATGTAATTTTGCGCAACTGTAGAAACATAACATTATGAATACTGATTCTTTTGCTTTACGCCACATTGGCCCACGACGAAGTGACCTTTCAGAAATGCTGGAAACCATTGGAGTTTCGAGTATGGAACAATTGATTGCTGAGACCATTCCCGAGGAGATTAGATTGGACGACGAGTTGGATCTTGACCCTGCTATGAGTGAACAAGAATTCTTGGAGCATATCAATGAATTGGCCGCAAAGAACAAGAACAGTAAAAGTCTGATTGGTTTAGGGTATCACCGAGCACATATTCCACCCGTTATCCAACGAAACATTTTGGAAAACCCCGGATGGTATACCGCCTACACACCCTATCAAGCGGAGATCGCTCAAGGAAGATTGGAAGCACTGTTGAATTTCCAAACCATGATCACCGACCTCACCGGAATGGAGCTTGCCAACGCCTCTCTTTTGGATGAGGCCACTGCCGCTGCCGAAGCGATGTCACTCCTATTTGCGGTCCGAACCAGAGAACAAAAGAAGGAGGAGGTGGTGAAATTTTTTGTTTCCGAAGAGGTACTACCACAAACGAAATCGTTGCTTACCACACGAGCGCTTCCACAAGGTATAGAGCTGGTGTTCGGTTCTCATGAAAACTTCGACTTTACTACAGATTTCTTTGGAGCATTGCTTCAATATCCGGGAGTAAGTGGAAACGTCTATGACTATCGGGAATTCGTAAAAAAGGCAGAAGCTGCTGAGATCAAAGTTGCGGTGGCTGCAGATATTTTAAGTTTAGTGCTTCTGGAAGCTCCGGGAAATTTTGGTGTTGATGTTGTTGTAGGCACCACCCAACGTTTTGGGATCCCACTAGGCTATGGCGGACCACACGCTGCTTATTTTGCAACCAAAGAAGCGTACAAGCGTAATATCCCCGGTCGAATTATCGGTGTGACAAAAGACGCTGATGACAATCGTGCGCTGCGTATGGCGCTACAAACCAGAGAGCAACATATCAAGCGCGACAAGGCAACCTCCAACATCTGTACGGCCCAAGTATTATTGGCCGTCATGGCAGGCATGTATGCAGTATATCACGGTCCCAAGGGACTTACCCATATTGCGACTAAAGTGAATCGCTCTGCATTGACACTAGAGAAAGCAATCACCGCATTAGGATTTGAGCAACACAATAAGACCTATTTTGATACGCTTCGGTTCACGGCAGATGTGTCCTTGGTAAAACCATTGGCGAAAGCACATTTTTTCAATTTCTACTATCCGGACGAGCAAACGGTATGCATGTCGATTAATGAAACCGTTACCCTCAAGGACATTAATGACATCATTTCTATCTTCGCCGCTATTGCGGAAAAGGACGCGCCTCATATTGCAAAACGTTCCGAAGGAAATACCATTCCGGAAACCGTAAATCGAAAGACAAGCTTCCTTACGCAAGAAGTATTTAACAGCTATCACAGCGAAACCGAACTGATGCGGTACATGAAACGCTTGGAACGCAAGGATCTCGCATTGAATCACTCTATGATCTCCTTGGGGTCTTGTACCATGAAGCTCAACGCAGCAGCAGAGATGCTTCCGCTGAGTGATGATCGCTGGGGAAATGTACATCCTTTTGTACCGGTGAAGCAAGCGAAAGGATATCAGCTGATGCTGAAAAAATTGGAGGAACAGCTTACCAAGATCACCGGATTTGCCGGAACGTCGCTTCAGCCCAATTCGGGTGCACAAGGGGAATATGCGGGACTCATGGTTATTAGAGCCTACCACCAATCGCGAGGGGAAGAGCACCGAAACATTTGTTTGATTCCCTCTTCAGCACACGGAACAAACCCAGCAAGTGCGGTCATGGCCGGAATGAAAGTGGTCGTTACAAAAGCCACAGATGAAGGCAATATTGATGTGGACGATCTTCGCGAAAAAGCCATTGAACACAAAGACAATTTAGCCGCGCTGATGGTGACCTATCCTTCCACACACGGCGTATATGAATCGGCTATCAAAGAAATTACCGGAATCATTCACGAATTTGGCGGACAAGTCTATATGGATGGTGCCAATATGAATGCCCAAGTAGCCTTGACGCACCCCGGCGCTATTGGTGCCGATGTGTGCCACTTGAACCTGCACAAGACCTTTGCGATTCCGCATGGTGGTGGCGGTCCCGGAGTAGGGCCTATTTGCGTGGCCAAACAATTGGTTCCGTTCTTACCGGGGAATCCATTGGTAAAAACCGGAGGTGATGAGGCGATCACCGCTATCTCTGCAGCACCGTGGGGAAGCGCCTTAGCGTGTCTGATCTCTTATGGTTACATCTGCATGCTAGGAACGAATGGATTGAAAAAATCAACACAATACGCCATTCTTAATGCAAACTACATTAAAGAGCGACTAAAAGGGCATTTCGATACGTTGTATACCGGCGAAAAAGGAAGGGCTGCCCATGAGATGATCTTAGATTGTCGCCCGTTTAAGGAAGTGGGTATTGAAGTTACGGATATCGCGAAACGTCTTATGGATTACGGGTTTCATGCTCCAACCGTATCGTTTCCGGTGGCGGGAACTATGATGGTTGAGCCTACCGAAAGTGAGAGCAAGGCAGAGATTGATCGTTTTTGTGATGCGATGATCGCCATCCGGAAAGAGATTGATGAAGTTTCTAAAGACACGCCCAATAATGTTTTGAAGAATGCGCCGCATACGCAGGCGATGCTTACTTCAGACACTTGGGAATTTCCCTATTCTCGAAAAGAAGCTGCGTTTCCGCTAGCGTATTTACGAGAAAATAAATTTTGGCCTAGCGTTCGGCGTGTGGATGATGCCTATGGGGATCGTAATTTGATGTGCACCTGTGATCCTATTGAGGCGTATATGGAAGAACACGCCTAGATGGGTTTTACAAGTTTTATAACAAAAAGCCATGGGCTTTTACCTAACTTTGAGTAATCTTTATTTTATGAATGCTACAATCATAGGCTCAGGGTGTTATATTCCGAGCAAAGTCGCTCCCAACGAAGGGTTTTCTGAACATTCCTTTTACAATAATGACGGAACACCATTTCACCATGAAAATGACGTTATCATTGAAAAGTTTAAGGCTATTACGGGTATTTCCGAAAGGCGGTATATCAAAGATGATCTTACGACATCAGATATTGCCTATCTGGCAGCAAAACAAGCGGTGGAAGATGCTTCTATTGATGCCGAAACCTTAGATTATATTATTGTTGGTCATAACTATGGTGATGTAAAACACAATACCCCTCAAAGTGATACCGTACCGAGTATTGCTTCCCGTGTTAAACATTTACTGAAGATCAAAAACCCTGACTGCGTAGCTTTTGATGTTCTTTTTGGTTGTCCGGGTTGGCTGGAAGGGCTTATTCAGTCGAATGTATATATCAAAGCCGGACAAGCAAAGCGATGCCTCGTTATAGGTGCCGAAACGCTCTCACGTGTTATTGATCAACACGATCGTGATTCTATGATCTATAGTGATGGCGCCGGAGCGACCGTTGTGGAAGCGATAAATGATGATAATACGGGAGTTCTTGCACATAAGACGGCTACCTATACCTATGATGAAGCGCATTTCATCTATTTCGGGGAATCAAACAATCAGGAAATTAATGATGCCCGTCGCTACATAAAAATGTACGGACGAAAGATCTATGAATTTGCTATTTCACATGTGCCGGCTGCAATGAAAGCGTGTTTAGATGCGAGCGGAGTTTCCATTGATGACGTATCAAAAATTCTGATCCATCAAGCTAATGAAAAAATGGACGAAGCCATTGTCTCACGATTCTATCAATTGTACGACCGTGAAATGCCTGAGGGCATCATGCCGATGACCATTCAAAACTTAGGTAATTCGAGTGTGGCTACTATTCCAACGCTCTACGATCTGATTCAAAGGGGTTCTATTGAGGGACATTCCTTTAATAAGGGCGATATTATCATGTTCGCCAGTGTAGGTGCCGGAATGAACATCAATGCATTGGTCTATAAAGTGTAAGATGTACGAAAAGAATTACCCTAAAAAGCGTTATCAGCATACGCTTCGCTTCATGAAGCAACACGTTCAGAAAGACGCTAACATCTTAGATCTTGGTGTTTCGAACCCCTTTTCAGAAATACTCAAGAAAGAAGGGTATCAAGTAACCAATACAAAAGGAGAAGACTTAGACACGAACACCAGGGCAGTACAAGTAGGCACCTATGACGTTGTTACCGCTTTTGAAATTTTTGAGCATTTGGTTTCCCCTTTCAATGTTTTAAAGGACATTAACGCCAAAAAGTTAGTTGCTTCGGTGCCGTTGAAGTTATGGTTTGCTTCCGCGTATAGAAATCCGCATGACGAACGCGATCAGCATTATCACGAATTTGAGGATTGGCAATTTGATTGGTTGCTGGAAAAGTCGGGATGGAAGATCAAAGCGCATGAAAAGTTTACCAATCCGGTAAAAAAAATTGGTATTCGCCCTATTCTTCGAAGGTTTACTCCGAGATATTATCTGGTGTATGCGGAACGGAGGTAATGAACTACTTAACGATTAATTGAACAGTATTGTAATTGCCGTCTACTGTTATAAAGCTAACTAAGTAAGTTCCCGAGGATAGATTAGAAACGTCATATTCATTATTAATCTGAAAGTTAAATATCTTAACAAGATTACCGCTCATTGTATGAATCTTTACATCACCCGAAGTATTTGCTGAACTAAGACGGAAAGATCTATCTGTTGGATTCGGGTACACAACAATGTTTTTATTTCTTGAAAAGTTCTGTTCTGAAGATAGCGTTCTATCTAAATTCAGTAACCAAACAGCTCCTTTTTGAAGACCGAATTCACTATCTCCATATGCTCCAACCGCTAAGTGCAACGTACCATTCAAATAACCAACGGTAGACACAGAGTGCCCAAAATAGTCATCTTCACCTAAATCGTAATCGAATCCTTGAAGTCCTTCACCATATTTTTCAAAACTATCTACTGTACCATCGCTATTAAGGTTTAGAATATAAAAGTGGTTTCGCTGGCACCCTACGATCAAATCCGGTTTTCCGTCCTGATTAATATCATCAGTCAAATTTGTAGATCTTCCAAATCGAACATCTTCCAAAAGCTCTTCATTAAAATTTCCTTCAACTTCACTAATTTTCTGAGTAGAAAGTACTGTTCCGTCTGATGCCATAAATAAAATATATAACGCTCCCTTATTATTTCCACCGTCATCATCGCGATAGGCTCCTACGGCTAAGTCGATAACTCCATCCTCATTAAGATCACCCAAATTGGTTATGGTTGCACCGAAATAATCTTGAAACTCTAATGATAGATTCAAATTTCCTTCTAATTCGCTAATTTTTTGATGCTCTTTTACTGTAAAATCTTCATTCAAGAATAAGATCCAGACTGCTCCCCGTTGGTCACCACCGTCACCATCTCTTCTAGCCCCCACTGCTATATCAATAGTTCCATCACCATTCAAATCTCCGATATTCTCAATATCACTTCCAAAAACGTCCCAAACATCTAAATCTCCCGTAAAGTTTCCATGAATCTCATTAATTTTTTGATAAGATGCGACGGTTCCATTGGATTCTAGAGAAATAATGTAAATTCCTCCGTATCGATGCCCGGCTTCATTATCATACTCAGCACTTACTGCAATCTCTACAAGACCATCATCATTCAGATCTCCAAGATATGCGATGGAACGTCCAAAATAATCCCAATCCAACAAATCTGCAGTAAAATTACCTTCTGTATCACTTATTTTTTGAACATCCTTAATAGTGGTGTCTTCATTTAAAAAAGCAATATAGATGGCTCCTTTATTAAAACCACCGTCATCATCTTGATTAGCTCCTATGGCAATATCAGCAACTCCATCTCCATCTAAATCCCCTATCCCTTCGACAGAATGCCCAAACCAATCTTCATTTTCTAATTCAGATTCAAAGTCGCTACTCCCACCATTAATGTTTGTAAAAGAAGTAATTTCATATTCTTGTGCATAGTTAAATAACGTAAATAGAATTAGTATTACTGGAAGAGCCTTTTTCATGCAGAAAGTATTAATATTACGCCAATATACAAGATTATTTCGTAATGAAACTATTTATAATAATCCCGGCTTTCAACGAAGAAAAATTCCTTGCTAAAACATTGGAGTCGTTATTAAAACAGACCTTACTTCCAACTCAAATTATAATTGTTGATGACAACTCAACAGATGAAACACTTAAAATTGCAAAGACTTTTACTGAAGCATATGAATTAATTTCTTACACAGTTACTAATTCAACCCAAGATCATCAACCAGGATCAAAAGTTATAAACGCTTTCCAAAAGGGACTAACTAAAATTAATAGTAATTTTGATATCCTTTGTAAGTTCGACGCAGACCTTATATTTCCAGATCATTATCTCGAAGACATCGTAAAATTATTTGTTAAAAATCCACACTGTGGCATAGCAGGAGGGTTTTGTTCAATCCAAAAAAATGGAACATGGCAAACTGAGAATTTAACCAATAAAGACCATATTCGCGGTGCCTTAAAAGCCTACCGAAAGGAATGCTTTGAAGATATAGGCGGACTCAAACACAGCATGGGTTGGGATACAGTTGATGAACTCCTCGCGAGATATCATGGCTGGGAAGTGATTACCGATACTTCCCTTGTCGTAAAACATCTAAAACCCACCGGAAACGCCTATCATGCTTCTGCCAAATACAAACAAGGCGAAGCCTTCAAAACAATGCGATATGGCTTTTGGTTGACATTGATCGCTTCCGCTAAGCTGGCTTATAAAAAACGTAGTCTCTCTTTTTTTTGGAATACCCTTCAAGGATTCTGGAAAGCGCCAGAGGAATATATAGTTTCCGAAGAGGAAGGGAATTATATCCGGCAGTATCGTTGGCGCAATATTCGGAAGAAATTAGGGTTGTAGAAATAACGAAGCATTAACGTTCGTAACTCCACGGATTACTTACTTTTATTTTTTCAAACTTTTGCCCGTATGCAACGCACTACTTTACTCCTAATATTACTCGCATTCCTCACCACTTCGCTACCTGCACAAGAAACGGTGCCTGTTAAAAAACCCAAGAACATCATCCTACTTATTGGCGATGGAATGGGGCTTAGCGAGATTTCAGCCGCACAGTTTTTTAACGAGGGACCATCACATTTTGACAGGTTTCCTATCATCGGACTCATAAAAACCTCTGCCGCCGATAATTTGATCACTGATTCGGCTGCCGGAGCCACAGCATTCTCATGCGGAATTAAGACCTACAACGGCGCCATCGCAATGAATGTTCAGAAAAAACCGGTGAAAACTATTTTAGAACAAGTTTCGGAAATAGGGTATGCAACCGGATTGATTGCCACTTCTTCGATCACACATGCGACTCCTGCGAGCTTTTTTGCGCACGTAGAGAAACGACGACAGACCGAAGATATCGCGCAATTTCTACCGGAATCTGATGTGGATTTTATCGCTGGTGGCGGCTTACAGTATTTTAATAAAAGAAGTGATCAACTCAACCTCATTCCGAAACTTCAACAACACGGCTTCGCCGTAGACACGACTCGTTTAGGAAACGTCAGCGAAGCACAAAAACAAGTATATTTACTAGCGGACGATGGGATGCCACGAATGTCTGAAGGACGTGGTTCTTTTTTATCGAAAGCGACCGAATTAGCATTGAAAAGCTTGTCAAAGAACGAGGAAGGTTTCTTTTTAATGGTGGAAGGGTCGCAGATCGACTGGGGCGGTCACGCCAATGAAGCCGGGTATCTTATCAGTGAGTTGATCGATTTTGATAAAGCGATTGGCACCGCGTTGGATTTTGCTGAAAAAAACGGCGAAACATTGGTAATTGTGACTGCTGATCATGAAACAGGCGGTTTCACGCTTTCCTCAGATAAGCGAAATTACAACAAGATTCTGCCCTCATTTTCTACGGATGGTCACTCTGCCACCATGGTTCCGGTATTTGCAAAGGGACCGGGAGCCAACATTTTCTCGGGCATTTACGAAAACACGCAAATTTATCATAAAATGAGTGCTTTAGTTCTCGGAAAGTAACTCCCTGCGCTCGGTTAATTTTGTTACTTTAGCAGTAGATACCCGCTATGAAATATTTGTCTGACATTGGTTCTTATTTTTTAATGCTGAAAAAAACATTCAGCAGACCCACTAAAACTTCAGTGATTCGAGAACTTATTTTCAAGGAAATCGATGAACTTATTATTAATTCCTTGGGAATTGTTGCCTTTATCTCTTTTTTCGTGGGAGGCGTTGTGGCCATACAAACGGCCTTGAACATCAACAATCCCTTGATCCCAAAATACCTCGTTGGATATGCCACGCGTCAGTCGGTGGTCTTAGAATTTGCCCCTACTTTTATTTCCATTATCATGGCCGGTAAAATGGGGGCTTTCATTACGTCCAGCATTGGTTCCATGCGCGTTACGGAACAAATTGATGCCTTGGAGGTTATGGGTATCAACCCATTAAATTACTTGGTGTTTCCAAAGATCGTAGCCTTATTGTTCTATCCTTTCGTCATTGTTATCTCTATGTTCTTAGGAATTGTAGGAGGATGGGTCGCTGCCGTGTATGGAAATTTCACCTCTTCCGAAGCATTTATCACCGGGCTTCAAGAAGATTTTATACCCTTTCATGTACTCTATGCTTTCATAAAAACAACACTCTTTGCATTTATATTGGCCACGGTACCTTCTTGGCAAGGCTTTTATATGAAGGGAGGAGCTTTAGAGGTTGGGAAAGCGAGTACCAACTCCTTTGTTTGGACCAGTGTATTGATCATTCTCACCAATTATATTGTAACCTCTTTATTACTTAGCTAATGATACGTGTGGAAGAAATTCATAAAAGTTTTGGTTCCGATCACATTCTGAAAGGAATCTCTACGGAATTTGAGAAAGGGAAAACCAACTTGATCATAGGACAAAGCGGTAGCGGAAAGACCGTATTTTTAAAATGCTTGCTAGGCTTATTTGAACCGGAAGCGGGACGTATCATTTATGAAGATAAGGCCATTCAAGACATGGATGCCGACGCCAAGAGCGATCTTCGTGAAGAGATGGGCATGGTATTTCAGGGAGGGGCGCTCTTTGATTCCATGAATATTGAAGAGAATGTAATGTTTCCACTTCGCATGTTCAGCAAACAAAAGAAAGCCGATATGTTGGAGCGAGTGAACGAAGTATTGGCACGCGTCAACCTAGAAAATGTCAATAAAAAATTTCCGTCAGAAATTTCAGGAGGAATGCAGAAACGTGTTGCGATTGCTCGTGCTATCGTCAACAAACCAAAGTATTTGTTCTGTGACGAACCCAATTCGGGCTTAGACCCTAAAACCGCCATTCTGATCGACAATTTGATTCAACAGATTACACATGAATTCAATATCACTACGGTCATTAATACCCACGATATGAACTCGGTGATGGAGATTGGTGAGAAGATCGTATTCCTTCAGAAAGGGAACCTAGCTTGGCAAGGAGATAGTAACGAGATCTTTAAAACCGACAATAAAGATGTGACAGATTTTGTCTACTCTTCAGATCTTTTTAAAAAGATTCGAGATATTCAGAACCAAGAAATACGGGGCTAATTGCCTTCGATCGCCAAGGTATCTAATTTCATTTTATACTGAAGCCAAGCAGCCAATTTCTCGGCATTTTGTTCTCTCTCTCTACGATTCAATCCATTTTTCCAAGCTACGGTAAAGACCGATAGCGTATCAATTTTCTCGAAATTATCAGTGATCTTTTCCGAAAGACTCAACGACTCCAGTTCGGGATAGATGATCTTTGCTTCCTTGGTCACGTCGGTAAACTTCACTTGTTCTCTTAAGGTAAGACGCGCCACCTCATCTTCTAAAAATTGAATACGTTCGTTCTTATCACGCAAGGTATTTTCATTCTTTACATAGAGCTCTTCCAAAATATCCGCTTTCAAATCTCCTGAAATTTGCGCCGCCAGTTCCCCGCTTCGATCTGCGCCTTGATAAATTCGAAGGTTGCAGCCTTCAAGGTTTTCGGTCGCTTCTAATTCCTGCATCCACTGATTGATCTTAGGTTGCGGTACGGGCTGCCCGATCAAATAGACATCAATATTCTTTGATTTATAATCTTGGGTGAACTTCACTACTTCCGCCCCTTCATATCGAATGATATTTTTTACGAAATCTTTGGTGCGTTGCTCAAAGACTTGCTGGTCTAACAAATTAATAAACAACCAAACACTGGGAACCATCACGATAACGGCAATAAGCGACGCCACTTGTGCGATTCTCTTACGGCGCTTTGAGTTGGCATACCGAACCAACGGAAAACGTAATAATTTTGCTACCAAAAACGTAGACAAGGCGATAAATACCGCATTGATGGAAAATAAATAGAGGGCACCTCCGGCAAATTCTAAATTTCCGATGGCCAATCCGTATCCCACGGTACACAACGGCGGCATCAGTGCGGTGGCGATGGCAACCCCAAAGATGACACTCGCAATCGTTCCGCTTTTTGTTTTCGCCACAATGAGTGCGAGTCCGCCAAAAATAGCCACCAACACATCCAAGATCGTTGGATAGGTTCTCGCAACAAGTTCTGGTGTCTCTTCTCGAATGGGCGATACAGTGAAATACAGAAAAGCGGTGAGCACACTAAGAACAACCATCACTCCCAAATTGATAAGAGAACGTCGTAATGTTTCCACATCGTTGATGGCTACGGAAAGTCCCACCCCTACAATCGGACCCATAAGGGGTGAAATTAACATGGCACCGATCACGACCGCCGTGCTACTCACGTTGAGACCAATAGACGCCACAAAGATCGAGAAGATCAAGATCCAGGCGTTGTGACCTTTAAAGGGGATATCTTTTTTTACGGCCGCTACGGTCGCGTCTCTATCGGTATCGCTTCGGATATCGAGAAGTTCTGAAAAGAATTTTTTCAGACTTTCCCAAGCCGTTAATTTGGCAGCTTCAAAGGCTGCTTGTTTTTGTCGATCTTGTGATCCTGAAGGATTTGTATTATTATTTTGCTCCTGCTCCATCTTCTAAATATATTGATCGCCGTATTGCTGGCGTACGTCTGCTACTAATTTTTTGATGTCTTGTTCTTTGGTTTTGGGGTAGATCATCAAAACCCCTTCTTTGTCAACTACGATATAATCCTTTAAGCCATCAAGAACCACCAATTTATTTTGTTCGGTATAGATCATATTTCCTTCGGCATCTGCAGCATGTAGGGTTGCCCGTACCGTTGCGTTTTCATGGCTGTTCACTGAAAGTTTATCATGTAATGCGCCCCAAGTACCCAGATCGTTCCAGTCGAAACCAGCTTCTTTCACAAATACATTGTCGGCTTTTTCCATGATGGCATAATCAATCGAGATGTTTTCTGCCTTTTCATAATTATTTCTTACAAAATCGTTTTCTTCGGAAGTGTTATAGACAGGTTTTCCTTCCGAAAATAATGCATGCATCACAGGCATATGGGTTTCAAATGCTTTTGTAATGGATTCAACACTCCAAATAAAGATTCCGGCATTCCAATAAAAATTTCTTGCTGCAACAAATTTTTTGGCGGTTTCGTAATCCGGTTTTTCACGGAATTGTTCCACTTTTTTAATAGCATTAGCAGCTTCCGAAGCACTTTCAATATACCCGTATCCCGTATTTGGAAACGCGGGAGGAATGCCCAAGGTAAGTAGATGGTCCTCATTCGAGCAACGCTCAAAGCATGTAGCTACATCGGTTTGAAAAGCCGTCTCATCTTCGATCCAATGGTCGCTGGGAGCTACTAACATCATAGCCTCAGGGTTCTCTTTTTGTATTTTCATGGCTGCCATCAGGATACAGGGAGCGGTATTGCGCATCGCCGGTTCAAGAATGACTTGTGATTGATTGATTTCGGGCAATTGCTCAAGGGTTAATTCCAGATAGCGCTCATTGGTAAGGATGCGAATGTTTTGCGGAGGCACCAATTTAGTAAGGCGGCTACATGTCTTTTGCAGCAAACTTTGTCCGGTTCCCAACATATCGTGAAACTGTTTTGGGAATTGTGACGTGCTTACCGGCCAAAATCGAGATCCGATTCCGCCTGCCATGATCACTGCATAATAATTCGTATTCATCATATTATTTCAAAAATTCTACTTCCGCATTGGGATTGAACAAATACAATCTACCGGTCGCAACTTCTAAACATTCATATCGCTTTACACGTTTCTTTCCACGCTTAAAAATCTTGCCATTGTACAGTCGGAATTCACCTCCCAACGGGATTTCAAATATATAGTTTTTATCGTTCGGTGGGTCAAATTGTTTCAATGCCAACGATAAAGGGGTATCGGTGTCACTGCTTGCCTTCGGGTTCTTGAAATGGCGCGCTAACAAGGGTAATAATTGCTGCGGAAAGACTTCCGGCCTGAGAAACGGTAACATCAACCGTTGGAAGGTCTGCTTCCATTCTTTTCCATGGGGTTTGATGGTATTTCCGTAAGTACCAAAAGCTACCAAGTGAGCGATCTCATGTACCGTTGTAATGAGAAAGCGATATGGATTTAGATTGGCGTTGACCGTGATCTGATGGCTTCCATCTTCACGTTTGCGATAATCGCCATGCCTAGTAACCCGTTCATTCACAATTTTTAAGTGTACATGATGTGTTTGAACGAGTTGAAAAATAGGTGAAACAGCAGCAGACGGTACATATTTAGCTAAAACATCTTCCATACTAGGGAGTGGAATTGGAAACTTGCAATACCTTCCCGTTGTAGTACGCATTGCCGGTCAGGGCGAAATCGGCGATATAAACTGCCATTTGTTTCGCAGTTAATGGAGCTTTGTACCCCGGAAAGGCTTCTTCCAGCATTTCAGTTTGAACAGCCCCTAGTGCCAGAGCATTGAAGGAAGGCCCCATATCTTTATATTCTTCGGCTAGCAATTCGGTCAAGGTGATCACAGCACCCTTGCTACTACTGTATGCGCTCAAGCCTGGAAATTTCACACTTCCTTGAATACCGCCCATGCTACTTATGTTGACCACATGTCCGTTTTTGGTCATAAACGGAATAACCTCTTTTGTAATCGCTACAAGGCCAAATACATTTACCTCATACACTTCCTTGAACTCTTCCAGCTTCATCTTAGCGAAGGGTTTATTTTCAAGGTTTCCAGAGTTATTGATAAGCACATCCACCTTCCCGTCCCAGTTTTCAGAAACAAACTTAGAAACTTTTTTGATGTCTGTGGAACTTGTAATATCACAGGAGAAACACGTACAGTTGGAAATGTCTAGTCCGGAAACGGGAACTTCATTTCTTGAAAGGGCTAGAATATTATGGCCGGCATCGGTAAGAATAGGCACCATTTCGTAGCCAATTCCTCTACTCGTTCCGGTAATAATGATGTTTTTCTTCATGATCTTAAAGATACACAAATCCCGCTAGGTTCCTGAGAACAAAGCGGGATTCTGTAGGGTTTTGAAGAGGCTCTTATGCAAACATCGTCACCGGATTCTCAATGTATTGACGAACGGTCTGCAAGAATTTTGCTCCCGTGGCTCCATCTACGGTTCGGTGATCACATGCCAAGGTAACCGTCATGGTATTCCCTACCGCAATAGCGCCATTCTTCACCACCGGTTTTTGCACAATCGCTCCTACCGAAAGAATAGCCGAATTTGGCGCATTGATGATAGAGGTGAATTCTTTGATTCCGAACATACCTAGGTTAGAAACGGTAAATGTACTTCCCTGCATCTCTTCGGGCGTTAATTTTTTATTCCGCGCTTTACCTGCCAACTCTTTTACTTGTGCTCCAATTTGGGTGAAGCTCATCTGATCAGCAAATTTTAGCACCGGAACCACCAATCCTTCATCTACAGCAACGGCTACACCCATGTGTATGTGTTTCGCGATCTTGGTAGTTTTCTCGGTCCATTGGGAATTTACCTGCGGGTGTTTTCTAAGCGCCATTGCACACGCCTTCAACACCATATCGTTAAATGATATTTTCACCTCCGGATCGCTATTAATGGCTGTTCGTGCAGCAATAGCATGATCCATATCCAATTCAATCGTCAAATAATAATGTGGCGCTGTAAATTTTGATTCGCCTAAACGCTTCGCAATGGTTTTGCGCATTTGCGAATTCGTAACTTCTTCGAAGCTTTCTTCCCCAACAGGTGTGTAAGCACCTGCTCCTGCAGGCTGGTAGTTCTCTATATCGCGCTTAACGATTCTACCGTTATCACCACTTCCCTGCACCAACTTCAAAGAAATATTGCGTTCTTCTGCCAGCTTTTTTGCTAATGGAGAGGCAAAAATACGCCCTTCATTGGTAGTAGGTGTTGCTGTTTTTTGAGCGGATTGTGACTCCTGTTTTGGCGCTTCTTCTTTCTTTTCAGGCTTAGCATCAGACTTCTTTTCTTCGGAAGTTTTTGATTTTTTTGAGGCTTCTTTCTTAGCAGCCGCCTTTTTACTCGTATCAATGCTGGAAACATCGGTTCCTTCCGGTCCCAAAATGGCAAGTAGCGCATCGACCTTCGCAGTTTCTCCTTCCTGAATTCCGATCTTAAGCAAAGTGCCACTATAGAAAGATTCAAATTCCATCGTGGCCTTGTCGGTTTCAATTTCCGCTAGAATATCGCCTTCCTCAACGCTATCCCCTTCTTTCTTCAGCCAAGTGGCTACGGTTCCTTCTTCCATGGTGTCGCTCAATCGCGGCATGGTAATAATCTCGACACCTTCTGGAATTTCTCCATCATCACTTGTTTCTTTTTTATCTTCTTCGGAAGTATCTTGAGAAGTATCGTCATCTTCACCCTCATTCTCATCATCTTCTGTTTCTTTCTTCGCTTCTTTCTCTGCGTCCTCTTTCCCTTCAGAGTCGCTTGAAGATCCTCCTTTCAATAATTCTGAAATATCTTCCCCTTCGTCGCCTATAATTGCCAATAATTTATCTACTTCAGCGGTTTCACCTTCTTCAATACCGATGTGAAGTAGCGTTCCTTCGTAAAAAGATTCGAACTCCATCGTGGCCTTATCGGTTTCAATCTCTGCTAGGATATCACCTTCTTCCACCTTGTCACCCACCTTTTTCAACCAGGTAGCAACGGTTCCTTCTTCCATGGTATCGCTCAAACGCGGCATGTTAATTATTTCGGCCATAGTTATAGTTTATGTGGTAAAAAGGGATAATCTTCTTGCTCGTAGACAGCGTCGTACATCACGTTTGTTTCCGGATACGGTGATTCTTCTGCAAATTTTTCGCATTCGCTCACAAGATCCTTTACACGTTTATCAATTTTCTTAATATCATCTTCGGTCGCCCATTTCTTCTCGTAAATATGATGCAACACGTATGAGATCGGGTCTTCTTCCTGCTTTTTCTTTACTTCATCCTTGGTTCGGTAATGCTGGGCATCACTCATGGAATGTCCGCGATAACGATAGGTACGCAACTCCAAGAAAGTGGGCCCATCACCGCGACGTGCACGTTCAATCGCCTCGTTCATTTCTTTTGCAACCACTTCTGGCTTCATCCCGTCTACGGGTTTGCAGGGCATTTCGTAGCCCAATCCAAGCTTGTAAATATCTGTGTGGTTTGCCGTTCTGGCAACAGAAGTTCCCATGGCATAACCATTATTTTCAACACAAAATACTACCGGAAGTTTCCACAGCATCGCCAAATTAAAGGTTTCATGCAGCGATCCTTGTCGAACCGCTCCATCTCCCATATAGGTCAAGGTCACGGCTCCGGTTTCATTGTATTTATCGCCAAATGCCATTCCTGCACCCAGTGGTATTTGCCCTCCTACAATTCCGTGTCCCCCGTGAAAGCGATGTTCTTTTGAAAATATGTGCATGGAGCCACCCAAGCCTTGAGAAGTTCCCGTGGCTTTTCCATACAATTCTGCCATCACTTTTTTAGGGTCTACCCCCATTCCAATTGGCTGTACGTGGTTTCTGTAGGCAGTGATCATACGATCCTTCTCTAAGTCCATTGCATGTAGCGATCCGGCCAGCACGGCTTCTTGTCCGTTATACAAGTGTAGAAATCCGCGGACTTTCTGCTGAATATAAACCTGTGCTAACTTATCTTCAAACTTGCGCCAAAACAGCATATCTTCATACCATTGCAAGTAGGTAGCTTTCGTAATTTTTTTCATCAATTGAATTCTAGGGTTTGTATTGAATACCAGCTACGCGAAAAAGCGCGCGCATAACAAAAATACTATATTCTGAAGTTCTACAAAACAAGTTATTCGCAAAAACAACCGAAAACGATTTCGAGTTGTCTCGTATGTGAAAGTGGATTACAGGAATGAGTTATCGAAGACCAAGGGCAGCAGATCTTGTACCGAAGCCGCTTTAGCAACCTTTCCCGAAGCTCCCATAAAATAGATAGCTATAGGACTTTTCTGAGTTACTTCATACTCTACCAAAGACTGTCTACAGGCACCACAGGGCGGTACCGGAGTTACAATCTCTTTACTTTCTGAATGCACCGTGAGTGCTAATGCTCTGATAGGAATGCCGGGGTATTGTGCACCGGCATAAAATACAGCCACACGTTCGGCACAAAGGCCGGACGGAAAGGCAGCATTCTCTTGATTGTTTCCAGTAACTATTTCTCCGTTGTCTAACAAGATGGCAGCACCCACATTAAAACGCGAGTAAGGCGCATAGGCTTTGTCTCTAGCCTGTTGCGCCTTACGCATTAAATCTTGTATGGGACCTGTAAGTTCTGAAGTGTTTTCAAACACCTCCAGTGTGGTCGTAATGTGGTGTTTTTTCACTAGTATTCGTCGTACTCGTCTCCGAAGTTGAAGGTGAGCCCAAATCGAAGTGTGCCTTCTAACGGACTAATAACTCGGGAGGTAGAGAATAAGTAGGAAATATCAATCGCAATAGCGGTGTACTTAAATCCAGCTCCCAGACCAAAGAACTTTCTAGATCCTTTCTCGTCGCTTTCATTGAAATACCCGGTACGAAGTGCGAACACATCTTGATAGGTATACTCTGCACCCAATGCCCAAGTAACTTCCTTTATTTCTTCACTGAATCCGTCTGGAGCATCGCCAAATGATGAGAAGACTCCGCTAAAAAAGCTTTCGTTGTAATAATCGTCCTCACGATTGATCACACCGTCTCCGTTCGAATCGCTTGGTGTAGGCACCAATAATTTATTGGCTTCACCGGTAATTCCAATTTTATTGTATTCATCTAAGATAAAGTCGAACCCAGCTCCAATACCAAGATTGGTAGGTAAGTTATTTTCTTGGCCAGAATCATCGTACTTGATCTTCGGACCTAAATTCGAAATATTAAATCCAAGTCTCCAACGCCCATCGAAGTCGTTATAGGCAATTTCTTCACTCTGATAATATCCGGCAATATCCACACCGAATGACGAAGCTGCCGAAGCATCTTCAGAAGACACTTGCAACTTTAGATCGGAACGTAAATAACGTCCCGCTACTGCCATCGAGAAGCGATCACTCAAACGCAATGCGTAAGATAAGTCTAAGGTAAATTCATTCGGACTTAATATCAAGGCATTTACCTGTTGCGAGGTTTCCCGTGCTTCGATCTCCCCCAAGCTAAAATAACGCAAACTCGCCGCGATAGCACTTCGCTCGTTCAAGCGGTTATAATACACTAGGTTTCCTAGAAAAATATCATTTACGAGATTACTCAAGTAAGGAGTATAGGTTAACCCTACTCCTTGCTTCGAGATAGCGAAAGCATATTTCGCCGGATTCCAACGCTGTGAAAATGCATCAGAAGAAGTAGCAACACCTACGTCACCCATAGCTGCCGAACGGGGATCTGCAGAAATTAACAGAAACGGAACTCCCGTTGTAATAGCACGATCTCTAATGGTTGGATCTTCTTGCGCAAAAGTTTTAAACGTAAAGAAAATGAGGGTTATGAGAAGGAAAAATTTCTTCATGAGGTTCAATTTTTGACAAATATAATTTTAATTTTTAAAGGATAACGAGTTTTTCAAATTTTTCAACTCGCTGATTGGTTAACGTAGATTTTACCGTAATCTTGTATACATACACACCTTTTCCGATGCGATCACCAAAATCGTCGCGACCATCCCATACAATATCGCGTGATAAAAATCCATCGGTATTGATCAATTGATTTTTGGTCCACACTACTTTTCCGGTCACTGTAAAAACCTGCACTTGAACCTCTAGAGGCTCAAAAGGGCGATTGTGATTGAACCAAAACTCTGTATAATTTACAAACGGATTAGGATAATTAAGTACTCTTGTAATCTTGAGCTCATCATCACCCGCCACCACAAATTGAATCTCTTGTGTAGAAGAATTGTTGTAAACATCCCACGCTTTGAGCGTAAGCGTATGCAGCCCTTCTTCCAAGTCTCTCAATTGATAAGAGGCGGTACCTCGTGTAAAATCATCGACGTCTGATTGATAATATTCATTCAACACAAAAGGGTTCACTTCGTCACCATCAAGTATCGCAATCATATCATGCCCAATACCACTGGCTGTGTTAATTCCGTTTTCATCTTCTAACTTAGCAATGAGAATGGGAGAATCGTTTGTAATTCCTCCAGATGTGAAACTCTCATCGTTCATAAATAATCGTACCGTGGGCCCAACATTATCTTCTGGTGCATCTTCATTAAGTCCACCAACATTGATATCAAGATTGAATCCGGTTTGATCTTCTTCAAAATTATCTTTCACGGAGTATAAACTAACCCTGCCTTTCCCTACAGGGATCTGGATATCGCGCGGTACTACAAATTCAAATTCAAATGCTCCGTTGGTAACGGTGGCTTGGCCATTAAACAAGCCTTCTCCAAGGGTTTTGAAATTCAAGATCAATAATTCGTTGGTGTTAGGATCACGAACTCCATCGTTTCCTAAGGTTTGTCGATCCACATACTTATCAAACACTTTAGCTTCGAGAACTCCGTTATAATCAGAAAGCACATTTCCTGCCGGATCGGTGACCACACCCCCCAATCGCACTTTACTCAGTGCTTGTAGCGTATCAGTAGACGCCTCGAGAGGCACACCATTAATGGTTGTTAATTCTATTTTATTCTTCGGAAAGGCCAATTTCATCGCCGGATCACCCACACAAAAGGCAACACGTCTTTGTTCCGCACTAATATTTGATTTTGCCAAACGCAAGGCTTCCGCAGGAGTTGGATAATCTGGTGTTTCAAAGCCGAAGAGGTAGGGTGCCAATTGTTGATTAAAATCAACCCCAACAGAAACATTGATAGACCTGGTTGTTGTAATTAAGGTAATGGCTCCTCCATCCGGATTCCAATAGGTCAGTTCCCCGGCCGTAATACGAAGTGGATTATCAAATTTTGAAAACTCACAGGTGACTGTTACGATGCAAGGGTAGCGATTGGTATTTTGAAGTTCTTGCGCCACTGTTTTCGTGAAAATAAATTCTTTAGCTAGTCCATCCTCCCCTCCATGCCCTAGATAGGTCATTACTAAAGAGCCTACATCGATCGCGTTTTCAATAGCTTCTATTACTGCTGGATATCTATTTCCCCCTGCGGAAGTCTCCTGTTGGAAGGCATCTGAGTGAATTTTTCTAACGTTCACAAAAGGTTTTTCAGCTTCAATTTGATCTCCTAGCGCATCAAGGGTTACTTCAATATCTTCGTATTCATACACCTCATCCACATCATCTGAGATCAGCACAAAGTTATTCCGCCAATTGCCATAAGAAGCATTTGAAGCGTAAGCAATGATCTTATCCACCATCTGATTCGCAAGCGAAACATTATCTGCCAGAATCCGCCCAACGGCTATATCTAAACGATCGTTAGATAACATCGTGCCTTCGCCGGGATCGACCATTCCGAAGAAATCATCACTCATATACGATTGAACAGAGCTGGTACCAACTAATTCGTGGTAGGTGGCTACCATATTATTATTACCCGAGAGCCGGTTTTTATAATCTATGGAAGTATCGCCAAAAAGACCTATGTACTTGATACGATTAGCAGCATTAGACGCATTATCATAAATGTACTTCACAAAGTTCCGAATAGCAGAAATATCTTGTTTTCCACTACTAAATTCTTGATAGATCTTATCTGTGGTCACCACTTTTACTCGCAGTCCGCTCTCATTCCGATGATGGTCAGCCAGTCGCAATGCGGGTTGAATAAAAATAGGCGGAGCAATGATAAGATAATCAACATCTTGAAAACCACCACTCCCAGCGTTGAACACACTTCCTTTTAGATTTTGATTGGGTACACGAGGATTGGGAATCTCGATGGGTGAAAAATAATCGTTGGGGTTGACCGCCACATACTCTCTTAATTCTCCCAAATTGACCTTGAAGGTTAAACTCCCACTCCCATCGTGTTCTTTTGAAACGATGGAGGCCGGTTGAGTGACATCCCAAACTTCTGAAAATTGTGAGGCGTTGGAAATTTGATATTCGCCCACTCCAGAACTTGTTGCGGCATCGTTATATCGGAAGGGTAATTGCCCATCGATACCTGTTAGTGCTCGCATGGTTTCAATACGGATATAATCTAAGTAAGCAATTGAAGAGGGGTTTCCTGCATTATTATAGATAAAATCAACTGTAATTTCTTCTGTGCCAAGCGGAAATTCGGCCGTGGTTTCTCGCAACGAGAGTAAGGTAGACTGATTGGTGGCATTAAAATTCAACGGATCTAAGCTGGTGCCATTCACCGAAACCGCCATCGAGGTGAGCGATTCGGAAGTGGCTGCCGCCTTTACGATGATATTGGTGGGAACACTGCTAACGATATTAGGTATATTAAATGTAAACGATTGCTCACTTTCAATATCAAATCGATTTCCATACCATTTTCTACCAACCAACGACGGACTAAATTCATCTTCTTCAAAAAACTGCACCTCATTAAACGTAGTGATCGCAATTCCGGTTCCAGAAGGTTCGGTCATAGGACGCACACGTTTCCCGGCGCCACCATCAGCGGTTATATAGTAGTAGGTTTCATCACTGTAGGGATTGATATGCGAGTCGTTTTCAGCAACGTAACCTTGAGATCCTTCCCCATAGAACAAGACAAAATCGCCAGAATCAAAAGAATTATCGGCTTCTCCTACCACTTTGATAGCAACTTCGGGTAGGTCTAGTTGATCATTAAGATCTATCGCAAGCGGCAACGGTTTCCCACCATGTCCGTAGATCTTGATATTTCGCGGATTGATGTTACCTACATTCATTCCCAAGCCTTCTAAAAAGGACCGATCAAGTTGATAAACTCCTGTTTGGTCGATTCTAAATTTGAACCAATTTCCACTTGCCAACACGGAATTGCTCAAGGGCATTTTTTTACCAGCATTTCGCGCACCTCCATAACCAACACTAAAGCTGAAGGAGATGACTTTCTGTAAGCTTCCGTTGCGGCGAACCACAGGGGAGAGTTCTAGTTGCGTGTGCAACACACCACGTGCACTTGCGGTGCTAATATTTGCTTCTAATGCTGTGGGAACCAATGTTTCGTTTACAGCTGCTCTTTCTGAAGCATTTAAACTTCCATACTGAACATTGGTAATTTGTAGGGAGCTTGGGTTCACCCATGCATTATCCTGCCAATGATAATAGAAAATGAGTTGATCGAAAGTTATACTTAAGTCTTGCGATGACTTGTTCTGGGATGACGAGACATCCGTAATCGTATTCATATCGGTTTTAGCACCGGAGGTATTTCCTAAATTAAATTGACTCCAGTCGAGCACCACCGTACCTTGTTGGGCAATAACCGGTAAAAGAGACAAAAAGAAAACAGCAAGAAGTAAGGTTTTTCTCATCATAAATAGTAACGCCTCAAATATACACTTAGTATCTTGTATCGGACAACTTTTTCAGGCCATCCACTCGCGTTCACTTTTCAGCGATATACTAAACAAAAAAATGAAGCGTTATCGAACAGTGTCGGTCGCTAAGACCAATCCTTACAGCGTATTAATTTAACAAAATAATATTGCGCTTTTGACGTTAATTAGTATATTGCGAACCCAATTTTGCACAACTTAAACTATGAATTTTAGAAAAACTCTAGCGTTGCAGCTTGCTTTAGCCGTCGTGGCTACCACTTTTTTTGTGAGCTGTAGCAAATCACGTGATTATAAAAATAGTTCTCGTGCTACCGGTTGGAAAATGAACTCCAAAGACGGTGGTTTTCAGTACAATCCAAAAGCAAAGGAGCAAGAAACCGGTCCCGGTCTCGTCTTTATTGAAGGTGGTACCTTTACGATGGGTAGAGTGCAGGACGACCCTATGCATGATTGGAACAACAGCCCCAACCAGCAACACGTTCAGTCCTTCTACATGGATGAAACGGAAGTTACCAACCTTATGTATTTAGAATATTTGGATTGGTTAAAAGGGGTCTTCCCTCCAACAGAAGATAATTACCGAAGAATTTACGAAGGCGCTCTTCCAGACACCTTGGTGTGGAGAAACCGACTTGGTTTTAATGAGGTAATGACCAATAACTACTTACGCCACCCGGCCTATGCAGATTATCCGGTGGTTGGAGTAAGTTGGATTCAAGCAGTTGAATTTAGTAACTGGAGAACCGACCGTGTCAACGAATTGATTTTGGAAGAAGAAGGTTTCACTTCCAGAAATGCTCGTTACGAAGTAGAGCCAGGAGAAACCTTCAGTACAGAAACCTATCTGAACAGCCCAACGAAAACCTACGGTGGAAATGACTCCATTACGAGAGGTGGAAAAAGATCAGAGTCGCTAGCTCGAAGAAATGAAGACAGTACCAACTTATATGTACAACGTAAAGATGGTTTACTGCTTCCGTCCTACCGCCTTCCTACAGAGGCAGAATGGGAATACGCAGCACTCGGACTCGTAAGTTTAAGAAATTACAATGTGTATCGCGGAAGAAAGAAATATCCATGGGATGGTCAATATACCCGTTCCGGAAAACGCCGAAGCCGCGGCGATCAATTAGCGAACTTTAAACAAGGTGATGGTGACTACGGTGGAATTGCCGGATGGAGCGATGACGGAGCTGATATCACTGCGGAAGTGAAATCATACGAGCCTAATGAATTTGGACTCTATGATATGGCCGGAAACGTGGCCGAATGGGTTGCCGATGTTTACCGCCCAATTGTTGATGATGAGTTTAACGACTTCAACTATTATCGTGGAAATGTGTATACTAAAAATGCTATTGGCGAAGACGGACAGGTAAAAGTAGTGACGGCAGATTCTATTGTATATGACACCCTGAGCAACGGTAAAATTGTTGCAAGAAATCTTCCAGGAGAAATTCTACAAGTACCGGTTGACGAAACAGAAACCTACTTAAGAACTAATTTCTCTACCAGTGATAACCGTGATTATCGCGACGGAGACAAGCGTTCTACACGTTACTATCAATCGTTTAGCAGTGATTTCTACGATGCCGGAGATAGCGAAGTAGATAATAGCAAGCGCATGTACAACTCTCCAAAACACGAGGTATATGCCGATAGCACCGGAAAATTAGAGCGTCAATACGATGAATCTACGAAACGTACCACACTCATCAACAATGAGGTGCGTGTGTATAAAGGTGGTTCATGGAGAGATCGCGACTACTGGTTAGACCCTGCACAACGCCGCTATTTCCCGCAGGATATGGCAACCGACTATATCGGATTTAGATGTGCGATGTCTCGTGTAGGCTCAAAATCACAAAAAGGAAAACGACCAAGACACTAGAATAGGTCGAACATTATAAAATAAACCCTCCATGCTTTCATGCGAGGGTTTTTTAGTACCTTCCCGTTTCTTAATTTGTTACCATTGACACCTGAAACCCTATACCCTTATTTTGCTGAATGTAACGGCGTAAGCACCGACACCCGTAATATCCTTCCAAACAGTCTGTTCTTCGCATTGAAAGGCGATCGATTCAACGGAAATACGTTTGCAAAACAAGCGCTTGATAACGGAGCTCGCTACGCTGTAATTGATGAAAAGGAATTTGAAATTCCGGGGAAGACATTGCTATGTAACGATGTCTTGAGCACACTACAGGAACTTGCCTCGTTTCATAGAAAAAAACTTCAGCTACCAATCATCGGACTCACAGGAAGCAATGGTAAAACGACTACCAAAGAACTGGTAAATGCTGTATTGTCGAAGCGCTATAAAACTATTGCCACAAAAGGTAATTTGAATAATCACATTGGTGTACCCCTTACATTGCTTCGAATGACAGAAGCGACAGAGATCGGAATTGTAGAAATGGGGGCAAACCACCTGGGAGAGATCAAGTTTTTGAGCGAACTTGCCATGCCGGACTTCGGATATATTACCAATTTTGGGAAAGCCCATATTGAAGGCTTCGGAAGCTTGGAAGGCGTGGTTCAAGGGAAAACCGAATTGTACAGATATCTTCGAGATACTGACAACACCGTTTTCATCAATATCCAAGACGAGAAACAATGCAACCATTCTGAAGGAATAGACCGTATTACTTTCGGGCCGAAAAACGCAGACATTTCAGTATCTATGATTACTGATGATCCTACGGTAACGGTTCTGTATGATGGCAAAACAATTAAGAGCCATCTCATTGGAAACTATCACTTCGGAAATATTGCTGCAGCCATCGCCATAGGAGCGCATTTTAATGTTTCTTCAGCAGCCATAAAAAAAGCCATCGAAGGGTACGTTCCCCAAATGAACCGTAGTGAACAACGAGAGCATCACGGCCATCATCTGATCTTAGACGCCTACAATGCAAACCCTACGAGTATGGAAGCAGCTTTGAAACACTTTTCCAAACTAAAGGCTTCCCATAAGATTGCCATTTTGGGTGATATGTTTGAATTGGGCCCTTCCGCCGCCGCCGAGCATCAACATATTACCGATCTGGTGAGTGAACAATCTATTGATCAGGTGTATTTGGTGGGAGCGAATTTTGCAGCCACTCAACATCAGAGAACCCATATTCGTTCCTTTAATGATTTTGAGGCTTTTTCTGAATTTCTTCGGAACGAGAAGATACCCAAAAGTCACATTCTCATCAAAGGAAGTAGAGGTATGGCGTTGGAGCGAGCGCTCCCTTATCTGTAGAAATTTGCCATTCTCTTAACAATATTTGTTTAACATATAGTTATTTTTGTTAGACAAATGAAGCCTTCAGAACGTCCTTCAAAGATTTGCCCGGTTTGTAAACGACCTTTTCAATGGCGAAAAAAGTGGGAACGCGATTGGGAATCGGTTATTTATTGCAGTAACGCATGTCGAAAGAAAAAGAACACAGTACAGCCTTAGTTTGGTTTCGGAACGATCTCCGTACGACAGATCAACATTCTTTGTATCAAGCAGTCAACAATCATAGCCGAGTCATTGGAGTCTATTGTTTTGATCCTCGACAGTTTCAAAAAGACCGCTTCGGATTTCCTAAAACCGGTGCCTTTAGAGCAGCCTTTTTGCGCGAAACCGTGCAACAGCTTCAACAGGCTTTGAAACAACTCAACATCCCTTTATTTATTTCTAATGAAGCACCCGAAGAAGCTATCCCTTCCCTCGTTTCAGAATATAATATTACGTCCATATATGCCCAAAAAGAATGGACGCAGGAAGAGCAAGCTGTAATGCATTCCCTTCAAAAGAGTACAGAAAACCATTCAGTAACCTTTAACACCGTCTACGACCAATTTCTGTATCATCCAGAGGATCTCTCTTTTTCCATACATTCAGTTCCTAAAGTCTTTACTGATTTCAGAAAAAAAATTGAGAAAAAAATAGGCATTCGAAATACCGTGAGTGTAAATTTTATGCCTTCTGAAAATTACTTTGACACCCACACTTCCCTACCCTCTTGGCAACAACTAGATTTGGAGCCTCCTGAGCCACATCCTGATTCGGCCTTCCCATTCTCGGGTGGAGAGCAAGCAGCCCAAAATCGACTCGAACACTATTTGTTTGAGACACACTTATTGAGTACCTACAAGCAAACGCGAAACGGACTCATAGGTACGGCATACAGCTCTAAATTTTCTCCTTGGTTGGCTAACGGAAGTCTTTCTCCTCGCACTATCTTCGAAGCGGTACAACGTTATGAAAAAGAAGTCGAGAAAAACCAAGATACCTATTGGTTGATCTTTGAATTGATCTGGCGTGATTTCTTTAAATATATTTCGTTAAAGCACGGAAACGAAATTTTTAAGCGTAAGGGTATTCTAAATAAAGATTACGAATGGGACACCGACTGGGAACTTATAAACCGTTGGATCGCCGGTGAAACGGAATCAGATTTTGTTAATGCTAACATGATCGAGTTTCAAAAAACAGGCTGGATGAGCAATCGGGGTCGGCAAAATGTCGCCTCTTATTTCGCTAAAGAACTACATCAAGATTGGCGGATTGGCGCGGCCTATTTTGAGTCGCAATTACTCGATTATGACGTTCACAGCAACTACGGAAACTGGATGTACGTAGCCGGAGTGGGAAACGACCCGAGAAATCGAAAATTTGATGTAGAAAAGCAAGCTGAACGATACGACGAAGATGGGGCCTTTCGGGATTTATGGTTTTCAGAAAAAGCACCACTATGAAAACACTACGACTTATTTTAGGCGATCAATTGAATTATAAGCACTCTTGGTTTAAGGACACTGAGGAGGACGTTCTGTATTATATGGCAGAAATGCGACAGGAAACGGACTATGTGGCGCATCACATCCAAAAGGTAGTAGGATTTTTTGCCGCCATGCGGAATTTTTCGGAATGGCTCTCGGAACGTGGACACGAAGTTATTTATCATACCTTAGATACTGATGAAAATCAGCAAGCGCTTCCGAAGAACCTGAAGGCCTTGATCGCCTCGACTGACATTGAAAAATTTGAATACTTGCTTCCGGATGAATACCGATTGGACCTTCAGTTACAAGAATTCTGTGACACTCTAGAGATTCCTACTGAAGCATTTGACACCGAACATTTTCTGACGACAAGAGAAGAGTTATCCGCTTTCTTTTCCGACAAGAAAACCTACACCATGGAATATTTCTACCGCTATATGCGGAAGAAACAAGATATTTTAATGGTTAATGACAAAGACCCCGTAGGAGGCAAATGGAATTACGATAAAAGCAATCGAAAAAAGTGGAAAGGTACTCCTGAAATTCCGCATGATAAAGGCTTTCGTAAAGACGTAACTAAACTCCTTGCTTTGATCGAATCTCACGAGATCAAAACCATAGGAACCATTGATCCGGAACAATTTCGTTGGCCTACTTCCCGAAGCGATAGCTTGCAAGTGCTTCGTTATTTTACAAAAGAACTCTTACCGCATTTTGGTGATTATCAAGATGCAATGGACCCTGACGAACCCTTTTTATTTCACAGTAAATTATCATTTGCACTTAATACTAAAATGATCAGTCCGAAAGAAGTCATCAATGCTGTTATTGACGCTTGGGAGGAAGATAAAGAGCGTATCGATATCTCTCAGGTGGAAGGGTACATTCGGCAAATCCTTGGTTGGCGGGAGTTCATGCGCGGCATGTATTGGTTAGAGATGCCCGGTTTCAGACGTTCTAATAAACTAGACAATCAAAACAACCTTCCTGAATTCTATTGGACGGGTAACACGAAAATGAACTGTCTCCATCACGCCATCAAGCAAAGCTTGGATCATGCATATGCGCATCACATTCAACGTTTAATGATCACCGGAAATTTTGCCTTGCTCATGCAAGTTCATCCCAACGAAGTTGACGATTGGTATTTAGGGATCTATATAGACGCGATTGAATGGGTGGAAATTACCAATACCCGAGGGATGAGTCAGTTTGCCGATGGCGGAAAGATCGCTACAAAGCCCTACGTTTCCAGCGGAAGCTACATCAATAAAATGAGCAATTATTGTGGTGACTGCCAATATAAAGTATCTAAGAAGACCGGGGACGATGCTTGTCCGTTTAACAGCTTATATTGGAACTTTCTCGATGAAAAACGAGATCATTTTAAGGATAATCAACGTATGGGGATGATGATGAACCTTTTGGAAAAGATGAATAAGGAAACGCTATCAGCACATAAAAAGCGTGCGCAACACATTATAAAAAACCCTGATGAATACTAAAGAGTTTACAGAAAGAGAACGAGATAGAATTATTGAAATGGCTTGGGAAGACCGCACTCCTTTTGAGGCGATCACTTTTCAATTTGACCTCACCGAAGAAGAGGTCATCACATTTATGCGGCGGAATATGAAAGCGTCCAGTTTTAGAATGTGGCGAAAACGAGTGCAAGGTCGTTCGACCAAACATGCCAAATTACGTACCTTTGATAACGGAGAAGGTAGGTTTAAGTGTTCGCGCCAACGCGCGATTACACATAATAAGATTTCCAAACGATCATGAGTAAAGAGAAAAAACCCGATCAAGTAGTCTATGACGAACAGCAACAACGTTATGATGCTGCCCTCAAGGCGTATGGAACGAATCTAGGTGCGCCGGCAATTACCACCCACGACACAACACATTGGAAAAATAGAAACATTGAGAAGGTAAATAAGGAATTGTCAACGCGCTATCAAGAACTGAAAAAACAGTTTGACACCCTCCGTTCAGAATATGAGTACAATAACTTGATTTATAACGCGCGCTTCCAGTTCGAACCGAATGTAGGCGCTACCTATTATTTGTATCGAGACAAAAAAGAGCAAACCTTTCTTTCACCCATCGCTCCCGATGAATGTAATTTTGACTATGTAGGAACGTTTCAGTTAACAGCTGACAAGCTTTGGAAAAAATTACCGGACCCTCAGTAAGCAACAGCATTGCTTTCAACAATCATTTCATTAGATTTCCTTATACGTTAGGGAATTTATAATTTCGGTTAAAGGGCGTTAAAACGCTTTATTTCAGACTGCTATTGCTGTATCTTTATACTGAAAAATTACCAAATATACAGCATATGAATTACTTAGAAGAACAAGAAAAACTACATAAGCCTACGGTTAAGGAGTTGAATATTTTACTAGCAGATTATCACTTATACTACCAAAAACTTCGAAACTTTCACTGGAACATCCTTGGAGAAAACTTTTTCGATCTACATCTCAAGTTCGAAGAGTTATATATGGACGCTCGTGAAAAGATTGATGAAATTGCTGAGCGTATTTTGACACTGAATTTCCACCCGATGAGCAAATACAGTGATTATTTAGAAATTTCGAATATTGACGAAGAAAAGTCTTTGATCGATGATAAAAAGATGGTGGCTTGTTTGATTGAAGACCACGGGAAACTCTTAGAGCAAATGAAGAAGGTAGTAAAAGAGGCCGATGAAACCGGTGATGAAGGTACCATCGATCTTATTGGTGCTTACATTCGCTATTTGGAAAAAGCCAGTTGGATGTTGAATGCTTGGTCAAAACGCGGAAAGGAACGCCTCAACAGCAGTATCTTAAAAGAATAATTTGAAAGAAAGCACAAAAAACGAAAACCCACATTTAATGTGGGTTTTTTTCTATTCAGAAAGAAAGATCCATCTCGAAAAACCGTAGTTTCTTAATGCAACTTTTTGAGCGGTTTCTTTTTGATCATTCCCCCTTTTGCATCTTTTACAGAGGCCATAATGATGAACGCCTGCTCATCTACTTTATCCACTTCAGTTTGAAGTCGGCTCATCTCTAAACGCGTAATCACCGTATACACCACCATCGTATCTCTTAGGCCAACACCTTCCTTCTGAAATCCATTCTGAGCTTTATACAAGGTACATCCTCTGCCCAGTTTTTCAATAATCACCTTTCTGATCTCCTCGTGTTTTTCAGAAATAATGGTCACCCCCATAAATTCTTCAATCCCATCGATCACAAAGTCGACGGTTTTAGAGGCTGCAAAATAGGTTAGGATCGCATACAATGCCGTTTCCGTAGAAAAAATATAGGCAGCCGTAAGAAAAATTGCAATGTTGAAGATCAAGATCACGTTTCCTACGGTTAGGTTTGATTTCCTACTGATGTAAATAGCCAGTACTTCTGTACCGTCGATGATGGCGCCACCCCGTATGGCGAGCCCAATACCCAACCCCAAGAACAGACCGCCGAAAGCTGCGATAAGAATAGGCGCATCGGTAATGGATTCCAGATGAATAAAATGTAAAGAAATAGCCAACAACGAAATTCCGATAATACTTTTAACAGCAAATCGCCTGCTTACCGCCACGTAAGCCAATGCAATGAATGGTAAGTTGATTCCGAAGATCAAAATAGGTAAAGGAACGCCCAACAACTCAGTGATGATCAAAGATATTCCTGTCACCCCACCGTCGATAAAAGAGTTAGGCAATAAAAAACCGTGTAGCCCAAAAGTAGCTGCCACTACGCCTAAAATGATATAGAAAAAATCGCGAAGCTCATGAGAGATTTCAATTTCAACGCGCTTGGCTTTCTCTTCAACGAGGGCTTCGGTCAACTTTGTTTGGTTGTTGCGCTGGTGTCGTCTCTTAACGACCCCTTTAATAAAGTTCTTAATAAGGTGATTCACTGCATTTCGATTAAGGTATAAAAGATAGTATGAAGTTGTTACCTGAGCAATGAAAACCAAAAAAATAGCAAAGAAATAGGTGTCAATAACTAAAAATCCCGAGAACAAACTTCCCGGGATGCTGCTTGATGTGGGTCATACTGGATTCGAACCAGTGACTTCTACCCTGTCAAGGTAACACTCTGAACCAACTGAGTTAATGACCCTACTAAGATTCAAAAATAAAAAAACCGCTGCTATTTATCTAGGAGCGGTGCATATATTTAACGGAAATACGGAATAGATTTTTTTCGTATGAATCAATTACAATTGCTTTCTAATATTCCCTTTACAATGGCTTGTGTCACCAATTCAATCTCTTGACTAGTAAGTTCTTTCTCTTGCTGTTTTATGCCTAACAAAGCAGCGTCCGGTTCCTGTTCTGGAGAACAGCTACCGAAAACCAACACCATAAAGAGCAGTAATAATAACCCATTTTTCATAATAACATTATTTATTCCCATTATCGGGAGTTAGACAAAACAGGGAGCTAACGTTTAAAGATAATAAATTCTTAGTTGCCTGAATATTTGAGATATAGAAACTATTAAAAAAATTGCGCACGGAGAGTGATCTACTGTAATACTCGAATTCCCAGCTACAAATAAAATCCAATCGGTTTAGGGTTCTTTTCCTTCGGAAAACATCCCGAAGCGAAACCACTAGTGCAACTACAAATCCTTGTTTGCTGTGCAAACTCTTTTAGGGAGAAGCGAGCTGATACTAGGGCCACAAGAGGTTACATGCAAGAATACCTTTCTGAAGGGATTCTTTTCCTTCGTAAAACATCCCGAAGCGAAACCACTGGTGCGACTACAAATCCTTGATTGCTGTATAAACGCTTTTAGCGTGGAGCGATTTGAAAACAGGGTTCTAGGAATAAACATCCAAGAATATTTTTCATAAGGGATTCTTTTCCTGCGGAAAAGATCCCGAAGCGAAACCACTAGTGCAACTACAAATCCTTGTTTGCTGTGCAAACTCTTTTTTTATTCCATTTGCTTTCAAAAACAAGTTTTTGAAGCTATGAAATAAAAAAATCCCGATGCTCATTGCATCGGGATTTGTTATTTAAGTGGGCGCGAAGGGATTCGAACCCCTGACCCCTTGGGTGTAAACCAAGTGCTCTGAACCAACTGAGCTACGCGCCCCAATATGTCAATTTCGCCAACTTCTAAATTCTAACAACGTGTAGCGAAGTTGCCTGTCCGCCGTAGTGAACGGAGGAGGAAGCTACGCGCCCTTTCAGTTAGCGGATGCAAATATAAGGTAGTTTTTATTTCCAACAAACAAATACGTAAAAAATATCACACCATTTCAGCCACCGTAAAAGTACTCCCGCCAATGAAGATTAGGTCGGTGGTACGAGCAGTATCTTTTGCTGCTTCTAACGCTTTTGCAACCGACTCAAATACAGACCCGTGTAAGTCATATTTTAGGGCTGATGCCTGCAACTGTTCCGCCGGCAACCCTCTGGGCACATCCGGGGTTGCAAAATAGTAACGTGCCTTTTTTGGAAATAGTGGCAGAATTGATGTAAGGTCTTTATCATTGACCACCCCCATTACAATATGCAACTGCTCGTACGACTCTTCGGCAATTTGCTGTAACACGTACGATAGTCCCTCCTTATTATGCGCCGTATCACAAATGATCATGGGCGCTGTTCCCAAGACTTGCCACCTCCCTTGTAAACCGGTATTCACTAAGACATTTTCAAGGCCCAGCTGTACGTGCTTTTCAGAAATTTTCCATCCGTGATTCCTCAAGGATTGTACGCTTGCCAATACGGTTTTCAAATTCTTCTTTTGATAATTTCCTTTAAGTGGCAACTCGTAATTCGGCCAATCGGTATGTTCTGCAAACACAATTGGCGCTTGCTTTGCTTCTGCGATTTCCTGAAATACCGGTTCCGATTCTTCATGAATTTCGCCAATGATTACAGGAACTCCTTGCTTGATGATGCCAGCTTTCTCACGAGCAATGGCGGCAATCGAATTTCCCAAAAACTGTGTGTGATCTAAGCCAATATTGGTAATGACGGAAGCTTCCGGAACAATTACATTGGTACTGTCTAAGCGACCGCCCATGCCAACTTCCACGATGGCAATGTCTATGTTTTCTCTTCGGAAATAATCAAACGCCAAACCCACCGTCATTTCAAAAAATGATAAGGAGTGTTGTTCAAAAAAATCTTGATGTGTTTTTACAAAGTCTACTACCGCGTCTTCCAAGATCATCGCTCCGTTGATCTTAATACGTTCTCGAAAGTCTTTTAAATGTGGTGAGGTGTATAATCCTGTCTTAAAACCGGCCTCTTGTAAAATCGAGGAAAGCATATGACTTACGGAGCCTTTTCCATTGGTCCCGGCCACATGAACACTCTTAAAGCTGCGGTGAGGATGTTCCAAATGGTCCATCAGTGCGAGTGTATTCGACAAATCAGCTTTATAGGCTACCTGCCCCTGACGCTGGTACATGGGCAACTGCTTGAAAAGCCACGCGATGGTTTCAGAATAGTTATTCACAGTGTATTTAATGAGAAACCAATAATTTTTGGGTCGTGGTTCCTTCCGAAGAAACTATTTGTACATAATACATTCCTTCCGACAAAGAAGCTACTGAAAGTTCCACTCTTTTTTGCTGCGGAAAAGCTTGCTGCTCAATTAAAGTACCTGTTGCGTTGTATAATTTCCATACACCACTTCGGGGTGCCTCGAAGGAAATTACAGTGCTTTCCGAAGCAGGGTTCGGTGCTAGTACGGAGGAAGCTGTATCAATTTCTGAAATAGAAAAAATATCTGCACTTAAGTCTAATCGGTAGCTCGACCGACCGTAGGTGGCAATGTATAACTGATCGTTCGCTTCGTCAATGTGCATGTCATTAACCACCACCGATGGGATGTTCGCTCCCAACACCTGCCAATTGGCTCCTTCATCCTGACTCCCAAACACGCCTACATCCGTAGCGATGATCAAATTATCAAAGCGATCTTTTACAATATCATTCACGGGAATATCCGGCAAACCGGCCCCAATATTCGTCCACGTAGCGCCGGCATCGGTACTTTTATAGACATGGCCGTTGTTTTCTCCAAAGCGATAGCCAGAAAGGGTTACATATACCGTGTTGGCATCATCCCGATCGGCCAGCACCTTAGTGACCCAACGCTCTGGAAGTCCGGCCGAAATATCGGTCCAGGTTGTCCCTCCATCAGGTGTTGTAAACACGGTACCATCGTCGGCTCCTGTATAAATTCTGTTGCTTTCAAGCGTAGAAACATCAATGGTAGTTATCGTTCCGAAGGTCAGATTTCCTCCGCCCGGGCCGGCTGTGAGATCCGGACTAATAACAGTCCAATTGTTCGCCGCATTTGTACTTCGGTAGAGTCGATTGGTACCAAAGTACAAGGTCTGTGAATTATTGGGGTCAAAACAAATTGGCGTATCCCAGTTGTTTCGATCGGTACCGTCGATGCCATTCAAAACTAAATTAAAAGAAGCGCCATTATTCGTCGATTTCACGAGTCCGCCATACTGCGATAAAGCATAAATAATGTTGGTGTTCGTGGGGTCTACCAAAGGCTGAAAGCCGTCTCCTCCTGTAATGATATTCCAATCTCCCAACGAACCTGAAGTGGTTCGCATGGTACTATTATCTTGAGCACCCCCATATCGTTTATCACTGTTTTGAGCATCTACATGAAAGCGGTAAAATTGTGTAATAGGCAAGGTTTCGTCTTTTGTCCAACTTGCTCCCCCATTCAAGCTTTTATAGAATCCGCCATCATTCCCCAACAATACAATATTAGAATTTGTCGGGTGGAACGCTAACGCATGCTGATCTACATGTACTCCCGGGAAAGACGTATTCCAGTTATTCCCTCCATCGGTTGATTTTTCTACAACAAAATCTACGTTATACAGCACGTCTTCATCTGAAGGATCTACATAAATTCCACGAAACCACCAATGAAAACCTACACTGGTCAACTGACTCGAATTCACTTCCGTCCAGGAATCCCCCCCGTTGCTACTTCTATACACCCCCTCAATGCTTCCAGCTGCATTGGCGTAGCGCGCGTACAATACATCGGGATTCGATGGCGCGACCACGATACTAATCCGACCTTTATCAGTAGGCGCTGAAGGAAGCCCGTTATTCAATTCGGTCCATGAATCTCCTCCGTTTACAGATCGGTAGATTCCTGAAGTAGCACCGCCATATTGTCTGAACTCCGGTCGGCGTATGCGCTCCCAGGTTGCTGCGTATAGAATATCGCCATTAGTAGGGTGCATTGCCATATCGATCACTCCGGTCACATCACTAATGAATAACACCTGTTCCCAGGTGGTGCCACCGTCGGTAGTTCGGTAGACGCCACGATTGTCGTCATCCCGAAAAAGAGGCCCCATGGCGCCTACGAAGACGGTATTTCCATCGTTAGGATCCATTAAAATTTTACCCACGCTGCCAATATCTGGCAAGCCTTTAGGTTGCCACGTAAGGCCGCCATCAATGCTTTGATATACCCCGTCACCATCGTAGGCTAAAGAACCTCCTCCGGCATTGACTTCCCCGGTACCTACCCAAACAATGTCGTTATTCGCTTCGGAAATAGTGATGTCGCCAATAGACAGCATTTCCTGATCATCAAAAATGGGCGCCCAACTGCTTCCTCCATTCGTAGTTTTAAAGATGCCTCCGGAAGCCGCCCCAACATAATAGGTATCAGGGTTGTTGGAAACGATCTCAATATCGGTAATACGACCCCCAATGTTAGTAGGTCCTGTAAATTCCCACACGGCTGCGGAAGGCGCCTCGCTGTTGCGTTGTTTTTTCCAGGCAATGGCTTCCCGATACGCCGTGGTATTAAGTTGTCCCGATGGAAACGCCCGTTGCATAAACATCACGTCTGTAGGCGCTTTTTCTGATGGTTTTTCTGAAGGAATTGGTAGCTGTGTGTCTTGACAGCCGATAAATAGGATGGATAGTATCAGCAGAGCATAGTATTGAAGCTTCATGGTATCTTATTTTGGATAAAGATACTCAAAAATCAAAGGGTGGTTCTACTGCGAAAGTTTGAAATTATAGATGATCTTCCCGATCTGCTTGATGGGCGCGTTGTTATCGGAATTGAATTTTGTGGCGTACGCATTTTCTTCTGCCTTGTCTAACAAGCATTTAGAATTATTGGTAGTACCACGTACTCCTGCCTTTGCATCTATAACTCGACCGCTTTTATTAACCTCTATACTTACCACTACTTTTCCTGCTTCATTACATTCTTGAGGATCTCTTGGTTTGTTCAGTGCTTTTCGGCCACCCAGTAAATAATTTCCATCGCCGTCTAATCCCTTACCGGTACCATAATAACTTTTGGCATTAGGGTCGCCATTGGGGTCTCCTTTATCACCCCTAGTGTTGTCGTCGCCTTCGCTGCCTTGGGCCGTTCCGTTGTTTTTAGGTCCGTTGATCAAACTAGAAATGGCATCAGTAGTAGTCTTATCAGGTTTGGGTTCTACCTTTTTTGGAGGTTCCTTCTTAGGAGTTTCTTTAGGCGTTTCTACCGCTTCTACCTTTTTCTCTTCTTTTTTGATGACGGGTGCTTCCTCATTGTCTTGTGTCACAACCTCTTCTTTAATCTCACTTTTGGGTTGTGAAACAGGTGGTGGGGTTGTTTCCTGCGGTGCCGATTTGATAGGTTCATTCGGCTGAATGTCTCCACTACCCGTGTCCATCGTACCAAAATTCACGGCAATCCCATCTTCGGGTGGTGGGTCTAAGTAGGTGAGCCCCACATAAAATAACAGCAGCAAAATAAGCACATGCAGTACCACGGTGATGGTCATGCTTTTCTTTTTATGTTGGGTGTCTAATAGTGCCATGTGTTGTTGAACTACAAATTTGATTCCAATGTTGTTACTGCGTTACGGATTGAGGCAACCTACCGTGTAGTGCCGAAAGTCTACCTCTGCCGGCAGGCAGGCCGGACCGCGCCGCAGGCGTGGGAACGCCCTAATTAGGACGCACCGCTAGAACGACCTTAAAATCGTTTTTATTAGCAATGTCCATCACAAAGACCGCATCTTCAATGGGCACGCCCTCTTCGGCTCTTAAAATGATGGTAGGTTCGTCTTGTCCCGCTAGTATACTTTTTAATTCTGATTCGATACTGTATTCACTTACCCGCTCTTTATTTACATAGTATGCTCCTGCGCTCGTAATACTCACCGAGGCCTTTTGCTGATTGGTTGATTTTCCTTTTGCCTTTGGAAGAATAAGATCTAGGGCATCTGGTGTGATCGCTGGAGAGGTCAAGAGGAAAAAGACCAACAACAGAAATACAATATCGGTCATAGAGCTCATGCTGAATTCGGGACTGATTTTATTTCGACCGCGTAAATTCATCTTAAGCCGGTTCGTTTAGTAAGTCGAGGAAATCTACTGCTGTGGCTTCCATTTGGTGTACCACTTTGTCGGTACGCACCACCAAGTGATTATATCCCATATAAGCAATAATCCCAACGATCAATCCGGCCACGGTCGTGGTCATTGCGGTGTAAATACCTTCCGCAAGGGCGCCCATTTCTGCTTGTCCGCTGCTTGTCGCCAACTGATGAAAGGCCAGTACCATCCCGATCACCGTTCCTAAGAAACCGATCATGGGTGCGGCTCCGGCAATGGTCGCCAAAACACTTACGTTCTTTTCGAGCTTATAGACCTCTAATCGACCCGCATTTTCGATAGCGGTGTTGATGTCTTCTAACGGACTCCCAATGCGCGATACTCCTTTTTCGGTAAGCCGAGCCACCGGACTATTTTGTTGTGCACACAGCACTTTCGCCGCCTGTACATTTCCGGAGGCAACGTTATCTTTAATTTGGTTCATGAAATTATTGTCCAGTTTGGAAGCTGCTTTGATCGCAAACAAGCGTTCAAAATAGATATACACGGCAATAAAAAGTAAGATAAACAATACACCAATAATGACTTGTGCGCCAAGGCCGCCGTTCATAATCAGTTCGATAACCGACAGTGTTTTTTCTTCCACAACAGGCTCAAGTTCTTGCCCGGTTGTTTCGGCACCGTCCTGAAAAAAGAGGGTAAGCATAGGTTCCTTTAAGTTTTAATGGATAACGATAATCGTGTCTATAAATTGTTTGGGCTTAGAAAAGATATTCTACCGCTAAGAAGACAGCGGCACCGGCCAAGAAGCCAATGAATGCCAACCATGCTACTTTACGCAGATACCAGATAAAGTCGATTCGCTCCATTCCCATGGCAGCTACACCCGCAGCAGAACCAATGATGAGCATACTTCCACCAGTTCCGGCAGAATACGCGATGAAATGCCATAAGGGAGAATCCATAGGCGCATCGTACATCCCCATCGATGCCGCAACCAGCGGAACATTATCAATGATAGCAGATAACACACCCAATAAGAGTACCACCACATCCTGACTTGGAATGGCTTTCTGTAATACTTCCGCTAAATATCGAAGCGTTCCTACTTCTTCCCCATTGACGACTCCGTATACCAGACTTTCGAGCCCGGCGACAGCCATCAAAATTCCCAAGAAGAAAAGAATACTGGAAATTTCAATACGCGACAACGCTTTATGCGCCGAGTAGAGATGACGGCGTTCTTCGGAAAAATCTTCTTCCGGATGAATGTATTCGGATACGAGCCAGACAACTCCCAGTGCCAACATCATTCCCATATAGGGAGGCAAGTGCGTTACCGTTTTAAAGATCGGCACCGAAACGATCATTCCTAACCCCAAGAACAGCATGGTTCTACTACTGAGTAAGCGTTCTGCCTCCAGATCTTCTGTAGTATCAACGGAGATCTCTCCTTTAAAAGGCTTCAACATACCCGCGATAAAGAACGGTAATAAGAAACATGCAATAGATGGTAACACAACGTATTCTATGAGTCCGAGTGCACTCACACGATCTGCGATCCACAACATCGTGGTGGTGACGTCTCCAATGGGCGACCATGCTCCACCTGCATTGGCGGCAATCACAACCATTGCCGCATACCAAAGTCGGTCTTCTCGCTTCTGAATGAGCTTTCGCAGCAAGGTCACTAATACGATAGTAGCCGTTAGGTTATCAATAATCGCGGAAAGTATAAAGGCCAAAATACCGATGATCCACAACAACTTACGCTTACTTCTCGTTTTCACGGCGCCTTTCAGCACTTCAAAACCACGGTGAAGATCAATGATTTCCACAATGGTCATCGCACCGATCAAAAAGATGAGAATCTCTGCCGTCTTTCCTAAATGGTGCAAAAGCGTTCCATTGAAGCCTTCTTCGGCAGCTTCTCCACCCGACAAGAAATTAAAAGCTTGTTCTTCGGTATTAATGACATCGAACCAACCTTCATGGAATCCAACAGCTAAAAGTGCCCAAATAAGGGCAGCCATAATAAGGGCCGGTACAGTTTTGTCAAGTTTTAAGGGGTGTTCGAGGGTAATAGAGAGATAACCTATTACGAATATCAAAATAATAATGGACTCCATATATGGTTGTAATTAGTGAGGTTCTAAATTAATTGTTTCAAGGCAATTTCGAAAGCGGTCTTGCTAATATTTGTCTTGGTGCTGTTATTGTCAAATGTATTTTGAATGGCATTGCGAATAGTCATGGAAGTATCGTTGAAGATCGCTTCATCAGTCATTTGCACCTTTCGCTCCATAAAATAGGCGAAAACGCGAGCCATCCCGCAATTGCTAATAAAGTCTGGGATCAAACTCACTTGATTATCGGTAAATTCCATGATGGGGCCGAAAAAGATCTCGGTATCCGCAAAAGGCACATTTGCCCCGCAGCTTATGACTTCCAAGCCCGTATCTATCAACGTGGCGATCTGCTCTTTGGTAATTAATCGGGACGCGGCACAGGGTGCAAAGATTTCAGCTTCGAGACTCCAAATCTTTTCGTTCATCTCTTCAAACGAGAGCATATTTTCAGCTTGAAGTGTATTGCGTTCTTTTTTCAGGAATAAGGCTTTTATTTCTTCAAATTCCAATCCATCTTCATCAATAATTCCGCCTACCCGATCAATGATCCCCACAATCCGTGCTCCTGATTGCGCCAAATAATAGGCAGCTGAAGCTCCAACATTTCCAAATCCTTGTACGATGGCACGTTTTCCTTTGATATCGCCTCCGTAAATTTCGTAATAATGCCGTACTGCTTCGGCCACCCCGTATCCGGTGATCATGTCGGCTACTGTATATTTTCTAGAAGCGTCGGGAGAGTAAGTTTCATTTTCCAATACCTTGATCACCCCCTGCCGTAATTGACCGATACGATTGATCTTATCGGCTTCCGTTGGAGTAAAATGACCATTGAACACCCCTTCTTGCGGGTGCCATACACCGCTCTCTTCAGTAATTGGAATCACTTCATGGATTTCATCTACATTCAGATCACCGCCTGTTCCGTAGTATGCTTTCAACAAAGGTGAGACCGCTCTATACCAGCGCTCTAACACTCCTTTTTTTCGAGGATCGCTTGGATCAAAGTTGATTCCTGATTTCGCCCCACCTATCGGCGGTCCCGACACGGTAAACTTCACCTCCATGGTCTTTGCCAAGGAGAGCACTTCGTTCTGGTCTAAACCAGGACGCATGCGTGTTCCACCTCCCGCAGCTCCTCCGCGAAGCGAATTAATTACGGTCCAGCCTTCTGCTTCGGTTTCTGGATCATTCCAATGGAATACGATTTCAGGATCTTTCTCTTCGTACTTTTTAAGTAGTTCTTTCATGCAAAGATTGCTTCGATAGGGAGTTTTAAAAGTAAGAATTACAAATATAGAAAAGTTGTGAAGCCTTTAGGTTATTTTACCATTATTTTAGGGTTTATAAATACGCCCGCTACTATGGTCATGCGAGGCACCCGTGACACTCGACAAACAGTTCACCTCATCGCGCAATCGAAGTACCCCCAACAACCCAAACACCAAAGCTTCCTTATATTCAACAAGTTGCGTATTAGGAAGCTGAAACGTTGCATGGGTATGGGCTTGTAACCGCTCCATCAAAAAGGTGTTGTAAGCACCGCCTCCGGTTACCAACACATGAGAATCTGACGCAAACTGAATTGCAAGTTGCATAGCGATATGTTCCACGAAGGTTCTTAGGATATTTTCTGGGGTTTCTTCGGAAATGTTTAAAAGCGGAAAAATTTTCTGATTGACCCATTCCAACCCAAGGGATTTCGGAGGGGGTTGCCGATAGAATTCTAATGCATTCAATTGCTGAAGCAATGCTTCATTGATCCTTCCGGAAGCCGCGATAGCACCCGAAGCATCGTAGGGGTGGCCTAGTTTTTCAGCATAGTAATTCATCACAATATTTACCGGACCGATATCATAGGCGATCCGTTTTCCGTTTTGTTCGGAAGAACAATTCGCAAAACCACCTAAATTCAAACAGGAATCATATTCCGAAAACAGCAAACGATCTCCCACGGGAACCAACGGCGCTCCTTGTCCGCCCAACGTCACATCCTGCACCCGAAAATCACAAACTACCGTCGTGTTTAATAAAGTTGATAGTTCTTTGAGGTTTCCAATTTGCAAGGTGACACCCTTATCGGGTTCATGCAGTATGGTATGTCCGTGACTACATACCGCATCCAATTGTTGTATCGAATTTTCCGGAATATGTTCTTGAATCGTTTGCGCCAAGAATCGCGTGTATTCAATATTAAGTTGTTGTAGTCGCCCTTTTGAAAAATGAACCGCTTCTTGCAGTATCCGCTTCCAACGGTTGTCATACGCAATGGTCTGGGTGTGTTCAAATTGATAGGTCCAATGGTTTGTTCCAGTCGGATTAGGAGGTGAAAGCGTCACCAAAGCAAGATCGATACCATCTAAGGACGTCCCACTCATCACTCCCAATACCTGATACTTGTTCTGTTTCATTTCTGTAAAAATAGCGTGATTCATTGAAAAATTCTAGTCAAAGAGGTATCTTTGCCGCGCAACGAAAACGATTTAGAAAAAAGTACTGACGCAATGGATTTTAATCTTTCCGAAGAACACCTGATGATACGCGATGCGGCGCGTGATTTTGCTAAGACCGAACTCCTTCCCGGAGTGATCGAACGAGACACCAACCAAACCTTTCCGACCGAACAAGTTAAAAAAATGGCGGAATTGGGTTTTTTAGGAATGA